>Ga0105047_10011154_pt1 | contig 14611 bp, 10 predicted proteins | sample MAT04_FD_78384 | JGI IMG/M metagenome (GOLD analysis project Ga0105047, IMG submission 78384) | Freshwater microbial communities from Lake Fryxell liftoff mats and glacier meltwater in Antarctica - MAT-04 (megahit assembly) | ecosystem: Environmental > Aquatic > Freshwater > Ice > Liftoff... | reverse complement strand
CTGAGCGCGATCGCCGAGCGCGCGCCCACGCGACTCGTCGCGCCTCAATCTTCTGCGCCCCGGCTCTTGCGGCCTTCGTCCGGATCGAGCGTGATCACGCCCTGCTTCTCCGGGTGTTTGCCCTTCATGCCACCGTAGAAATTGCGCAGGTGCTCGAAGTCTTTCTCGATGTCGCCGGTCGGCCAGAACACCTCGCCGAGCCCGCCCGTCTTGTTGCCGAAGTCGACGTAGCCGAGGATGATCGGCACCTTCGCCTCGACCGCGATGTAGTAGAAGCCGGTCTTCCAGCGCGTCGCTTTTCCGCGCGTGCCTTCGGGCGGGATCATCAACATCAGCTGATCGCGCTCGCTGAACAGCCGCGCGATGTTCTTCACAGCGTCGCTGCGCACGCGTCGGTCGACCGGCACGCCGCCGATGAGCCGCATGAACATGCCGAACGGTGGCTTGAACAAGGTGTGCTTCCCGACCCACGAGACCTTGATGTCGAGCACTGCGGAGCACGCCAGCGAGAACGGCAGATCCCAGTTCGAGGTGTGCGGCGCCGCGACGAGCACGGCCTTTTTCACGCCGGGCACGTGCGGATTGCAAGTCCAGCCGAAGTGCTTCAGCCAAGCGCGGCCGAGCGCGGCGAACCAGCCACCGCCGCTCACCAGGTAGGGCGCGGTGGACGGCTGCGCGTCAAGCGGAGCCGCGTCCGCGCTCGATGTGGGTGGAGTGCTCGTCGTCTCGGTCGACATGATGGCGCAGTAAATCCGAATGGCGGCCGAGTCGCCAGCCCTCTCGTGCGGTCGGGGCGCGTTCGCCATCGGTGCCGTACCTCGATGAGACCAAAGGCGTCGGGGACTCAGAGGTTGCAGCCAGGCACGCGGCTGCTGCCGCCGAGCGCGACGTCGAGCTGCGCCAGCTCGCGCGTGTAATAGCAAAGCGTATCCGCCTCGCGCAGATAGCCATATTGGTAGAGCAGGGCGGTGCGGCGGCGCGTCGCCACGAGCCGCGCCGGATCGCGATCGTGCATCGCGGCGTGGCGACGGCGGACGGTGACCTCGGCCGCGGCCTTCGCCGCCCGGGCCGTGGCGATGAGCGCGGCAGGGTCGCCGCCCTCGGCGCGCACGATCGCCGCCGAGAACACCGCGTGCGCGAACTCGGTGCGGTGCAGATCGATCTCGACGCCGTCGCGAATCTCCGCGCTGAACGGCTCGCTGAGGTCGATGCCAGAACCGTCGAAGCGCCCGAGCAGCAGCGCCGTGTCGTCGCGCAGCGTCTCGAGCGGCGTGAGCACGCGCGCGCGAAAGTCCGCTACCTGCGTCGCGTCGTAGGCGATGAGCTCGCTGAACTCGGGTCTGCGCGGCTGCGACCAGAAGCCCATCGCGACGCCGAGCGCGAAGGTGAAGTCGGTGCTGGCGAGATACGCCGCGAGCCGCCCCTCGAGCAGCGAGGTCTGCTGCAGCTCGGCGAGCTCGTTGACGATGCCCGCGAGCTCCGCGCCTCCAGGCAGTGGCGCCAACATGCGCTCTTGCAGCGCCTGCGGGCTCGCGCCGAGCTCGTAGCTCATCTGCAATACCGCCCAGTCGTTCTGCCAATAGCCCCACTCCCAGCCCGACGAGAACACGATGTGTCGGCCGAGCTCGTCACCACCGACGGCGCGGGTGCGCGCGCGGATCTGCGCGAGGTCATAGTGACGTGAGCGCGTGTAGAGCGGCAGATACGTGGGGACGCTGTTGTCGAACGCGATCCAATAGGCCGTCTCCGGGTGATAGGCGACGTCCCGGTGGGTCGCGAGCCGGTCGAGCAAGAGGTCGCGATGTGCGAAGAAATTGGCGTGGTTGTAGGCGCCACCCGCGTCCTCGAACAGGTTGTAATACATCACCGTGTGAATCCACGGGATGATTGGCCGCGAGGCGTATTCGACGAGGAAGTAGTACAGCATGTCCTCGCCCATGTAGTTGATGTGCGTGTCTTCGAAGTCGCCTACGTGGATGGTGCCAGTCACCTCGGCGCTCGGGAACAAGCGATGAATTTCGTCGTAGGCGAGATCGAGCGAGGCGAGGAAGACCTCGGGCGTCTCGCCCGAGAACTCGCCAAACGCGATGTGAAACTCGTCGAACGGAAGGTCTGCGAGGATGCCGAGCCGGGTCGCGATGGCCTCGCTCGGATCGCTGCCATTCGGCACCAGCACGAGCGACTTCTGCAGGCTCGCACCGCCGAACAGCTGCGTGCCGAGCCCGACGCGCATTCCGCGGGCGTGCGCCTCGTCGAGGATGCGTCGCGTGTGCGCGCGAAGGTTGGTATTGGCGGGGAGGATGATGTTCTGCAGCGCGGTCCAGGTCACGTAGTTGCCGCGATTGGCGATGATCCACTGCAGCGTGCGGCGCGCGCCTTGGAAGTTTTCTTCGCTCGGCTCCCAGAAGTCGAAATAGGCCTCAATCGGATGAAGGATATGCAGGTGTAGGCCACGCTGCTCCATCTCGGGCGTGTGCTCGACGCCGAGCTCGGTCGCCAGCGGCGTCGCCAGCGTCGGCGGAACGAACGAGTGCGCCGGGTGATAGAAGCGCACCCCCATCAGCTCGAGCAGGTGTGCGAGGCCGAACTGAATCCCGAGCGGCGCGCCGCCACGCACGACATAGCCGCCCTCCGCGCTCTCGACGCGATACGACTCCGCGCCGCGCGTCTCGTCCGAGACGACCGCGATGTGCAGCGAGCCCTCGCTGCTGCGCGCGAGCTCCGCGACTGGATCGGCGACTACGCGCAGGCCCGCGTCGAGCTCCGCCGGCAGCAGCTCGACGAACGCGCTCATCGCGCGCTGATCGGCGACGGCGACGAAGATCGGCGTCTCGAGCGGGACCGGCGGCGGTGGCGTCGCGGCGGGCTCGCCGCAGCTGCTGGTGAAGACGAACATCGAGGCGACCGCGGCGAGAGCCGAGATCGAGCGGCGCGGCGAGGCTTCAGGCATCGACATCTCCGCGGCGATGGTAGGCGCGGCGCCGCGCCGTGTCGCCTGTCATGCGCGCGATCGCGTCGTGAGGCTGCTACCCTCGCGCGCGATGACGCGCCCTCACGCCACCGTTCTCGTCTCGGCCCCCGATCAGCCCGGGCTCGTCGCACGTTTTGCCGGCTTCTTCTTCGAGCTTGGGCTGAACATCGTCGACTCGTCGAACCACGCGTCGAAGATCGAGACTGACGCGCGGCGCTTCTACATGCGGCTGGTCGTCGATCTCGACGGACTCGCCAAGCCGCGCGCGCTCGCGACGCTCGGTGACTCGACCTCGCGGCGCACGCTGGAGCAGGCGTTTGGCAAGCTGGCGACGGAGCTCGATGCGAGCTGGAGCGTTGGCTACTCCGACGTCCTCGAGAAGATCGCGCTGCTGGTGACGAAGGAGAGCGCGTGTCTCTACGACCTGGTGCTGCGCCAGAAGCAGGGCGAGCTGCCGTGTGAGATCGCGCTGATCGTCTCCAATCATCCGACGCTCGAGCCGGTGGCGGAGGGCTTCCGCTTGCCGTTCTACACGCTGCCGGTGAACGCGGAGACCAAGCGCGCGCAAGAGACGCAGCTGCTCGCGCTGCTGAAGAAGCACCACGTCACGCTGGTCGTGCTCGCGCGCTACATGCAGGTCCTCTCCGATACGTTCCTCGTGGAGGCGCCGCCGGTGATCAACATCCATCACGGCTTTCTGCCCGCATTTCAAGGCGCAAAGCCGTATCACCAAGCGTTCGAGCGCGGCGTGAAGCTGATCGGAGCGACGGCGCACTACGCGACCAAGGACCTCGATGAGGGCCCGATCCTCGAGCAAGACGTCGCCCGCGTGTATCACGGAATGGGCCCCGACGAGCTGGTGCGTGTTGGCCGCGACGTCGAGCGCGTGGTGCTCGCGCGCGCCGTGCGAGCGCACCTCGAGCGGCGCGTGATCGTCGAAGGTCACCGCACCATCGTGCTGTGACGTGCGTGCTGTGACGCGAACGCGGCGCCCATCTTGCAAATGATGCGAAGATGATGCGAGACGAGGGAAACGACATGACGATTCGGCACAATCTGGCGCACATCCTGAGTGGACTCCTGACCCTCGCGCTCGTCGCGTGTGGCTCTTCGCACACGGAGACGCCCGATGCGACGGTGGTCGTCGACAGCGGCGGTCGCGACGCAGCTGTCGGCGACGGTGCGATGAGCGACGCCGCGATCGACGCGGCACTCGGCGACGCCGCGATCAGCGATGCGACCGTCGTCGACGCATCGGGCGGTGACGCTGGCGCGTCGGTGTGCACCGGACTCGGCCCCGCGGAGTGCTTCGGCAACGCGGAGTGTTCGCCGGTCTTCGACGATCTCTGCTGCCCCGACTGCACCGTGGGCACCTGCGCCGACTGCAGTAATTTCACCTACATCGACTGCCGACCATTCGCCGGATGCCGTGAATACTGTGGCGCGTCGCCGTCGTGGGCGTGCTTCCCGACCGCCCCGGACTGCACCGACGCGCGCCCGGTCGACGAAGACAGCTGCACGCGCACCGGCTGCGTGCCGGCGGTGGCTCCGGTCGGCGCGACGCCGATCGTCGACAGCTGTGTACCCATCACCGGGACGAGCTGCACGGTCGCTTGCCGACGCCTCCCGCCGACGTGCCCCACGGGCACGATGCCGGAAGGCGATGGCTTCTGCTACACGGACCGCTGCATTCCCGCGTTCGTGTGCGCGCGCCGCGTCGACCCCTGACGCCCAGCCGCCCAGCCGACCTACGGCGATGCGCCGATCGCGCGCTCGGCGCGGTCGATGCGCCGCTCGAGCTCGGCGATCTGCGCGGTCAGGTAGTGCTGCAAGATCACGAACGCGTCGTTCGCGTCGAGGCGCTCGTTGGCGAGCTCCGCAATCACGTTCTCGCGCATCTCGATGAGCTGCGCGTGAAGCGCGTGGAGATCGCTCGGCTCCGTGGCAGTGCGCGCCTTGGCCGCCAGCGCCTGGGCATCGCCGTAGCGATGCTCGATCCGGTTGCGGCGGCTCTGGCGGCGGGCGGCCGCGAACGCTGAGAGCGCCGACCAGATCAGCGCACCGACGGTGATCATCAGGCTGATCTGATCGGTGTAGCGCTGCAGCAGCGTCGGCTCGTCGCGACGGTAGTAGCGGTCGGCGCCAGGGTGCACCGCGTACGGCGAGGTCGCGAGATCGACGTGCTCGCTGAGGTGCGCGAGCAGGCGATTCTCGCTGCTGAGCTCGACCTTGTGATCGAAGAGCGCGCGCGTCAGCCCGAACACGAGGTCTTCCGGCACGTCGGCGCGCGCGACCAACAACGCGCGCACGCTGATGGTGCCGACTGCGCTCTCCGGCTGCGTGCCGTAGGCGCGCTCTGGGATCGTGGTGACGGCAAAGTACGGCGCGTCGAGGCGAATGCCCTCGAGCGCGGAGCCTGCGACCCCCGGCTCGCCGAGCGAGAGCAGCTGCATGGTCGGTGCGGCGCAGCAGGCGATCGACGGCGGGCGTGCGCATGCCCGCGACCATGAAGGCGGCGTCCAGCTGGCCGCGCTCGAGGCGCTCTGCGGCCTCGATCATCGAGTGGTTCTCGAGGTGCACGCGCGCCGCTTCGATGCCGAAGTGTGCGAGGACGGAGCGGGCGATCTCTTCGGTGCCGCTGCGCGCGGGGCCGAGGCTCACGCGGCGTCCGCGCAGATCGTCGGCGCGCGCGATGGCGGCGTCGCGGCGTACGACGATCTGCAGCGTCTCTTCATAGAGCGGCGCAATCAGCCGCGTCGCGCCGGAGCCGGTGAGGTGGTTCGAGAGCAGCGCGATCTACACCTGATTGCGCTCGAGCATCGCGACAGTCGCCGAGCCACCGGGGCTCTCGATCGCGGTGAAACGCGTGCCCGTGATGTCATGATCCCACTCGCGCGCGAGCAGCTGGCCGAGGGGCAAGAACGTGCCGCCGCGCTGCCCCGTCGCGATGCGGATCGCGCGCGGTCGCCCCGGCGAGCGCAGCACGAACACCGGCACCGCCACCGCGATGGCCACGGCTGCCGCTGCCGCTGCGAACAGCGCGATGCGCCGCTTCGTTCCGCTCTCGGTGCTCGCGCTCACGTTGCTCTCCCGCGCATCGTGTCTCGAAGGTCGAGTCTCGTAGGTCGTCCGTTCCGCGAAGTCAACGCCGAGGGCCCGCCGATCGCGATACACGCATGCGCCTGAGGGCCGAGTGCGCGCGAGAGAATGAATGGACGCCTGCGCAGCGTTCCCGCACGCTGGCTCGATGCAACGCTCGCGATCCATCGCAGTCTGGGCCTTCGCGCTGACGCTCGCTGGCGGCACGCCCTTGGCGCTGATGCTCGCTGGCTGCGCGCAAGAGCCGGTGGGCGCGAGCCAACAGAGCGTGATCGTTCCTGGCGACTGGAACCCGCCGGCGGAGACGCGCGCGATCGCCGCGACGCAATACGTCGATGTCGTCAATCCGCCCGCGGTGCTCCCGCTCGGCAGCTGCACGTCGACCGATCCGTGGGCGGGTACGTGCGCGCACCCAGCGTGTCTGCGCGCGCACCCAGGCACGTCGGAGCTGGACGCGTACATCCGCACGCGATGGACCTATGTGCGCGCCGGCGGCACATACAGCTGTCGGCGCAACAGCAACCCAGACAGCACCGCTTTTCTCTCGGTGCACTCGGTCGGTCGCGCGATCGATCTGATGATTCCGACGATCGCCGGTGACGCGGACAACACCGCGGGTGACGCCGTCGCCAACTGGCTGATCGAGAACGCCGAGTACATCGGCATTCAGCGCGTCATCTGGGACGGCAAGTACTGGAATGGGGAGCGTGGCTTTAGCGACATCTCCGATACGCGGACGAGCTCTGGCACGTACCGCACCGATCACCACGTCAATCACATCCACACCGAGCTGAGCGTCGACGGCGCCGCGCGGCGCACGCGCTTCTTCACGGAAGGCACGCCTCCGGTTACCTGCCCAGTCGTCTGTTACGGCTCGGCTGCGGTGCGTGAAGACTGCTCGTTCGTCGACTGCGCGCTGACCGGCGAGATGTGCCTGCCGAGCCCACCTCGCTGCGGCACGCCGGCACCGCCTGAGCCGAGGGAGGCTCTGCGCAACGCAGGCGCGGCGCTGCCCGCAGTCACGCAAGTGGCTGCGCTCTCGCGCTTCAACTTCGTCCCTTCGCAGCGCCTGTTCGACACGCGCACGGCGTCGGAGAGCATGCGCCTCGTGCGCTCCGATGGCGCGACGAGCGGCCCGCTCAACGGTGCACGCACCGGCACCTTCTCCGACTGGGCCGGCTTACCGGATGGCGCGACGTCGGTCTGGCTCAACGTCGCGGCGGTACCGCTGACCGCGCCGGGCTTCGTCACGGCGTTCGCGGCGGGTCCGATGCCGAGCACGTCGACGCTCAACTTCTATCCGCCGCGCGTGCGCGCGAACGCGGCACCGGTTGCGCTCGGTGCGGGCAACGGCGTGACATTCTTCGCCAACACCGACGTCGAGCTCATCGCCGACTGGACCGGCGCGTTCGGCAGCGACGGACTCGGCATGCAGGTCGCTGGCCCAATGCGCGTCTTCGACACGCGCGCCTCGGGCACGCCGCTCGTTCCGGGCGAGCCGTTCGCGGTCGAGGTCGGTGCGCCTACGGACGCGATCGGCGTGGTCGCGACGGTGACGGTGATCGGCGGCGCGACACCGGGCTTTCTCACCGCGTTCTCCTGCGGCGCGCCGGTGCCGAGCACCAGCAACATCAACTACGCGGCGACTTCTGTCTCCGGCAACACCGTCATCTCCGAGCTGAGCGGCGGCCGCGTCTGCCTCGTCTCGTCGCAGGCGGTCGAGGCGATCGTCGACGTGACTGGCTATCTCGTGCCGGTCGGCGAGCTGTCGTACCAGGCGCTCGCGCCGACGCGCCTGCTCGACACGCGCGCGCCAACGAGCCTCTACACCGGTCGACTTGGCGAGCGACAGATCATCGAGCTGCCGATTCAGTCGCTCGCCGGCATGCCCGCGGACGTCCACGCGGTGGTCGCGAACCTCACCACCGTCTCGCCCGGGAGCCGCGGATTTCTCACCGCGTTCCCGTGCGGCACGCCGGTGCCGGGCACCTCGAGCCTCAACTTCGACTCCGATGCTGCGGCGGGCGCACTGACCATCTCGGCGACTGGCGCGGGCTCGCTGTGCATCTTCGCGAGCGCGCGCACCGACGTCCTCGTCGACGTCCTCGGCGTCTGGGTGCCGACACCTTCCGCGCCGCCGCCGACCGGGCCGGGCATGACGGATCCCGATGCGCCCGACGATCCGCGGCTCGACGCGGGCGTCGACGGAGACGCGGGCCTCAGCGACGACGCAGCGGTGCCCGGCGATGCGGAGGTGCGTGGCGATGCCGGCGTGCGCGATGGGGGCAGCGGCGCGCGGCCGCTCGCGTCGTCCGGCTGCGACTGCAGCGTCGCGCTCGGCACGAGCGGTGATGTCTCGAGCGGTGCTGGCATGCGCGGAATCGCCGTGCTCGCGCTGTTTGCGCTCTGTGTCGCAGCGCGCCGCGCACGGCGCCGCGCTCAGTGGAACGCCGCAGTCACGCGCTGACGGGGCTCGGCGCGTGGCTCGCGGTGCGCTCGATCCGCACTGCGCCTTCCTGGGGCTCGATCGTATGGCCCGTGTCCGCAGGTCGCTGCGCTCGCGGCTCAGGTCGATGCGCGGCTCAGTCGACCCGCCACTGCCGCGTGCTCGCTTTACTTCCGCAGCGTCTCGAGGCTCTCGACCCACGCCGCCGGGCTCAGCACGCGCCAGGCGATCGCGTCCTCCACGCCGTCGACGGTGAAGCGCACGTGCAAGATCTGCGTGCCCTGCGTCTTGCCGAGATGACTGCGCACCAGCGTCACGGCCGCGATCGACTGCAGCGGTATCGCGAGCGCGAAGCCGCCGACGTACATCGAGAACCACAGCTCGTCGCGCGTAAGCGCGAGCACGCCAGTGCCGCGCATCTGGGTCACGCCCTTCGACTGCAGACCGAAGGAGAGCGCCATCAGTTCGCTGCGCACGACTTCGGCCGCCGGATAGCGCGCAGCGAGCGCCGCGCGTCCTTTCTCGCGCAGCCCGTGCACGAACTGACGCACCGCGAACAGAATGACCGCGAACAAGAGCACGCACGCGAGCACCGAACCGCCGACGATGAGCGTAGGGTCCATTCGCGCGAGTCTATCCCGCCGACGCCAGGGCGGATCGAGATCGGCGCCGTCGCGCTACGCTCGCCTCCTCGGCTGTTTGCGCGGCGCTACGCTCGCCTCGTCGGTTGCGCGGCGCTAGCTGCGTCGCGCCGCTACTCGTACAGCGCCAAAAGCTGGCGTCGCGACGCGTCGCGCGAGATGAACAGCGTGTTGGCGAGCTCGTCGATGCGGGTGATGACATCCGCAAAGTCGACGCCGCCGAGGTCGAGGATCGACTTGCCTGCGGGGTTCCACAGCCACCAGCCGGGTCCGCTCGCGTAACTGCGCGACACTGGCGGTGCGCGCGTCGCGTGGTCGGGCGCCTCGACCCACGCCATCAGCGTGATGAAGCGCTTGTCGGAGGCGGCGATCGTGCCGCGCGGATCGACGAGATACGGCGCGAGAAAGCCGCCCGCACCAGGGTAGTTCGCCGGATCTTCGAGCAGCGGCATGAGGCTGTCGCGGATCCAGAAGCACTCGGCGATCAGCGCGCGGCGTGCGTCGACGTCGTCACGCGCGAGCGCACTCAGCGTCGACGCTTGTTCGTGCTCAACGCGCTCGGCATCGATCCGCAGCGCACTTGGCGCGGGCCGTGGCGCTGGTTCAGCGAAGAGCTGCTCGACTGCTGCGTTCCAATCGCGCGCATCCGCGAGGCGGGCATCACGATCGGGCAGCTCGCGTGTCGCGCGCGCTGCAACGGCGCGCAGGTGGTGTTGCATCGACCTACGACTGACTCGCTCGAGAGCCTTCGCGAGGCGGTGCTGCACAGCTGCCGCTCGACCGACGGGCCGTTCGTCATCGTGAGCTATGCGCGCGACGCGCTCGGACAAACGGGAGACGGCCATTTTTCGCCGTTGGCGGCGTACGATGGCGCGCACGATCGGGTGCTCATTCTCGACGTCGCGCGCTTCGAATATCCGCCGCATTGGGTGCCACTCGCGGAGCTCTACGCAGCGATGCTGCCGCTCGATCAGACCACGCAGCAGTCACGCGGCTGGGTCGTCGTCCATCGCGGCATGCGGCCGAGCCTCGCGTATTTCGTCTCATGCCAAGAGCTCAGCGGGCTCGAGCTGCTCGAGAAGATCGATCGCGAGGTGCCAGTACATCTGCGTGATCGCGCACCAAAGAGCGCAGCAGACGCGATCCGCGCGTTCGCCGAGGTCAGCACGTTTGGCGGCCTCGAGGCGCCGTGCGCGGTGCGCGACTCCGGCGACGACGAGCCGGAGAAGGTGCGCGCGCTCCGCGCTGCGCTGCGCAGCACCAAGGTGCACGAGGTCATCGCAGAGACGCTCGCCGAGCCGAAGTCGGAGCTCGCCGCCGCGCTGCTGTTGGTGATGCCGGAAGCGATCTGGGGCGGTCTCGACGCGCCGGTGCGCGAGGCGCTGTTCGCCCTCATCGAGGACGCCTGGCAGACGCCGGAGCTGATCGAAGAGCTCACCTATGTGCGTGCCCAGCTGCACGAGCTGCTGCGCGTGGCGCGCGCTGGCTGAGCAGCTCCGAGCCAAGCGCAGAACGTCTGCCGCGCTCGTACGTCCGAGCGTGGCATCATCCGCGCGCGTCGCCGGACGGCGTTCCCGGGCCGTGTATCTCACGGCGGAGGTCTCTCATCGTATGCAGCGCTCACTCGCGGGTCGTCGCTCGTTCTTCCTGCCGTTTCTGCTGCTCGCGCTCGGTGCGCTCCTGCCAACGCTCGGTGACGCGCACGCGCAAGATCCCGGGCGCACGCCGACCGGGCCCGGCTACGAGCTGGCGCTGTTCGGCACGCTGCAGGCCCGCTACGGCGAGACGCTGCGCCTGCAGGGCATCGCGTACGAGGTGCGCGGCCTGGCCGAGCTGATCCCGCTCGCGCAGGGCGAGGTGGTGGCGCGCATCACGTCGACGGCGAATCCGCGCACCGGCGCGCGCGACACGGTGGTGACGCGCACCATCGCGACCGGCGCCGGTGGGCGCTTCGAGATCGCGCTCGACGTGCCCGAGCGGCCGCTCGCGTCGCCGGTGCTCGAGCTGCTCGTGCGGCGCCGCGGCGCATCGGGGCGCGACTATTCGTACGCGCTGTCGATCGCCTCGCCGCTTGCGCTCAATCTGCTCGCGGATCGCCTGCTCTATGAGCCCGGCGAGACGATTCACGGCTGGTCGCGGCTGGTGCGCGTCGGCGATGGTGCGCCGGTCGGTGCGCGGCGCGTCACGCTGAGCGTCGCTGATCCGAGCGGTCGGCGCATCGCGGAGCAGCTCGTGACGACCAGCGCTGCAGGCGTGGCCGCGCTCGAAGCGGCGCTGCCCGCGAGCGCGCCCGACGGCATGTACACGCTCTCCGCGCAGGCGCTCGATGGGGTGGCGATGGCCAACGCCGCGATCGCCGTGCGCGTCGGGCGGCGCACCGTGGAGCGGCTGCTCGTGACGGCGACGCTCGATCAGGCGCTGGTGCCGCCTTCCGGCACGCTCTCCGGGCGCGTCAGCGTGCGCACGCCGAGCGGCTCGGCGGTGCGCGGCGCGCGCGTCGAGGTGCGCGTCGCGGGCGGACGCAGCGAGCCGATCGTGCTCGAGACGGACGGCGAAGGACTCGCGCGCTTTCGCACCACCGCGCCGGCGTTTCTCTCCGGCGACGTCGCCACGCAGAGCGTCGATGTGCGCGCGATTCATCCGGCGCACGGCACGCTGCGCACCGTCGCCACGTATCAGCTCGCGCGCGTCGAGTGGGTCGTTGCGGCGACCGCTGCCGCGGGCGCGCTGGTCCCCGAGGTCGACACGGAGGTCTACGTCGCGGTGAGCGATCCGCGCGGCCGTCCCGCGCCCGCGAACACGCCGATCGTCGCGACGGGGCCAGCCGTCCGCGGCGGCTCGCAGCAAGCGACGACTGACGCCAATGGGCTCGCCGTCGTGCCGATGCGCTTGCCGCGCGGCGCCGCTGCGACGGTGACGGGCGGCGGCGCGGGCTGCGTCGGGCAGGTCGCGACGGTCGTCGATGTGACGATCAACACCGCGCGGCCGCTGACGGCGCGCGTCTGTGTACGTGCGGCGCCCGACGCCGAGGTGCTCGCGCGCGTCATCGCGCCAGTCGTCGCGCCCGGCGGCGAGCTCGCCTTCGACGTGAAGCGACGGGACTCGGTGCGCGGTCGCGCAGTGCTGGCCGAGGTGATCGCCGGCAGCCGCACGATCGCTGCGACCTGGCTCAGCGGCGCCGAGACGCGCGGCGTGGTGACGCTGCCGACTGGGCTCGCGGGCTTGGTGTTCGTCCGCGTGCGCGCGCTCGGCGCCGAGAACGTGCTGGCGCCGAGCGACGAGCCGGCTTTCGCAGGCGCAGGCGCCGGCGCGTACGACGCGGTGTTGGTGCGCCCGGCGGATGCGTTCGCGCTGAGCGTCGAGACCGGCACCGAGATCGCGCACGTCCGAACCCGCGCGCGCGTCGCGCTGCGCACCGACACGCCGCGCGCAGGCTGGGCGGCGCTGGTCGCGCGCGATCTCGCGGCGCATGGCGGCGAGACGCCGTGGTCGCTCGCGTGGCTGAACGGCGTGCTGCAGTCGGCGGCGGCCAAGCCCAACGAGCCCAACAGCGAGCGGGTGCTGCGTGCAGCGCTCGCCGCGACGCTCTCGCCTGACACCGCGCCGTCGCGCCCACCGGCGCTGGTGCCGCGTCCGGGGACGCAGCCAACGTGGTTCAGCGCAGAGAGCTCGCAGTCACGCGGGCAGCTCCGTGATCCAGTCGCGCTGCGCGGCGAATTCTTGCGCCGCGGGCTTGGCCCAGCGATGGGCGCGCTAGAGCTAGCGGTCGCAGCGCTCGATGGAACGCCCGCCAGCGAGCGCGGCATCGTGACGCGCAGCGGTGCGCGTATCACATTCGACACCAACGCCATCGAGACGCTCGTGGGCCGTAGATTATTGGCCGAATCACAGGCGAAGACGCTCGGTGATACGCGGCTGACAGTCGCGATGCTCACCCAGGCGGACCCGAGTTTCACGTTCGATACCGTCGCGCGACGCGTCGCACGGGCGCGGCTGGTCACGCTGCTGCTCGCGCTGTCGCGCTTCACCAACCCGGACGACGAGAACGCGGCGCGCGCGGCGTCGGGCGAGCCGCCCGAGCGCTGGCTGTCGAAGCTGGTGCGCCTCGGGCTCATCCCGGCGGCGACGTTGGTCGATCCGTGGGGCCGGCCGTACGCGTTCCGCCGTGCGGGCGGCGCGGGACCTGCGGTCGTCGTCGCACAAGCGGCGCCGGCGTACGAGTGCGTGTCGGCCGGGCCCGATGGCAGCTTTGGCAACGGCGACGATGTGCGCGATCCGTTCGCGCGCGCGGTCACGCGCAGCAGCCCGTACGCGGTGACGAGCGGCGAGGACGCGCTGATGGAGCGGCTCGCGGCGCTCGGGCCAGGCGCGCAGGTGCTCATCGCGATGGCGGGCGCGTACGACGCGATCGCGCTCGCCGCGCGTGAAGAAGCGCGGCGCGGCGTCGTGACGGCGACGGCGAGCGAAGCGAGTGCGGAGGAGCCGATGGCCGGGATGGACGAAGACGGTTTCGCCGATGACGCTGAGGGCGGCGGCGGCATGGGCGCTGGGCGGGGCGGTCGGTTCGCGGCGCGCATGGGCCCACAGCCGTCGGCTACTGCGGCGCCGTCGGCACCGCAGGGGCAGATGGCGCGGATGCGCAGCAGCGACCGCGAGGAGAGCGCCGCCGACCGACCAGACACCGACGCTGACGGCATCCTCGACAGTGAAGACCGCAACGCCAGCGTCGAGGGACGCGCGGCGGTCGGCTCGCGGCTCGCGGTGATGGGCGAGCTGGTGCGCGAGCGCTTCCCTGCGACGCTGTTCGTCGCGAGCGAGATCGCGCTCGATCGCAGCGGCGTGACCATCGTCGAGGTGCCCGTCGCGGACGCGCTGACTACCTATCTCGTCGAGGCGATCGCGTGGACGGCGAGCGGCTGGACGACGAGCGCGAGCGGCGAGATCCGCGTCGACCAAGACGCGATGGTGGACGCGCCGGTGCCGCCCTTCGCGACCGCCAACGACGTGCTGCGCCTGCCGGTGCGCGTCGCAAATCGCACGGCGCGCGCGCTGTCGGTGCGCGTCGAGGTCGCGGCCGAAGGTGGGCTCGCCGTGACGGCGCCGGCGCCGCGCACGATCGAAGTGCCGCCGAACGACGCGGTCGAAGTGCTGACGGAAGTGCGCGTTGGGCGCGCGGGTGAAGGTGCGTTGGTGGTACGTGCGGTGCGCGCGAGCGATGGCAGCGCGCTCGACGCGGTGCGCCGTCCGCTGTTCGTCTGGGAAGATGCGCGGCTGGTGCGCGCGTCGACCGAGCAGCTGCTAGACGGCTCGACGACGTTCGAGGTGAGCGTGCCGGCGGATGCGTCGGCGCGTGGGCCGGGCGAGCTGCGTGTGACGGTCGGCCGCGATCTGTTCGGCGACGCGGCGGTCTGGGGCGCCGCGAGCAACAGCAGCGCGGCCGCGTGGGCGCTCTTG
>Ga0105047_10011152_pt1 | contig 14615 bp, 11 predicted proteins | sample MAT04_FD_78384 | JGI IMG/M metagenome (GOLD analysis project Ga0105047, IMG submission 78384) | Freshwater microbial communities from Lake Fryxell liftoff mats and glacier meltwater in Antarctica - MAT-04 (megahit assembly) | ecosystem: Environmental > Aquatic > Freshwater > Ice > Liftoff... | reverse complement strand
GGGCGCATGACGAACGCCCGGTCGCTCGCCCGCGGATGGGGCAGGCGCAAGCCTGGGCCGTCCAGCACCGTCCGCCCGTGGGCGATCAAGTCCAGGTCCAGGGCCCGGGGCGCGTTGTCCCGGCCGCGGCGGCGTCCGAACTGGACCTCGATCGCGTGCAGCAGGGCCAGAACCTCGTCCGGACCACCCTGCCCCTCGGCCAGCACGATCCCGTTCAGGAACGGCGCATCGGCGGGATCGGGCCAGGCCTGCGACCGCCACCACCCCGACCGGGCCCAAAGAGTCAGGCCGCCGGCCTCCATACGCTCCAGCGCCGCCTCCAAGACCGCTTGCACAGGGCGGCCCTCGAAGGGCAGATTGCCCCCCAAGGCGATGACGATGGCGCGGTCCAGGCGTCGCCGGTGGTCCTGGCTGCTCATGGCCCTTCCTACAGGCGGCGCGCCCGCGACGCGACATTATCCAGACGGGTCCATGCTGAACATCGATGCGCCGTCCAGTCCGGTTTTCGGCCCCGAGCCGCCGCGCGACTGCCCGCGATGCCCGCGCCTTGTGGAGTACCGCCACGCGAACCGCCTCCAGGAACCGACCTGGTTCAACGGCCCTGCGCCCTCGTTCGGCGATCCCCAGGCGCGGCTGCTGATCGTCGGGCTGGCGCCCGGACGGGGAGGCGCCAACCGGACCGGACGGCCCTTTACTGGCGACGGCGCGGGCGTGATTCTCTACCAGACCCTGCTGAAGACCGGGTTCGCCAAAGGGACGTACGAGGCCCGTCCGGATGACGGCCTGACGCTCAGGGACTGCATGATCACCAATGCCGTGCGCTGCGCTCCGCCCGCCAACAAGCCGCTGGCGTCAGAGGAAGCGACCTGCCGGCCCTTCCTGATGGCCCGCCTCGCCGCCCTGCCCCGCTTGAAGGCGATCCTGACGCTGGGCGACGTGTCTCGGCGCAGCGTCCTGCGCTCGCTGGGTTTGAAGGCGACAGCGGCGCCTCCCGGGCATGGCACCGAGGGCGACGCAGGCCCATACCGCCTGTTCAACAGCTACCATTGCTCGCGGCTGAACACGAACACCGGACGGCTGACGCCGCAGATGTTCGAGGCGGTGTTCGTCTCGATCCGCCGCTATTTGGAGACGACCGGCTGAGTCAGAAATCCGCCCGCCAGGACGCCAGCAAGCCGTAGGCCGCTTGCTGATCTCGGCGATGGCCGGCCTGGGTCGAGGCCGTCGCGTCCAATTGCAACACGCCGTTGAGGATCGTGTCGCGGGTCGCCGACAGGGTGAAGTCCATTTGCCGCCCAGAAGGCGAGGCCGAAAACCGGCGCTGCGAAAACCCCACCGCGTCGAAATAACCGCTCGGAGCATCGGCTAGCAGAGCCGAGAAGCGGCCGCTCTCAATACGCAGCGGCTGGGCGGCGCTCAGGCGGAGGGATGCGCAAGGCAGACCAAACGCCGCGCAGCGGCCGTCGACGCCGACCCGCCACGCGCTGCTCCACGCGGCCTCGTCCAGCGCCAGGAACCGGCCGGACAGCCGTGTGCGGCCCACGGCGGCGTGGGCCAGTAGGGCGAAATCGTCGCCCAGCGCCCAGGTCCCCCCATAGGCTGCGAAGGTGGTCCTAGAGGACAGATTGAGGCCGCTGCGCGCAGGTAGATAGGCGCCCAAGGGGCCCAGGGGCTCGTCGAGGTAGCCGAATGTCAGGGTCGAGATCAGGGCTCCCGTCCGGGTCGCGCCGCTGGCGCGCAGGTAGCGGGCCCCGTCTTCCTTGCGCAGCAGGTCGAAGGAGCGCCGCTCTCCGGCGCCGGCCTCGGCCGACACCAGCCAGCGGCCCAGGAGATAATCCGCCCGCAGCGCCTTGTCCGATTGCGCCAGGGCGGCGTAGGGATCGTGGCCCCCCGCCAAGAATGGATTGCCGGTCGCTTGCCCGGCCCAGGCGCTGAGGCCCAGCCGGCCGGACCGGAACGACACCGCCACGTCGCGGGCAGCCTCGGTCGGCATCCAGGGGAAGATTCGGGCCGCTGCCGACTGACCGCCGCCCATCATTCCCGCCGCGATGTTCAGCCGTCGCCCGCCGCCCAAGGCGAGGTCGGTTTCTGTCCGGCGCGGCCGTTCGCTGGACAAAGGCGACAGCAGGGCGGGCCGCGGCCCGGCATAGGCGGGCGCCAGATTGGTCGCGAACGGGCGTTGGTAATAATCCCAGCCGACGGTGCGCAGCGCCCCGCTGGTCTCGATAGCGTCGCCGAAAGCGGCCCCGATCATGGTTCCGGGGGTCAGGCTTTGTGCGACGAGGCCGCCGCCGGCCACTGGCACGCTCAGCGAGCCCACAGGCGCGAACGCCCGCTGCAGGTCCAGAGCGCCCCACCCGTAGACCGGATCGTTGCCGGGCGCGCCGAGGTCGCGCGCGCTGCGCCAGAGCAGGTCCATCGCCTGACGCCCGCTGAGGTTGGGGAAGGCCTGGAGCACGAGGGCCAGGGCGCCGCTGACGTGTGGAGCGGCAAACGACGTCCCGGAGACCTGCCGGCAGGTCACGCCGTTGCAGTCGGTGACCACCCCTTCGCCGGGAGCGAACAGGAAGCCGCCGCCTGCGGCGCCGGCCGAGTTGGAGAAACTGGAGCGCACGCCGGCGCTGTTCAGCGAGCCCACGGCGATCACGGACCCGGCGTAGCGAGGGTCCACAGCGTAACCGGATGGCCAATGGGCGGCGTCCGTCCCCGAGTTGCCGGCCGAGGCGGTGACCACGACCCCGGCGATGGTCGCCCTCTGCAGCGCGGCCTCAAAGGCGGCGCCTGCCGGACCTGCCCCGGCGCCGAGCGAAAGGTTGATCACGCGGGCGCCGTTAGCGACGGCGTAGTCGATGCCGCGGGCCAGATCGGAGGCGACAAAGCAGACGTCGCCGCCGCAGCCGCTCCCGGAGCTCTCCGCCCGAATGGCCAGGATGGTGGACTCGAAGGCGACTCCGACGGTTCCCTGGTTGTTGAAGTTCGAGGCGATGATCCCGGCGACGTAGGTGCCGTGGCGATCAGGTCCCGTGATCTGTCCGCGAGAGGCGTTCAGATCTATCGACGCCGGCGAGGCTCGGCCCGCCAGATCCGGCCCGGTCCCGTCCATGCCCGAGTCGATCACCGCCACCGTGATCCCGCGCCCGGAAGCGCCCTGAGCGAAGGCGGCGTCCGCCCTGATGGCGCCGACCCCGTAGTTGCGCGTGAACTCGGCGCTGTTGGCGGCGGGGCCGACCGGAGTCAAGATGGTCGATTCCGGGGTAGAGGCGGGGGGCGTGGGCGAAGCCACCGCCGTGCCGGTCGATCCCCCGCTGCCGCCGCCGCCGCAAGCGGTCAAGGCCAAAGCCGCCATGGCTGTCGCAAAAACCCTCAGGCAAACAACGGTATCCGCCACCCGACTCGTCCCCCCGACTGCGATCTTGGGAGCCTAATCGGCGCCCCTGGCTGCGCCTAGCGCAAACCACAGCGCGGGTTGCCCCTAGCCCTTGTCCCGCATCAGGCGGGCCTTGTCGCGCTGCCAGTCGCGGTCGGCTGTGGCCTCGCGCTTGTCGTGCAGCTTCTTGCCCTTGGCCAGGGCCAGCTCCAGCTTCACCCGCCCGCGGGCGTTGAAATAGAGCTTGAGGGGGATCAGGGTCCGCCCCTCGCGCTGGACCGATCCCAGCAGCTTGTTGATCTGCTTTCGGTGCAGAAGCAGCTTCCGCGGGCGGCGCGGCTCATGGTTGAAGCGGTTGGCCGGCCCGTATTCGGGGATGTATGCGTTGACCAGGACGATCTGGTCGCCCTCGGTCGCGGCGTAGGATTCGGCGATGTTCGCCCGCCCCTCGCGCAAAGCTTTCACCTCGGTGCCGGTCAGCGACAGGCCGGCCTCAAAGCTCTCTTCCAAGAAGTAGTCGTACCGGGCCCGGCGGTTTTCGGCGATCAGCTTTTGCGGCTGTTCGGGAGCGGTCACAGCAGGCCCGCCGCCTTCAGACAGTCGCGGACAGCCGCCCTCGCCGGCTCTGCACAGGGAGCGATCGGCAGCCTGACGTCCTCAGCGCACAGGCCCATCTGCGCCAGGGCGAATTTGGTCGGCGAGGGCGAAGCGTCAAGGAACAGGGCCTTATGCAGGCCGATCAACTGATCCTGCCAGGTCAGGGCGCTGGACCAGTCGCCATTCATGCAAGCATTGACGAAGGCGGCGCATTGTTCGGGCGCGACATTGGCCGTCACCGAAATACAGCCGTGGCCGCCGTGGGCCATGTAGCCCAGGCAGGTGGGGTCGTCTCCTGAAAGCATGGCGAAGTCCGCGGGGCACTCCAGCCGCATCTGGCTGGCGCGGACCAAATCGCCGGTGGCGTCCTTGATGCCGACGATGTTGGGCAGCTGGGCGAGGCGGGCGACGGTCTCGTTGGAGATATCCACTGAGGTGCGGGCGGGGACATTATAGATCAGCACCGGAATCTGCACGGCGTCATTGATCGCCGCATAGTGCCGGTAGAGCCCTTCCTGACTGGGCCGGTTGTAATAGGGCGTGACGACCAAGGCGCCGTGGGCGCCGGCGGCCTTGGCGTAACGAGCCAGTTCTATCGCCTCACCCGTGGCGTTGGAGCCGCATCCAGCGATTACCGGAACGCGCCCTGCGGCGACCTCGATGCACAGGGAGACCACGCGGCGGTGCTCCTCATGGCTCAAGGTCGCGGTCTCCCCGGTCGTGCCGACGGGGACAAGGCCATGCACCCCTCCGGCGATCTGCCGTTCCACTAGGGCTGCAAACGCGGCCTCATCCACGGCGCCGTCGCGAAAGGGAGTGACGAGGGCTGGAATGCAGCCCTTGAAAAGCGGATGTGACATGGCGAGCAATAAGCCGTGATGTGGCGCCGCCCAGGGTTGCGGCTTAAGGGTCGAGGCCGGAGAATAGTTTGGCGCCTGCCTTGCTCGCAACAGCTTGGCGGACGGACGGGCGTAGCACCGAGGGATCAGGTTTGCAGTCTATTTGGTCGAGAGCGGCGATTTGCATCGCCTGTGTGGTCGCCGTCAATGGCGCCGCGGACGCTCAGAACGCCCCGCCGCCAGGCTCCGAGCCCCCCGCTCCTGCCTTTACCGCACCGCCGGTCGGCGTGCGCCGGCCGTTGTCTGATCAGGATGCGGGCCTGCTTCGCGCCGGGCTGGCCGCTGCCCGGCGGGGAGACGTGGCCGGCGCCCAGGCCAACCGCGCCAGCCTCGCCGACACCACCGCCCGCAAGTTGGTCCTATGGGCGATGATCGACGCCGCGCCCGATCGTCTGGCCTTTTTCGAGCTGGACCAGGCCCGCCGCGACCTTTGGGGCTGGCCCCGCCAGAACGGGCGCCAGATCGCGGCCGAGAAGCTGCTGGAGACCGGCGGGCTTGGGCCGCAACGGACGATCGACTGGTTCCAGGGCGCAGACCCCCTGTCCGCCCAAGGCGCCATGGCGCTGGCCTCGGCCTACCGGGCTGTCGGCCGCGCGGCCGACGCCAAGACCCTGATCCGGCGGGTCTGGACTGAATCCCTGTTCGACGCCGACGTGCAGCGCGCCATGCTGGCCCGGTTCGGCGACGTGCTTAGCCAGCAGGATCATACGGCGCGCATGGACATGTTGCTCTATGGCCCGCAGGGGCCAGCGGCGCGGGAGATGCTCGCCCTGCTGCCCGCCAACGAACAGGCGCTGGCCCAGGCGCGTATGGCCTTCCGAGCCGGCGCGGCCAACGCCGGCGACATGACGGCCGCGCTTTCGCCGGGGCAAGCCAACAGCCCCGGGCTGGCGTTCGAGCGCGCCCGGTATTATCGCAGCCGGGGCCTGGACGTGATGGCCCTGGACCTGGTCGGCCGCTTTCCCCCGGCGACCCGTCACGCCGAAGGCGCCAAGCTGATCTGGCAGGAACGTTGGGCTCTGTTCAACGCGGCCATGCGCAGCCAGAACTACCGCGCCGCCTATCAGGCGGTGAACAACCACGGCCTGCAGCCCGGCGGCGACTTCGCCGACGCCGAATTCTTCGCTGGGTGGCTGGCCCTCAAGAAGCAGGGCGACGCCGCCCTCGCCGACCGGCATTTCGAGCGGCTCCAGAAGGCGGGCTCGTCGCCCATCACCCTCGGACGCGCCTTCTACTGGCGCGGGCGGGCGCACGAGGCGATGGGCGATAAGGCCGCGGCGCAAGGCTTCTACGCCCAGGGCGGCCGGTTCTACACTAGCTTCTATGGCCAGCTGGCGGCCGAGAAGGCGGGCGCGACCGAGTTCGCGCTAGGCGCCGATCCTGTCGTCACCCCTGCCGACCGGGCCCGTTTCGAAGGGCGCGAGCAGATCCAGGCGGCGCGCCTGCTTGCCGAGGCCGGCGAACGGGACCTGTTCCGCGCCTTTGTCCTGGCCATCGACGACACCCTGCCGACGGCGGCCGAATGCGGCCTGCTGGTCGACCTCGCGCGCGGTTACGGCGATCAAGACCTGGCGATGAGGGTGGTCCGGACCGCGGCCACGCGGGGGTTCGTCCTGCCCGAGCGCGGCTATCCCGTGCGGACCACCCCGCGAAACGGCTCAGCCGAGCCGGCGATGATTCTGGCCGTAGTGCGCCAGGAAAGCGGCTTCGATCCGCGGGTGCGCTCCGGCGCCGGAGCGCGCGGCATGATGCAGCTGATGCCCGGCACCGCCACGATCGTCGCCCGCCAGCAGGGGGTCGAATACTCGGCCTCCATGCTGGACGATCCGGAATACAATATGCGGCTGGGGTCGGCCTATCTGGGCCAGATGATCGACACCTTCTCGGGCTCCTATCTCCTGGCCGCTGCCGCCTATAACGCCGGTCCCGGCCGCCCCGCCCAGTGGGTCACGGCCTGCGGCGATCCGCGTTCATCCAGCGTCGATCCGGCCGACTTCATTGAGTGCATCCCGTTCTCCGAGACCAGGAACTATGTGATGCGGGTCATGGAAGGGATGAACGTCTATCGGGCGCGCCTGAACGGCGGACGCGGCAAGCTGACCGCCGCCGCCGATCTCAAGCGCGGGGGCTACGGTTTCGCCGGCACGCCGACCTATGGACCGGCCACCGGGACCAATGCGCCGTATCTCAGCGCGCCGGGCTCCGCCTACGGCGCGCCGAGCGCCTCGTCCTACGGCGGGAACGGCTACACCGGCCCGGCCGTGACCGACTGATCGGGATCACTCGCCCAGCGTCGCCAGCGCCTGTCCGTAAACGGCCGGGTCCACGTTGCCGCCCGATGCGATCACCACCGCGGTCCCGCCAGCCAGATCGACACGACCAGTAAGCAGGGCGGCCAGGGCAACGGCGCCGGACGGCTCCAGCACCAGCTTCAAGCGGCGGAAGGCGAACGCCATGGCCGCCAGCACCTCGTCGTCGCTGACCGCAAGCGCGCCCGCCAATCGGGGCTGGTTGATCGCGAAGGTCAGCAGGCCTGGCTGAGGGGCCATGAGGGCGTCGCACAGGGTCGCGGCGTCCGGCCTGACCTCGACGCGCTCCCCCGCCGCCAGGCTTTGCGCATGGTCGTCATAGCCCGCCGGCTCCACCGCAAAGAGGCGCGTGGCCGGGCTGAGCGCCTCCATGGCGAGGCTGATCCCGGCGAGCAGCCCTCCCCCCGACACCGGGCACAGCAGGCGGTCCGCGGTCACATCGGCGGCCTCCAACTGGCGGGCGATCTGCAGCCCTACAGTCCCCTGCCCCGCGATGATGTGCGGGTCATCGAAAGGCGGCACGACCACAGAGCCTCGATCTTGGGCTATCTCGGCGGCGATGGCCTCACGCGACTGCGTCGCCCGGTCATAGAGGACGATTTCTGCGCCCAGGGCCGCCGTGGCGGCCAACTTGGCCGGCGGTGCGTCCTGGGGCATGACGATAACAGCCTGGACCCCCACCAGCCCGGCCGCCGCCGCGATCCCCTGAGCATGGTTCCCGGACGAATAGGCGACTACGCCGGACATCCGCTCCTCGGCGGTCAGGCGGCTCAGACGATTATAGGCGCCGCGAAACTTGAACGAACCGGTGCGTTGAAGGCACTCGGCCTTGACGAACACCCGCCCCCCGGCGGCCGAGTCCAAGGCGGTGCTGGTCAAAAGCGGAGTTTCTGTGGCGACGCCGCTCAGGCGCTCGTCGGCCGACAGAACGTCTTCGTACTGCGGCAGGATCAGCGGCGGCGGGGCGGCGGTCATGGGCAAGATCGGCTCCGCTGAGGTGCGGCCACTTAAAGGCGAACCGACCGCGCCGGGCAAGAGCACGCGTGCGCCCACTGGACGGCCGGCGGCCGAAACGCGTAAGCCGACCAGATGAACCGGCCCCTCATCGCCGCCCAGCCCGCTGTGATGCGCACCACCGCCTGGGCGGACTACGCCCTGCTGGATAGCGGCGACGGCCGCAAGCTCGAACGATACGGCCCCTACCGCGTCGTCAGGCCGGAGCCGCAATGCCTGTGGCGCCCGCGGCTTCCCGCGGCCGAGTGGGAGGCCGCCGACGCGGTGTTCGATCCAAGCGACGAGGACGAAGCCGGGCGATGGCGTCTGCGCGGGGCGCCCGCGGAGTCCTGGCCGATGTCCTGGGGCGACGTGACCTATTCGGGCCGCTTCACTAACTTCCGGCACTTGGCCGTGTTTCCTGAGCAGGCGGCGAACTGGGCCTGGCTTAAGGCGCAGGTCGAGACCGCAAAAGAGCCGCCGAAGATATTGAACCTGTTCGGCTACACCGGTGTCGCCAGCCTGGTCTGCGCCGCGGCGGGGGCGGCCGTAACCCATGTGGACGCCTCCAAGAAGGCGGTTGGCTGGGCGCGGGAGAACGCCGCCTTGTCGGGTCTGGCCGACCGCCCGATCCGGTGGATCGTCGAAGACGCCCGCAAATACGTGCAGCGCGAGGTGCGCAGGGGCGCGAAGTACGAAGGGATCATCCTCGACCCCCCCACCTATGGCCGCGGCCCGACGGGAGAGGTGTGGCGGTTGTTTGAGGATTTGCCTGAACTTATTCGTCTATGTGCTGAAATCCTTTCGGATAACGCGCTTTTTCTTTTGCTGAATGCCTATGCCACCCGTATCTCTGGAGTCTCGCTCGCGCATCTGATGGCCCAGGCCGTGAGCACGCGCGGCGGCCGCATCGACTGGGGCGAGCTGGCGCTGTGTGAGGAAGACTCCGAGCGGGAGGTGGGCCTGTCGTTTTACGCCCGCTGGTCGGCGGCATGAGCGCCCGCCAGATCACCTCCCTGGCCAACGACACGGTCAAGGCGGTCCGCGCGCTGCACCTGCGCAAGGCGCGCGAGGAGAGCGGTCTGTTTTTGGCCGAGGGTTTGAAGATCGTCACCGAAGCGGTCGAGCTGGGCCACGCGCCCAGAATTCTGATGTACGGACCCGAGGCGGGCGAACACCCGCTCCTGCGCAAGGCCGCCGAGGCGGCGCTCGCGGGCGACGGCGAGGTCATCGAGGTCAGCCGGGACATCCTCGAAAAGGTTTCCCGCCGGGAGAACCCTCAGGCTGTGGTGGGCGTGTTCGCCCAGACGTATGCCCCCTTGTCGGACATCCGGCCCGAGGCGGCGCCCTGCTGGGTGGCCCTTCAGGCGGTGCGTGATCCCGGCAACCTGGGGACTATCATACGCACTGCCGACTCGGCCGGCTGCGGCGGCGTGATCCTGGTCGGCGAGTGCTGCGACCCCTATTCGGTCGAAGCGGTGCGCGCGACTATGGGGTCGATCTTCGCTGTGCCGATCACCCGCGCCACCGTGGCGGAGTTCCTGGCCTGGCGGCGCAACTGGCCCGGCTCTGTGGTGGGCGCCTTGCTGACGGCGACGACGGATTACCGCCAGGCCGACTATCGCCGCCCGGCCATGATCCTGATGGGAAACGAGCAGCAGGGCCTGCCGCCGAACCTGGCCGAGGCTTGCGACGTGACGGTCAAGATTCCGCAGCGCGGGCGGGCCGACAGCCTGAACCTGTCCGTCGCCACAGGGATCATGATCTACACGGTCGCCGACTAGCAGCAGGCGCAGCCGCCCGGATGGCGCTTCATGCCGTTCAGCCAAGCCGGCTTGGCGTCGCCGTCTCCGCCGCTGGATTTCGCAGCCCCGCGCACCGCCGGCGCCGTCATGATCACCCGTGGCGCCGAGACCGAGCACCCCGGGCAAGGCTCCGGCTCCTTGTACTCGGCGATGGGCTTGAACGCGGCGAAGGGCCCGCATTCGCCGCAAAGATACTCGTAGGTCGGCATGGCGGCTATGTAGGGCGCAGGCCGCGCCCGGTCTAGCGGCGCGGCTTGGCGCGCGTGGTTGGCGCGGCGACGGCGGGGTCCTCAGGCCATGAATGCCTTGGGTAGCGGCCCCTCATCTCCGCCCGGATCGCCTTCCACGACCCTTTCCAGAAGCCGGGCAGGTCGCGGGTGATCTGGATCGGCCGGTGGGCTGGCGACAGCAGGGCCAGGGTCAGAGGGACGCGGCCGTCGGCGACCGCCGGATGCTGACCGAGGCCGTAGAGCTCCTGGACCCGCACCTGCACCCGGGGACCCCCTTCGGCCGCGTAATCGATCATCACGCGCGAGCCCGACGGGGCGGTCCAGCGATCGGGCGCCATACGATCCAGGACCTGGCGACGATCCCACGGCAGGCGCTCGGCCAGGGCGTCCTGCAAGGCGGACGACGGGATATCGGCGAGGCTCCGCCGGCCGGCCAGCAGTGGCGGCAGCCAGGCGTCGAGGTCCGCCGTCAGGGCCGCGTCGTCCAGCTCCGGCCAGGCCTCCCCGTCGAGGCGGCGCAGGAGGGCGACGCGGGCGCGCAGGCTGTGGGCGGCCGCGCTCCAGGGCAGAAGGGCGAGGCCCTGCTCCCGGACGCCCTGCATCAGGGCGCCTTCGATGAGAGCCGGGTCCGGGCGGTCGATCAGCCGCTCGTCGATGGAGATGGCGCCGAGGGTGCGCACCCGCTTGGCGCGGACGCGGCCCTTGTCGTCGCACTCAATGCAGTCCTGCTGGGCGACCTGATCGGCGAAGGCCTCCAGCAGCTGTGCCTCGTCGAGCGGCGCCGCCAAGAGGATGCGATCACGGGGCCCGCCGCCGCCAAGGTCGGCCACGGCCAGCCAGGATTCGCGGGCCAGCGGGTCGGTCGGGTCGAGGTAGGCGCCCCGGCCGCTGGCCAGCAGAAACTCGCCCGGGCCGCCGCGGGCGCGGGCGACCCGTTCGGGAAAGGCCTCGGCCAGGAGCAGGCCGTCGTCCAGGGGCGCCTTGCCGGCTTTGCCGCCGGACGCCCGCTCCCAGCGGTCCGCCAAGGCGCGGGCGTCCTGGGCGCGGGCGCCGCGGTCACGCTCGAAAGCGGACAGGCGGTCTCGCAGGTCGGCAGCAGCCCCGCCGAGACCCGGCTCGGTAAGCAGAGCCGCGATCGCGGCGGCGCGGGCGGCGGCTCCGCGCTCGGCCGCCCACAGCACCATGTGCGCCAGGCGCGGCGGCAGCGGCAGTCCCGCGACGCGGCGGCCGTGGTCGGTGAGCGCGCCCGCGCCGTCCAGGGCGCCAATCCGGGCGAGCAGACCCCTCGCTTCCTGCAGAGCGGTGGCAGGGGGCGCGTCGAGCAAGGCGAGGCCGGCCGCGTCGCGGGCGCCCCAGCGGGCCAGGTCGAGGGCCAACCGCGACAGGTCGGTCTCGAGTATCTCAGGGCGGTCGAAGGCCGGCAGGGCGCGGGTCTCCGCTTCCTCCCACAGGCGGTAGCAGACCCCCGGCTCGGTGCGCCCGGCGCGGCCGCGGCGCTGGTCGGCGGCGGCGCGGCTGACGCGCACGGTGGCCAGGCGGGTCAGGCCGCTGGCGGGATCGTAACGGGGGACACGGGCGAGGCCAGCGTCGATGACCATGCGCACGCCTTGGATGGTCAGGCTGGTCTGGGCGATGGACGTCGCCAGCACCACCTTGCGGCGGCCGGGCGCGGCGGGAGCGATGGCGCGGTCCTGGGCTGCGGGGTCGAGAGAACCGTATAGAGCCGCGATGTCGATGGCGGGATCGTCGATCTGCTCCAGCAACAGGCGCTCGACGCGGCGAATCTCGCCTTGGCCAGGGAGGAACACCAGCACCCCGCCGCTGTCGTCGGCCAGGGCGCGTCGGACCAGACGCGCCACCTGGTCCTCAAGGCGTAGGCGCGGATCGCGCCCAAAATGACGGGTGTCGATGGGATGCTGGCGGCCCTCGCTCCGGATCACCGGGGCGTCGCCGAGCAGGCGCGCCACCGCGGCCCCGTCGAGGGTGGCGGACATCACCAGCAGGCGCAGGTCCTCGCGTAGCACCCCCTGGCTGTCGCGCGCGAAGGCCAGGCCGAGGTCGGCGTCGAGGCTGCGCTCGTGGAACTCGTCGAACAGCACCGCGGCGATCCCCTCCAGCGCCGGATCGTCCAGGATCATGCGGGTGAAGACGCCTTCGGTGACCACCTCGATGCGGGTCCGGGCCGAGACCTTGGATTGTAGGCGCACACGGAAGCCGACGGTCTCGCCTACGGCCTCGCCAAGGGTCGAGGCCATGCGGGCGGCGGCAGCGCGGGCGGCCAGGCGGCGCGGCTCCAGCACCAAAATCTTGCCGCCGTTCGTCCAGGGCTCATGCAGCAGCTCCAGAGGCACGACCGTGGTCTTGCCCGCGCCGGGCGGAGCCACCAGGACAGCGGCCGAGCCGGCGGCGAGGGCCGCCTTCAGGGGTTGGAGGACCGCGTGGATGGGAAGCTGCATCGCCGCCGGTGTAACTGAGGCGGAAGCGTCGGTCACTTCGCTGGCCTTCCCCGCCCCGTCTTCCCGGCTCACGCCGGGACCCAGATTCTATGGCGCGAACGCGGGCGCCTTGTGATCTGGGCCCCGGCGTACGCCGGGGAAGCAAGAGAGGAGGTTAGTCAGACCACGTCTCTCAGGACCTCAACATCTCGCTGGCCTTGGCCGCGTGCTGCTTGGAGTGCCAGTAAGCGTAGCCGAAGTAGACGGCCAGCCCGAGGGCCATCCAGACAAACAGCCGGGGCCAGGTCTCGGGCGGCAGCTTGTAGATCAGATAGGCGCAGCCCATGGCGCCGAGGGGCGCCGTGACCCAGATAAACGGGGTCTTGAAACGGCGCGGCAGGTCCGGCTGGGCGATGCGCAGATAGAGCACCCCCATGCAGATCAGGCCGAAGGCCAGCAGCGTGCCCATGGAGACCAGCTCGCCAAGGATCTTGATCGGGAACAGACCCCCGAACAGAGCGGCGATCAGGGACACGATGATGGTGCCGATGATCGGCGTCTGGGTCCGGGGATTCACCCGGCCAAAGAAGCCCGGCAGCAGACCGTCGCGGGTCATGGCGTAGATGATCCGCGACTGGCCGTAGAGCAGAGTCAGAATGGTTGAGCCGAGGCCGACAGCGACGCCGATATTGACGATCTGCGTGAGCCAGGACAGCTGCGGCACATTGGCCAGGGCGGTGGCGACCGGGGCCGGGTTGTTGAGGGACTGGTAGGGCGCGATGCCGGTGATGACCAGGGCCATGAGGACATAGAGCACGGTGCAGATGCCGAGCGACGCCAGGATGCCGATGGGCATGGTCCGCTGCGGATCCTTTGCTTCCTGGGCGGCCGTGGAGACCGCCTCAAAGCCGATATAGGCGAAGAAGATCACGGCGGCGGCGGCGGCGACGCCGTTCAGGCCGAACTGGCCTTGCGGAAATTCCGCCGAGGGCGCGATGCGGTCGGGGATGAACGGCTGCCAGAGGGACGGGTCGATATAGGCGAAGCCGAAGCCGATCACCGCCAGAACGATCATCACCTTGAGGCTGACGATCAGGTTGTTGATGATCTTGCTCTGGGTGATGCCAGCGACCAGGAAGGCGCACATCAGGGCGATGATGGCCATGGCCGGGAGGTTGATGTAGGCGCCCGTCTGCACGATCGCCTGACCGTCCCAGGTGTAGGGCGCGGTTGTCCATTGGGAGGGCAGAGTGACTCCGAACCCCTCCAGCATCCTGTTGAAATAGCCCGACCAGCCGGCCGATACGGTGGCGGCGGCGATGCCATACTCGAGGATCAAGTCCCATGCGATCAGCCAGGCGAAAAACTCGCCGATGGTGGCGTAGGTGTAGGTGTAGGCCGATCCCGCCACCGGGATCATCGAGGCCAGCTCGGCGTAGCACAGGGCGCAGAGTGCGCAGACCAGGCCGGCCAGCACGAACGACAGCACGATCCCCGGCCCGGCGTTGATCGCCGCCTGCTGGCCGGTGAGGACAAAGATGCCCGCGCCAATGACGCCGCCGATTCCGAGCAGGGTCAGGGACCCGGCCCCCAAACCTCGTTTGAGCGTATGGGCGCCCTCTTCGTTGGCCTGGGCCAGAAGCAGTTCTATCGGCTTTCGGGTGAACATCCCCATGTGCGGCCAAGCCCCCTTGCGCGCTGAACGCCGACTGCCGGCGCGCGCTAACCATGACCTGCCTTTAGCCAAGCCGCAACGGCGCCCGCGCCGGCTCGCCCTAGGCCCCGCAGGCGCGCTAGAGTGCGCGTTTCCAGAACCAACGTCAGGACCCCCGCTTGTCGGCCGACCAGACCAGCCCTATCGGCGCCCTCATCGTTCCGGTGACGCCGCTTCAGCAGAACTGCACCATCGTCTGGTGCGCCCGTACGCGCCGGGCCGCTATCATCGACCCCGGTGGAGAGGTTCCCGCGCTGCTCAAGGTG
>Ga0105047_10011147_pt1 | contig 14624 bp, 9 predicted proteins | sample MAT04_FD_78384 | JGI IMG/M metagenome (GOLD analysis project Ga0105047, IMG submission 78384) | Freshwater microbial communities from Lake Fryxell liftoff mats and glacier meltwater in Antarctica - MAT-04 (megahit assembly) | ecosystem: Environmental > Aquatic > Freshwater > Ice > Liftoff... | reverse complement strand
TTGCTTCGAGTTAAAATTTAAAGTGTAGAATTTTGCACCGTTTCACCGCCAACGACATCATCCTCGACCGCCGCGATTTCCTTCGCCGTTGCGGCATGGGATTCGGCGGGCTTGCGCTCGGTAATCTTCTCACCGGCACCGCCACTTCCACTCCGCTCACGACCTCGCCGCATTTCGCACCGAAGGCGAAACGCGTCGTCCACCTTTTCATGAACGGAGGACCGTCACAGGTGGATACGTTTGATCGCAAGCCGCTTCTCCAGGACCAGCACGGGAAACCCATCGCGCTGGAAGGGCTGAAGACCGAGCGCCCCACCGGCACTGTTCTCCGCACACCCTTCGAGTTCCAGCGTTACGGGCAATCCGGCCTGGAGGTCAGCGAGCTTTTCAAACACACCGCCCAGCACGCGGATGACCTCTGCGTGATCCGGTCCATGACGGCGGACGTTCCCAATCATGAGCCTTCGCTCATGCTGATGAACTGCGGCGACGGCCGCCTCTCCCGCCCGTCGATGGGATCTTGGGTCAGCTACGGATTGGGCAGCGAAAACGAAAACCTGCCTTCCTACATCTCCATGTGTCCCGGAGGGATGCCGATCAAGCGTGCGGAAAACTGGCGCTCTTCCTTCCTCCCAGGCAGTTACCAGGGCACCTACCTCGACAGCTCGATCGAATCGCTGGACCGTATGATCGAGAACCTGAAAAACCCGTCCGCCCGCGCGCTGCGCCAGGCGAAGCAGCTTTCCCTTCTTCAGAAACTCAATCAGGACCACCTCGCCCGCCATCACGCCGATCCGCAGCTTGAAGCCCGCATCCGCTCCTTCGAGCTTGCCTACCGGATGCAGACGGAGGCGACGGATGCGTTCGATATTTCCAAAGAACCCGCGAAGATCCGCGAGATGTATGGCGAAGGCGGTTTCGCCCGCCAATGCCTGATGGCTCGGCGCCTGCTTGAGCGCGGTGTCCGTTTCGTCCAGCTCTGGCATGGCAACGGCCAGCCATGGGATTCCCACGATGATATTGAGGACCACCGAAATCTCGCCCAGCAGTGCGACCAGGCTATCGGCGCGTTTCTAACAGACCTGAAACAACGCGGTCTCCTCGATGAGACACTCGTCATCTGGGGCGGGGAATTCGGACGCACACCGGTCGTCGAGCTACCGAAAGCCGGATCAAACGCAGGGAAAATGAAAGGCCGTGACCACAACCACTACGGCTTCACCATGTGGATGGCCGGCGGCGGTGTGAAAGGCGGGCACGTCCATGGAGCGACCGATGAGTTCGGTTTCAAAGCGGTGGAGAAACCCGTCCATGTCCACGATCTCCACGCCACCGTCCTGCATCTTCTGGGGATGGATCATGAGAAACTCACCTACCGCTACTCCGGCCGCGACTTCCGGCTAACTGATGTCCACGGGAACGTCGTCCACGACATCGTGGCGTAGCCGGCGGGTCATCGGGTGCTCTTCTCCAAGGAGTTCCGAAGCTCGGAAATGAGAGCGACATCCTCCGTCTGCTCAAGGCGTTGGAAGGCGTCGATCAGGTTGTTGAGCACCCGCATCAGGACCGTGCCGAGATCCGCGGTATGTCGGAGCGCGTGCCTTTGCTCGGGTGTGAGATCGTTCCCCGGCTCGGTCAGGACCGATTGCAGATGAAGCCTTCCCTTGTCGAAGCAATCCACGATCAGCGGATAGCCGTCCTCGAAAATGCGGCACAGGAAATGACCGGGAAATGAAATCCCTTCCACCTCGTATCCCATCCGCTGACCCAGCAGCATGAAGATAAGTCCCATGCCGATGGGATTCGAGACACACTCCTCAAGACACCACGCGAGATCCGCGTTACGGGGATCATAGTAGTTCTGGCGGTTGGGTTTGATCCTGCCTTCCTCGAAGAGATGGGCGCGCAGATCGCTCGCTGTGGCCACTCCGTTTTCCTGGGCTTCCTCCGCCAGCAGGTCCAGTGCATCGGAAAGCGGAAGCCGCAGCGACACGCCATCGTGGAGGAAATCGGAAAGCAGCCGCAAGTGGCTTTCGAAGAGCTCCCAGTCGTCACCCAGCGCGGCGGTGCCAAAGCCCGGAACCAGCCATTCCTCACGCAGCGTCCGGCGGCGTGCGGGGCGCAGGATCTCGGCCAGCAGGGATTTCCCCCGCTTGTCCAGACCCGGAGCCACATCCGGCAGGATCTCGCTCAGATCCCCGCCGAATTCCGCCAGCCTTCCCAGAACACCCGACCGCACCTCGGGAGTCTCGTCATCGAGCAGCCGCAACAGCGCGGAAAGTTCCTTGGGATCAGGCGAAACGACGTTCATCCGGCAAGGATAAGGACAACGGTCCGAAAAAGCGAATGCTGCGGCAAAAAAAGAACGGAATGATCACCGTCCGGACTTCAGAAAAATGGTGCGCGATACTGGGTTCGAACCAGTGACCCCCTCCGTGTCAGGGAGGTGCTCTACCACTGAGCTAACCGCGCTTTGCCGGGCTTTCGTTCCGGGGCGGCGAAGCTAGGATCAAACCCACCCGTAACGCAACCCCTTTTCATCGGAAAATGTCAGAATCCGAAAAATTTTCCCGCCGGATTGCAGCTTGAGTTCTTCGCAGCGCGAGTCCAGCCTCTGCGTCCCGCCATGAAAACTCTCTGCATCCTCGCCCTTCTCACCAGCATCCTTACCGCGCAGGTTCCGAAAGTCTTCGAAGGCCTCTTTGAAAAGGAAGTCCCCGTGCGCGCCAGCATCGGGGTCGTCGTGCCACCGCCGGAGATCGAGAAATTCCTCTCCAAGGTCGAGGCCGCCGCGCGGAAGAATCCCAAGTGGTTCAAGGAATTCACTGGGGCGGCGAAGCCGGGCACGCCCCTTCCCTACCACGAGAACCTCGGCCTCACCAAAGTGGAATACGACGAATATCTCGCTCTGTGGGCCAAACGCGAGTTCAAGCCGACCACTGAGGTCATGCTGGTGCTGCGCGAGACATTCGGAAACACCTGGTCGCTCACCGCGTCTGGCGAAGCCGGCGCCATCTCGACATTGCGTTACGATCCCAAGACCGACACCTTCCGCTCCCCCAACGGTGAGCTGAAACGCCTGGAGGACATCAAGGCCGATAAGGAAAGCATCCTCGGCGCCTGGTCCGGCAAGGAATGGCGTTTCGAGGAAAAATCAGAACTCGGCCAGATCAAGGAAAACATCGCGGTCGGAAAATTCGACAAAACCGGCTTCGGACTGGTGGTCTATCGCGTTCAGGAAATTTCCACCGAGGGCAGCCGCCTTCTCGACAAGAGTCTGGTCATCCGTTACGCGCTTGGAAAAGCCGGCCATCTCAAGCTGCCCGCCGCACCCTGAAACATCCCCCAAAACGATGAGGAAGAAACGCTGGATACGTCGGCTTGCGACCAGCGCCCTATTTCTCGCGGTCGTGCTCCCCTTGCTGGCTTTCGGACTCAGCAATCTGTATCTTCTCAGTCCCAAAGGCAGGGAGAAAATCGCCTCGGTGGTCAGCCAGCGTCTCGGGCTGGACAGCTCCGTCGAGGGCGCCACATGGTCGCCGTGGAACGGGATCACGCTCTACGGTCTGCGGGTCGAACAGCCCGGCCCTCTCCGTGGCGCGATTCCCAATCCGCTTTTGCGGGTGGAGTCGATCCGCGTCGATCCCATATGGAGCATGATTTTGAAAAAACGGCTTCAGGTTCGGGGGATGGACATCGTGAAGTCGGAGTTGACGCTCCCCATCGAACTTCTCTCTCAGCTTCCGTCCAAGCCGGACATGCCGGAGGTGGCATCGAAAATACCTGAAATCGCCGCCCTGCCTGCCGCTGAAAAGCCGACCCCTCAGCCGCTTGCCGGAATACCACTTGCTCCGGTGACTCCGATGGCTCCAAGCGATACCGCAGAGGACATTCCCACCCCTCCTGTCATGGCGGAAACGGAAGCGACTGCCCCCGACCCCACGGTCGCATCCGTCCCCGAAATCACCGAACCCACGGTCTGGATCCATTTCAAGGACGCCCGTCTTAGTATTGTCACCACTCTGGCCGACAAGCCCCTCTATCAGATTTCCGATATCGACGGAGCGCTTCCTCTGGGAGGGAAAGCCGCCGATACAAAGCTGATTTTCCACGACGTCCGCAGCCTTGGGAACGTCCTCGCGGAAGAAATGGAAATCCCGCTCAAATGGCACGCCCCCACGCTGGGGTTCGGCATTGTGGAGGGGAAAATTTTCGGGATCACCTGCGCGCTGCAAGGGCACTTGCAGTTCACACCGGGCATCCCGTTCCAGATCAACGCGGTACTCCCCAAGCAGGAGAAAAAGGAGATCCGCCTCAGCGAAAAAATCGGGGCGGAAATAGCCGCGGTGGCGGGACAAGGACGCTTCCAAGGCTATGCCGAAGTCCCCGCTACCTGGCAGGGAAAGTTGGTAACGCAGGTCCTTGGAGTGGCGGCGGAATACTCGGATCAGAAAGCCGAATTCAACCACGGCCAGGTGCTTGTCATATTCAGAAACGGCGCACTGAGCTGCATCGACGCCCGCCTGATCGGGGAAAACCTCAGCGTGCTTGGAAACGCCACCCTCCTCACAGATGGCCGGGCCGCCGCCAACGCACGCGTCGTCGCTCCTCCTGAGACCCTGGTCGCGATCTCGAAATTCACTGGACAGGATTCCGCCGCCCCGCACCTCACGCCCCTCAGCACCCCGCAACGAGCCGCGCTGGACATGCGGATTTTCGGAAGGCTGGGAGATTTCCATTTCAAATCCGATCCGCTCGCAGAGTCGGTGCCGCTGCAGTAGTCCTTCAGTCCGTCTGGATGTCCAGCCTCGGAGGCTTTTCCATCCGGATCGTTTCCTCGAAATCGTCCAGATCAAGGCTGTCGAGAACGTTGGTTCCGCGGCGGATCATTCCGCCGTCGCCACTGGTCGGGGTGTAGGCGGGCAGCTCGGTATGGTAGGGATCCTCGCCGATCAGGACGGGACCTTTGGGACGTATCGGAAACGCGTTGAGAGCGGGCATATTGCTCAGAGAGGAGGAGGGGTTGATATCCCCGGAAATGGAACCTGAATGGAGACCGCAGAAGGGAATGTTCTCGGTGCCTTTGCGGAAATACTCGGTGATCCGTGTACTGACGGATTTCACGGTTCCAGTTTTCACATCCTCCACCAGCTCCTGGCAGAACTGCGTGGCGAGCTGGCCGGAGACGGAACAGATTTCCTTTTCGACCATCCCCTCCGGAGGCGTGAGTTCCTTGCCCCCGAAGGCGGGAGCGGCGGCGTTCATGGCAGCGGCCCAGACCGGCATGGAAATATCGCGGCTGAACGCGCCAGGGTAGATAGGGTCGTTGTTGCCTTGGAGAAATCCCGTCCACACCCCGCAGGTGACCCGCCCGTTGTAGCCGAGGAACCATGTGTCGGCGAAGTCGTGGGTCGTGCCTCCCTTCGCCGCTCCATAAAACGGCTGCTCAACCAGCGAGCCCTTGAGACCACGCGCGCTGCCATCCACCATCCCGCCGGCCATCATGCTGTGCACCTGCCATGCCACTGCGGAGTCCAGCAGGCGACCGCTGGGATTCGTGGTTTTCGTCCGACGGTACACCACCATTCCCTGGGAGTTTTCGATGCGGTCGATGTATGAGAATTTCACCGGCCCCTTCGTACCCTTCAGAGGGAAAGTGGACATGGCTGTCACCGCCTGTTTGAGTGAGGCAGGCTCCCATCCCACGCTGACCCGTGGCAGCGGCTCGGCATTTTTCATGGGGAATCCGAAGGCCACACCCGCGTCGATGATACGCTGCAAGCCGACCTCGGAGCTCAACCGCACGGTCGCCGCGATCTTGGAATCGGCGAGCGCGCGCCGCAAGGTGATCTGTCCCTCGTAATTCGGCGAAGGCAGTTCCATCCCCCATTCGCCCAGAATCCCCTCGCGCCCGCCGACCATCACCGCGCGGTTGTCCATCGGCTCGTCCTCCACGGTGGAGGCGGGGGTGTGTTTGTCAGCCAGTCCGGCAGCGTAGAGGAAGGGGAAAAACGCGGTTCCCATGGACCGTTTCCCGCTCTCAATGAAATCGAAGGGCACCTCCGAGTAATCCCGCCCGCCGACGTGGGCCAGTACTTCACCTGTGGAGTGGTCCACCATGAAAACCGCGCCTTGCAGGTATTCCGGACTCGTTTCCTTGTCGCCCTTGTGGTAAGCCCCGTATTTCTGGCGGGTGTAGCCCGGATTTTTTTCCGCCTCCTCCAGGGAAAGGGCCAGAGCCGACTCGGCGGCGTTCTGGATCCTCGCCGAAATGGTCGTGTGTATCGTGTAGCCGCCGGTGGCCAGAGCGTCCTCCCCAAGCGACGTCGCCACCGCGTCGGCGATGCGCTCGTAGAGATGGGAGGTTCCTCGCTGTAGCGGATTCGGATGGACCTCCACCCCTTTCGCCATCGCCCGGGCGGACTCCAGTTTGGTGATCATGCCCTCATCGACCATGCGGCCCAGCACCATGTTCCGCGCCTTCAGGTTGGCCTTGAGGTTGTTGAGCGGGGAGTTGTTGGTCGGGTTCTTGATCAGGCCGACGATGGACGCGCACTCCTCCAGTGACAGATCCTTGGGTTCCTTTCCGAAATAGCCGAGCGCGGCGGAGCGCAGGCCGTAGAAGCCGCTGCCGAAGTAGATGCGGTTCAGGTAAGATCCGAGAATCTGTTTCTTCGAGTAACGCTTCTCGATGCGCCTCGCGAGAAAAGCCTCGACCATTTTCCGCTGGATACCGCTCTCCCCGCGGGAGCTCGCGTCCTGCTTGAGCGGATAGGCGTTTCTCGCGAGCTGCTGGGTGATCGTGGAGGCGCCCTGCGTGGTCGAGCCTGCCTCGTAATTCAGCTTCACCGCCCGGATCACACCGATGTAGTCGATGCCGTCGTGGGACATGAACCGGGAATCCTCCCCCGCCATGAGGGTGTCGATGAAAAGCTGCGGCACGTCCTCCACCGGCATGATGCTGCGGTTCTGGACGAAGATCCGGCCGATTTCCTCCCCCGTCCTGTCCAGAATGAAACTCGGAACTTCCAGCTTGTTGACCTGCTCCAGATCATAGGTCATCGCCCGCTCCCGGTATTCCCGCGTGTATTGCTCCGCAAAGAGATAGCCGAACACCCCGGCGATCAACAGCAGCATGAAGCTCACCAACCAGAAGGTTTTGCGCTTGTAGAGGCGGCGTTTGCCGCTCTTTCTCCGGTTGTTTTTCCTGTTCTCCGCCATGCCTGATGCCGATACGCAACCGCAGCCTGACGACCGCTCGCGGCCTCAGGATTACCCGAATCCAGCACAATCGGCAACCCCTTCCTTGCGCGAAAGCATCCTGGCGGAAATCTCCCGGAACGGGCCGCTTTCTTTTCCCGCCTATCTCGAACTGGTCCTTTACGATCCCACCCACGGCTACTACGCCCGCACGGACTCGCAGGTCGGGCGCGCAGGAGATTTCTACACCAGCGTCAGCGTCGGCCCGCTCTTCGGCCAACTGCTTGCGCGGCGTTTCCTGAAATGGTGGGAGGAAAACGCCCGACCGGCCCCGTGGCGCGTTCTGGAGATCGGCGCGCATGACGGGAAACTCGCGGCCGATGTCCTCACTACCCTGCGGGAAATTGCTCCTGAAGCGTGGAAAGCGCTTGAATACGCCATCCCCGAGCCGCTCCCCCGTTTGCGCGATGCCCAACGCGAGCGCCTGCTCCCGCTGGTGGGCTGGCTCAACATCACCGCCTCCCTTCGCGAACTTTCCGAAAATCCTCTCCCAGGAATCGCTTTCGGTAATGAGATCCTCGATGCCCTGCCCTTCCATATCGTGAAATTCGCCTCCGGGCTCTGGCACGAACTCCACGTCGGACTTGAGTCGGAAAACTCCCTTTCCCTTATCACCGTTTCTCCGCATGCGAGCCTCACGGAAAAACTCGCGGCGCTGGGGACTGAGTTTCCGGAAGAATACCAGACCGAGCTCCGCACGAATTTCCCCGCTTTTCTCAGATCCGTCACCTCGTGCCTGAAAGACGGGCTCGTCCTTTTCATCGACTACGGCTTCGCCGCTCCCGAATACTACGATACCCACCGCAGTTCCGGCACGCTCCGCACGTTTTCCAAACACCGGGCCGCCGAGGACCCCCTGGACCGCCCCGGCGAGATCGACATCACCGCTCACGTCGATTTCACCGATCTCGCCCACGCCGGCCAAATCCTCGGCTACCGCCCGACCGCGTTTTCCAACCAGGGCGGCTATCTCACCCATCTCGCCAAAGACCTGATCCTGTCAGGCTCCTTCGACGATCCCAAAACCATCGCCCAATTCCAATCCCTCACCCACCCCGCCCACCTCGGCGCGAAATTCCACGCCATCGAGTTCGAGGAAAACCACGCTACGCCGGATCACATCAAGCACCGGCTGGCGCTGTGAAACCCGCAGGGCAAGGAGGGGCTGCATCCTGCTGCCCAGCCTTCCGGGAAATGGCTAGGGATGCCGGGCAGCAGGATGCAGCCCCTCCTTTCGCTTCGCGAATCTCCGCGCTTGCCGCCGGGGGAAAAAGCCCGCACCTTCTCCTCTGTCGCCGGGGTGGCGGAATTGGTAGACGCGCTTGACTTAGGATCAAGTGGATTCATCTGTGCAGGTTCGAGTCCTGTCCCCGGTACCAAATTATTTCCCGATCATGATCAACGAACTCAAAGTGAAGCTCACCGCACTCGGCATGGACGAGGAAATGGCGACCAAAGCGATCCATACGGTCGCGGAATTCGCGAAGGCGAAACTGCCCGCGCAGCTTCACAAGCCCATCGACGATGTGATGGCGGGAAAAAGTCCGGATCTCGGTGCGCTGGGCGGATTGCTTGGCGGTCTCAAAGGATTTTTCGGAGGAAAATAGGGCCGCTGGATTTCCCTGCTTGTAAGAAGGGGCCCTTCGGTCACGTTTTCCGGTAATGATCCGTAAAGCCCTTCTGCTGCTGTTTTCCACTTCTCTTGTCTCTTTCGGAAAAGTCACCCCGCCGCTTCCGGCGGAACTGGCCGATTACAAGCTCACTCCCGCGCCCGAGGCTGCGGTCGGTTTGCAAAAGGGCGATCGTCTCGCCATCTGCGGGGACTCGATCACCGAGCAGAAGCAATACTCGGTTCTCATGGAAACCTATCTCACCGCCTGTCTTCCGCAGATGGAAATCACCTGCCGCCAGTTCGGATGGAGCGGCGAGCGGGCGGACGGATTTCTCTCCCGCATCGACAACGACGTGCTCCGTTTCAAGCCCACAGTCGCCACAACCTGCTACGGCATGAACGATTTCCGCTACGTGCCCTTCGATGAAGCCATCGCCAAGGAATACCGCGAGAATACCGTGAAAATGGCTGAGAAATTCAAAGCCGCCGGCACCCGCGTGGTGATCGGCTCATCCGGGATCATCGATTCGGTCCCGCATTGGGTGAAGGATGCGAAGGGCGACAAAAAGGTCCTCAATCTCGCGCTCTCACAGTTCCGCAACATCGCCCTCGATGTCGCCGAAAAGGAAAAGGTCGGCTTCGCGGATGTTTTCAAGCCGATGCTCATCGCGGATTTGCAAGCCAAGGGGACGTTTGGAGAGACCTTCCAAGTCAGCGGAAAAGACGGCGTCCATCCGGGTTGGGCGGGTCATGTGATCATGGCCTACGCTTTCCTGAAAGGGCTCGGCATCGATGGTGAGATCGGCACCATCACCTGGGACGAAGCCAGCGGCGCGGCCACCGCGACAGATGGCCACAGGATTCTCTCAAGCGAGGGTGGGAATATTTCCTTGGAAAGCAGCCGCCTCCCCTTCGCCCCCGGTTCCGGCCCTCTCGACAGCGACAACTCCATCCGCGCGGGCATGGCGCTCGTTCCTTTCGACGCGACACTCAACCGTTTCATCCTGAAAATCGCGAACCACAGATCGGAATCCTATACGGTCACATGGGGCGAAACCTCGAAAACCTACACCGCGGAGCAGCTCCACAACGGCATCAACCTTACCTCCGAGTTCGAGGAAAACCCTCTGGTCGCACCTTTCAAAAAAATCCAGGAGGCCGTCGCCGCGAAGCAAGCCTTCGAGACGAGGCAGATCAAGGAACAGGTCCACGGGGAAGCCGGGAAAGCAGACATGGAAGGCACCTTCGCCAGCACGGAAGAAGAGCGCGAGCCACTGGTGAAAGCCCTCGCGGATTCCGTCCAGCCTGCGAAGCATGAGATCACGATCCAGGTCAAGTAGCCCAATGGATCATTCGTCCAGGAATTTCCCGGGATTCAGAATCCCGTGCGGATCCAGCGTCCGTTTCAGCGAGTGGTGGACTGCGAAGGAAACCTCCCCCAGCGCCTGCCTGATCCACGGCTTTTTCGCGAGGCCGACCCCGTGCTCACCGGTGATCGCCCCGCCATTGTCCAGGACCCAGGTGAAAAGGATATCGAGAGCCGCGTCCGCACGCTCGCGGACGGCGGGATCGGAATAGTTTTCCACCATCAGGTTCGTGTGGATGTTCCCATCCCCCGCGTGGCCGAAGCACGCGATGGCGATCCCGGTCTCCGCCTCCAGCTTGCGGGCGAAGTTGACCAGCGCCACCAGTTTCCCGCGCGGGACGACGATGTCCTCGTTGAGCTTCGTCAGCCCGGTGTCGCGGAGGGAATAGGAAAACTCACGGCGTAGCTGCCAGATCGCCTCGCACTCAGCCTCATCACGCGCGACGCGGATTTCACGCGCCCCGCATTTCATCAGCAGTTCGTGCAGCTCCTCCAACTCTGACTCGACCGCCGCCGGCCGGCCGTCGATCTCCACGATCAGGTGCCCGTCGCCATGAGGAAAAACCTCGGCACCAAGTTTTTTCCGCGCGGCGGCAAGCGTGAAGGCATCCGTGATTTCCAAGGCGGATGGCAGATGCCCGCCTTGCAGGACGGCTTGCACGGTCTTCGCGGCAGTGGGGAAATCGGCGAAAACGGCGGCCAGCATCCCGCGGCTTTTCGGATTCGGGATCAGGCGGGCGGTGATTTCCGTCACCACTCCCAGCATCCCTTCGGAGCCGACGAAGAGGCCGATGAGATCGAAGCCGGTCTTGTTCTTGTGCAGCCGCCCGCCGAGGCGCATCACCCGCCCGTTCGCCAGAACCACCTCCAGCCCCAGCACGTAACTACGGGTAACCCCGTACTTCAGGCAACGGGGACCACCCGCATTGGTCGCGATGTTCCCACCGATCGAGCACTCTTTCAGCGATGCCGGATCGGGCGGATAATCCCAGCCCAGCGCCCGCACCGCTTTCTGCAAATCCCCGGTGATGACTCCCGGCTGCACCACCGCCACCCCGTCCTGCGGGCTGATGGCGAGGATGCGGTTCATCCTCACAGTCGAGAGAACAATCCCGCCTTCCATCGGCACACATCCGCCGACGTATCCCACCCCGGCTCCGCGTGTCGTCACCGCTACGCGGTTGCGATGGGCGAAGGCCAGCACCTTGGAGACGTCCTCCGTGCTTTCCGCGAAAACGACCACATCCGGCTGATGGCTCGCGAACCATTTGTCAGTGGAATGTTCGGTCCTCACATCCGCCGCGACACTGACCTTCCCTTCTCCCAGCATTTTTCCCAACGAAACCTCCAGCGCTTCGTGGATCTTCTCGGGTTCTTCTTTGTTCTCCACCACTTTCTCCTCCAGTTCGTCCCACACGTCCTCAAGTTGAGTTGGCTCCATCCTGGGTTTGGTCACGAAATGAAGGGATTTACGTGGCGGCAGTTTCATCGTAGGAGAGGCTTTCATCCCCACTCCGCCCGGTCAATGTTTTCGGAAAACCGGTTCATCGGAATTTTTAAAAGACAGATCAATTCCAGGGCGGAACCGGAATTCCCGGAAATTTCTCGCCTCTTGAAAAAAAGCTTTTACAAGATTACTTTGTAGTTACATCTTGTTCGCAGCCCATGAAAACTTTACCACCCAATAACAAGCCCGGTTTTGCCCTTGTCGTCACACTCACCCTGATGGTTCTGCTTTCCATCCTCGCGATCGGGCTTCTCTCCCTCAGCACCGTTTCGCTCCGCAGCATGAACGCCTCAAGCCCGGCCGAAACCGCCCGCGCCAACGCCCGCATGGCCGTGATGATGGCACTTGGTGAGCTTCAACGGACCTCCGGAGACGACCGCCGAATCACTGCGGACGGCTCGATCTTTGCCGGTGCGAAAAACCCGAACGTCGTGGGCGTGTGGAAATCCTGGTCCCCACAGCTCGCAAATAGGCCGAACTTCGTTAATAACGACCCCAAATATTATACCGACCCAAAGACGAAGACGGCAGCGGGTCCCGCCCCTCTCGATCCCGGCTTTCTGCGCTGGCTCGTTTCCTCTCCCACTCCTGCGGATCTACAAAGCGCCGACTGGGCGAAATCCGGCATCCTCTCCAATCCAGTCGATCTCTTCGCGCAATCAAGCGACGGCTTCAGGCTGCAAGGCTCCAAGGTGGATGTGAAAAAGGGGACGGTCATTACGGGCTCCTTCGCATGGGCGGTTTCCCAGGCAGCCACCAAAGCCAAAATCAACGTCGCCGGCCCCGAGGACAACCAGCGCATTGCCAATGACGACATCCAGGCCCAGCCCCGTCCCACACTGGATCTGACCAACAGCTTCAAGCACCCGACCGGCGATTATAACGAGCGTGCCGCGAAGGTCGTCAGCATGAATCAGGCGGAACTCGACAGTGATCTGTGGAGCGGCACCGCCTCCATCCAGGGCGGAGCCGATTTTACCGCCCAAGGCTACGGCGTCCTCGCGGATGTCGTCAACGGTGGTCTGAAGACCGATCTCAGTCTCGGTTTCGAAATGTCGGACAGTGATTTCGCCCAGGATCAGTGGGGCCAGGTGAAAAGCCCTTTCCACTCTACCAACGCGCCTGTCGTTCCACCAAACTCCTACGGTGATCAGCGCCCTCTCTTCACACCCCTCACCCAGACCGGAAGCGTGACCGCGAATCTCGTTTTCGATACGGCTGAGGTTCAATCCGAATATCCCGCTGCAACCGTTCCGACCTTCAACACCCTCCGCTCTTTCTACAGAACCCCCCACCATCTCTACAAAAGCGGAGGCCAGACCACGGTGTTCGAGCGCCCCTCCGACCATGTTGCCGTGATACAGCAGATCGCCCAGCCACCCGGCACCGTCGGACCATTTCCCACCCCGGGGCTCGGACCGAAAAGTCTGCGCACCCAGACATCCTACCGCCCCGTCCTGGACCGTGTGATTATCGTCCTGAGCGCCGGCCTCAAGAAATTCGATGATACAAGCTCGGATGTCCGCCTGGTCATGACCCCTCTGGTCACCTTGTGGAATCCTTACAACGTCGCTTTGGAAATCGAGGGAGCGATGGTCTATCCGTGGATCGACATGCCATTCTCAATGAACTGGGAGTTCAGCAACGCCACTACCGGTGCCAACGAAGGCAATCCGGGTGCCTCACTGGCAAACACCATGGGCTACCAGTTCCGTAACGTGAAGGGGCACGGTCGATCAGTCGATCCCTATTTCTTCGCAAGCATCACCGACGGTGGCCAACCTATACGATTCGAGCCGGGAGAGGTGAGGGTTTTCGGACCCGCCTCCGCGGATAACACGGAATATCTGGTCGCGGGAACGGTTGCCCAGCGCACAATCAAACTGAAGCCAGCGGGAAACATCTCGGCGAAAGGTGGACTCGCCATTCCGATGAACAACACAGCGAGAGGACAGAACTCCTGGACGAAGATGAAAAACACCCAGAAGGTTCTCGTCGAATTCCGTAGTGCGGGCGGGAGTTATCCTTTCTTCGTATCGGTAGAGGATGCCACACGGGCAAATAACCCGACCACAAGGGGTGAACTCATCGGCGATGTCCAGACCGTGAATTTCTCCAACTCCGGAGGGAACGTTAAGATCAGAAGCCAGAAATACGAATACAACGCCCTGTTGGCCGAACCACAGGTGTTTGGAATGCTGGAAACCTACCACCGCGTCGCCAGAGATACAGCTCCCACCCGGCGTGCCGATCTCGTTTCCACAGTGAATCCCCGCCAGACCTATATCAACCGGTACCTGACTGAAGGCAGCTTCCAAGCCGCTCCCCACTACGAGACAGTCCTCCGGCCTCTTCCCAGCACCGACGGGGCGATCCAAACGACTCCCGACGGGAGGTCCGCGTTCTACGGTGCCTCGAACGCGGCCAACTCCGGTAGCTCCCACCTGTCCTTTTTCGAAGTGCCTCAGGCGCCGCTGCTTTCGCTCGCGGGCTTCGTCAACGCGGATCTCACAGGAACCGCCTACGCGCCTTCCTACCAGGTGGCCAACAGTTGGGCCAGCGCCTACCTGGGCCGTACCTCTGCCGCGAAGTTGCTGCCGAACGGCGGCGGCGGCGGCGGAGATGCGAGCTTCACACGCGAGCCGATGCCCGTGTATGATTTCTCCTACCTTGCCAACGAGGCGTTGTGGGATTCGTTCTTCTTCAGCGGAGCCGCACCCACTCTCCAGCCGGGTTCCACCAGCGGCAGCCCGAACGTCTGGAACAGCCCCGTCGCCAACGTCACCCGAAAGCTGGAGCCCGTCATCAACCAGTTCGTGGAAAATCCTGCCCAGAATCCGCTTAGGAACCCTCGGATGAAACTTCATCTCGGGAACACG
>Ga0105047_10011146_pt1 | contig 14624 bp, 12 predicted proteins | sample MAT04_FD_78384 | JGI IMG/M metagenome (GOLD analysis project Ga0105047, IMG submission 78384) | Freshwater microbial communities from Lake Fryxell liftoff mats and glacier meltwater in Antarctica - MAT-04 (megahit assembly) | ecosystem: Environmental > Aquatic > Freshwater > Ice > Liftoff... | reverse complement strand
GGTTTGCACGTTGATGCCAGCGTGACGTGCCCGAACTCGAGGTTCGATCACCGCCATGAGTCTGAGTCCGCGCATTGGATCGCACCAACGAGCTGCTGATCGCAAGTGGATCCAGGGCTCTGCTCGAGTCGAAGAAACCGCCTCAGTGAGCGATGGCAGCGAGTCCGACGCGAAGCATGTCGCGCATCTGCTCGAGCTCGGACTCGTCAATGATGAGTGGCGGTGCCAGGAGCAACACGTTGCCCGGATGGACGCAGATGCCGATGAGGCCCGCGTCTTTGAGAGCCAGACGAAACCTCGTGCCCGCCGCCTGGCGATCACCGAAGTCGACGTCGGTGTCACGATCGACGCAGATCTCGAGACCCATCAGCAGTCCCCGGCCGCGCACGGCCCTCACAGTCGAGAACTCGTCCACGAGCGAACCCAGTAGGTCCCGCACCAACGGTCCGAGACTGGCCGCCCGCGTTGCTAGTTCTTCTTCTTCGAGAATCGCGATGTTCTCGAGTGCCACCGCGCACGCAGCGGGGTGGCCACCGTAGGTTTGCCCGTGCGCAAACAACCCCGATGCGCCCTCGAAAGCGTCGATCACGTGGCGGCCGATGATGGTGGCGCCGATCGGCATATAGCCGGAACTCAGCCCCTTTGAAACGGTGACGATGTCTGGCCGAACCCCCGACAGTTCGCTGGCAAACAGCGCCCCGGTGTGGCCCCAGGCGGTGATCACCTCGTCGACGATCATCAACACGTCGTGTCGGTCACAAACCGCTCGAATGTCGCTGAGATCATCTAGCGGCGGCATTGCCACGCCGCTGGCGGTAGCCATCGGGTCGACGATCACGCCAGCGACGTTCTCGGCGCCGATCTCGATGATCTTGGCTTCGATGCTCGACGCATCGGACGTGTGCCGCGCGCCAGAACCGAACCACGCTTCGTCGCGAACACCCTGGTCCGCGGAGACGCCGAGTCCGTCGGGGAGGTAGATATCGTTGCGCATTGCGTAGTACGAACCGCCGAGCGACATCGCGCCGAGCGTCACCCCGTGGTAGGCGCCGTGGCGTCCGACGAATCGGCGTCTGGATGGCTGGCCACGCAGGAAGTGGTACTGGAGAGCCAGCTTCATCGCCGTCTCGACGGCTTCACTTCCCCCTGGGGTGTAGTGAACCATGGCTTCGTTCACTGGCGCGAGCTGCGCCAGTTTCTCGGCGAGCTGTAGCGCTGGTTCCGACGTGTATCGGAACACATCCAGGAACGCGAGTTGTTCGAGCTGGCGCTGGGCAGCGTCAGCCAGCCGTCGCCGGCCGTGGCCGACGACCATCGCCTCGAGCGCTCCGACACCATCGAGGTACCGGCGGCCGGCGCTGTCGGTGAGCCAACAGCCGTCACCCGCGACGAGCACGGTGGGAGTTCCACCGAACGCATTGTGGGGGTTCGAGAACGCCGGCCAGATGTGACTCGCGGCGGTCACGCCGGAGTCGAGAGCTGGGGGAATGCGAGCTTCGCTCCGACCATGCCGATGTCCCCGTGGGCGAGGTGCCATCGTCCGAGACTGCTGACGACGAGTCGGCGGCGGTCTGGCCCTGCGAATGCGACGTTGGTGGGCGCAGCAAGCATCACTGCGTGGGGATCGTGGGCGAGGATCGACGCTGATCCGCTCGGGTCCACGTAGTAGAGCCTGTCGGGTCGGTAGCAAGCAACGATGAAGCCGCCGGCCTGGCACGCGGCGACACCGTCCGGCACGACGTCGTCGTCGAACTCGACCAACCGTTGCGGTTCACCGGCGCGTTCGCCCTCGAAGGGGATGAGTGATACTCCAGGAAGGTTGGACTCCACGACGAGCAGGCCGCTCGCGTCGGCAGCGAGACAACAGCCGTTGGGAAATGACGGGACTTGCGTGGACCACACCGACGTCGTTCCGTCGGGTGCGACGCGATGCACGACACCGTCGCGCCCCATCCACGTGCCCGAGTCGGTCACGTAGAGGTTGCCCGCTGCATCAAACGCAAGATAGTTCGGCGTTCTCATCGGCTGCTCGTGAGAACCAGCGCTGTACTCCGAGACCGAGCGGGTGGTTGCGTCGATGCGGAGTACCTTGCTCTGGGCGAGGTCACAGACGTAGATGTTGTCGTTTCCGTCGATCGCCAGGCCGAGGATGAAGCCACCGGTCTGGGCTATCTCGGCCACGGCGCCGTCCTCATCGATCGTGTACACCTGGCCAGCCTCACCGCCGGCATACACCGAGCCGTCGGATCCGACGGCCACACCTTCAGGATGATCCAAGCCTTCGGCCCAAATGTCGAAATTATTCAGCATCACTTACCTCCATTGGTAGATCGGGTTTCACCAGGTGGTGTTGATCGTCATGCCGCCGTCGACCACCATGACCTGGCCGGTGATGAATGACGACTCCCTCGACGCGAGGAACGCGATACAGCGCGCCAGTTCGATCGGCTCGGCCATACGGCCCGTCGGGATGTTGGACACGATGTCGTCCTCATGGACGCGTCCGTTCTCGAGCGCCTCAGCGACGAGCTGTGTCCGCACGTAGCCAGGAGCCACAGCGTTCACGCGAACCTCGGGAGCGAACTCGACGGCGAAGCTGCGAACGAGTGCCTCGACGGCACCCTTCGACGCACAGTAGGAGGCCCGACGCGGCATGCCGAGTTGCGCCGCCACCGACGACATCATGACCACGGTGCCGTGCCCGGATTGGCGCAGAGCATCGACACTTGCTCGTACTGTGTAGTAGCCGCCGTCGAGATTGATCGCCATGAGGCGACGCCATCGGTCGGGAGGGGTGTCCGCGGTGGGCGCTGCGTCGGAGATCCCGGCGCACACGATGAGCGAGTCCAGGCCGCCCAGGGAGTCGACCGCTGCGGCCACCCCCGACTCGACCGAAACCGGATCGGTCACGTCGAGATGCACGCCCTCCATGCCCGAGTAGTTGCTTGTCATCTGCTCGGTTGCGGCTCGGTCGATGTCGGCTATTGCGACCGACCATCCTCGCTCGTGCAGTAGCGACGCAGTCGCTGCTCCGATGCCACTCGCACCGCCGACGACTAGGGCTCGCTCGCTCATTTTTCCAGTCTCCTTGTCGCTCCGTCGATCAGTACGGCCACAATCAGCGCGACACCCAAGGCAACGGTCTGCGCATAGGCGGGTAGGGCCATGAGTGCGAATCCGTTCTGCAGCACCCCGAGGATCGCCACGGCGACCAGCGTGCCCAAGATGCTGCCCTGGCCACCCGCGAGACTGGCCCCGCCGAGGATCACCGCTGTCACCACCGAGAGCAGGAACGTCGAACCGACCTGCGGCGATGCCGACCCAAGGATGCCAGTGAGGAAGATCCCGGCCAGCGCGGCCGACATCGCAGACACGACGTACAAGAGGAACGAAATCCGTTGGACGGGCAATCCGGCGAGTCTTGCCGCTTCGGGGTTTCCACCGATCGCGTAGACGCGGCGTCCGGTGATGGTCAGGCGTTCTACAGTCATGGCAATGATGTAGATGATGGCGAAGCCCACGACGAGTACCGGTACCGGTCCGAACTTGGTGGTGGTGAGCCAGCGGAGGAAGTCGTTTCGCACCACCTGGGTCTGGCCGGACGAAAAGATGAATGCCAGCCCGGCGAAGATCGACATCGTGCCGAGTGTGGCGATCAGCGGATTCACGTTGAGCTGGACGACGATGAACCCGTTGGCGGCCCCGATTCCGGCGCCCATGAGCAGCACGAGCGCGATGATGATCGGGGTCGGGAGCTCGTTTTCGTTCAGGATCCCGAACAGGACGGTGCTCATGGCGACGGTACTGCCCACGGACACATCGAATCCTCCGGAAACGATGAGGAAGGTCTGCGAGGCCGCCATCGTCGCGAGCACGGTTGCTCCGGCTGCGATCGTGAAGAAGTTCGACGACGTGAAGAAGTAGGGGCTTTGAATGGTGAAGAAGACGATCAGGGCGATCAGCATCGCCAGCAGTCCCTGGCGCTGAAGCAACGTGCGAAGTCGTCGTCTTCGTTCGAGATCGACCGGTGGTAGCACCGACTCGGTGCCGCCTCCGTCTTCGGCGTCGGCGGTCGACTCGTTCGTTGGCGCATTCATGGAATCGGTCTTCATAGTTGAACCTCACTTGCGTTGAAGGCATCGTGCGCCAGCTGTTCTTGGGTTGCCGCTCGCCGTTCGGAGCGGATGCGTCCGTGTGTCATCACATAGACGCGTTCACATAGCGCGGCAACTTCTTCGAGATCGCTCGTGATCACCAGGATTGCGCGACCGTGTTCGTAGGCGAGTATTCGGAGCAGACCGTAGATCTCCTCCTTCGAACCGACGTCGACGCCACGCGTTGGATCGTCGAGGATCAGTACTTCACTGCCGGCGAGGAGCCATCGGGCGAGGAGGACCTTTTGCTGGTTGCCGCCGGAGAGGCTTCTTACCGGGGTCTGTGGTGTCGGTGTTTTGATTGATAGTTGTTCGATCCAATTGTCAACGGCGTCGGCTTCGCGCTGTCGATCGACGACGCCGACGCGCGTGAACGTGGGCAACGCAACGAGGCTCAGGTTCTCTCGAACCGAGCGGTCCAACAGCAGGCCCTGGGAGCGCCGTTCCGCTGGAACGTATCCGACCCCCGCTTTGATCGAGCGATCCACTGAGCCACGCTCGAGTGGTTGCTCGCCGATGTGCAGTGTTCCTGCGACTGTCGGCGAGGCCCCGAAGATTGCCGGGCCCAGTTCGTCGCGACCAGAGCCCGCGATCCCATAGACGCCGACGATCTCACCGAAGTCGACCGTCAACGACACCGATCGCAAGGTTCTCTTGTTGGCGAGACCGTCGACGATGAGTGCTCGCGACTGTCCCGCACTAGTCGAGGCGGATGGGCCTCCAGCCGCAAGGCGTCTGGTCCCGAGCATCGACCGGACGAGTCGATCTCTTGTGCCTGTCGCTGCGGTCATCTCGTCGACGACCTGACCGTCTCGGAGCACCATGGTTCGGTCATTCAGGCGGAGTACTTCGTCGAGTCGATGACTGATGAAGATCACACCCACGCCAGTCGACCTGATTGCCTCCAAGAGATCAAGGAGACGATCAGCCTCACGTGAGCTCATGGGAGCGGTCGGCTCATCAGCAATGAGGACCTTCGCGCCGGGTGCCAAAGCCCGGGCGTTCTGAACAAAGGCACGGTCGACCACTGAGAGCGACTCGACACGGCGGTCGACATCGATACTGGACAGGCTGAGGCGCTCGAGGCGCTCGGCGCTGCGTCTGCGGGCGGTGCCCATGTCGATGCGACCCCAACGATTACGTGTCAGCTCGCCGAGCATCACGTTCTCTGCGACTGTGAGATTGGGGCAGAGTTGCAACTCTTGGGGGGCGATGCTGATCCCCGCCTCTTCTGCATCGGCCGGACCGGAGAACTTCAGCGTTTGACCCTCGACGAGGATCGATCCCGAATCAGGGGTCACAAGGCCGGAGGCGACGCCGGACAATGTCGACTTCCCGGCTCCGTTCTCCCCGACCAACCCGAGTAGTTCTCCCCGACCGAGCGTCAAGCTGACATCGGCGAGGGCCTGGATCGAGCCGTAGCGTTTCGAGACGTTGCGCAGCTCAAGCAGCGGGGTGGCCGAAGGCCCAGTGCCTCCGGCCACCCCGACAACAGCATGAGCGTCACCGGCAAATCCAGTAAACAGGTCCGTCACGAGCAGGCGGACTCCGGGTAGAACTCACCGAGATTCGCGGAGGTGATCAACTCTGTCGGCAGCTCGATGAAATCGGGCAGTGTGATCCCCTGGGCCATCGCAACGAGCGCGGGAACGGTGTAGTTGCCGTAGTTCTCGGGGAAGTAGCCGATGCTGCCGAGCATCGTGCCATCACAGATCGCATCGAGAACGGATGCTCCCTGGCCGATGGCGATCGTGTCGTCGATGCGCCCTGCTGTGCGTAGCGCCTCGACCATACCGAGCGTCGTCTCGTCGTTGATGCCCCCGACTGCGATCTTCGCTCCGTCCGGAATGCTCACAAGGATGTTGGCGGTGTTGGTGTTGGCCGTCGGGGGATCGGCCACGGTCGGCACGTAGATGATGTGATCGTCGGGGATGTCTGGGAAGACCTCTCGCATCCCGACTTCGTAGCCCTCCATGCGCTCCACCGACAAAGGTCCGCCCTCCTCGAACTGACCGATGATGAGATATGGCACCTCGTCGGGGTACTGCCCTTGCATCGCCTCTCCGAGTGCACGACCGGCCTTCGCGCCCGCGGCGCCGTTGTCGACATCGATGAACGGAATGTTCGGCGCCGGAACATACGAGGCCACGCCGGGAACACCATTCCGATCGAGGATGTCGACGATGCCGGCCTGGGCAGCTTCGATCACCTGCGCGAGCAAAACGCCATCCTTTTTCTTCTGCATGAAGATGTTGACGTTCTCGACAGCCTTCAAGGGGTCAGCGCCATCTGACAATGTTTCAATCGTCACACAACCCATCTTTGCCGCCGCGTCCTCGACACCTTGGACGGTGGCGAGGGCGAACGACTGCGAGTCGGAGAAGATGTCGAAGCCGAAGTCGTAGGTCCCGCCCGCACACTGCTCGGGGCTCGGACTTCCGAGATACTGGGTGTAGTCGGCAGCCACATCAGTATTCGAAGCTGACTCCGTGGTGTCGGTGCTCGAGGCCGTCGTCGGCGAGTTGTTCGTAGATGCCGAATCGCTCTCGGCGTCACTGCCGCATGCTGCAAGCACAACGGCGAGTGCTGCTCCGACGCCGACAACGCGGCGCAGTGTGTTCGATCGTTCCCCCATGGTGATTCCCTCTCTGTTGAAATTGTAGTTGATCAAAGGTTTGACTGATCATCGCACAAGTACGACCAGCTTGTCAACCGTTTGACCTGCATCAAACGATTGACTATCATGAGTTGTGTGTCAGCACTACGTGAGCCACAGCCTGGAGTCATCATCGGTTCAGACGCCAGCGCGCCGTTCAATCTGCTCAGCGCGTTGTTCGGAGACCCCGACATGGCCGCTATCTGGGGCGAGGCCAGCACTCTGTCTGGCTGGCTTCGCTTTGAAGTGGCGTTGGCCGCCGCCCAAGCCGATCTCGGAGTCATTCCGATCGAAGCAGCCGAGCAGATCAGCTCAGCGTGCCGATCCGACGCCATCGACACCGCTCTCCTGCGCGAACGCTCGCGCGTGGTGGGCTATCCGATCCTGCCGCTTGTCGAGCAGCTTGCCCACGAAGGTGGCGCGCTTGTGTCCGACTATGTCCACTGGGGAGCGACAACGCAGGATGTCATGGACACCGCTGTTGCTCTCCAGGTCTCTGCGTCGATCGATCTGCTGGAGTCGCGTCTGGGCGTGCTGGGCGACCTCACAGCAGTACTCAGCGAACGTCACCGGTCCACGATCATGGTCGCGCGAACTCATGCTCAAGCGGCGGTTCCCACCACGTTCGGCGCAAAGCTAGCTGTGTATCTGGCCGAGTTCGCGAGACACCTGGAACGCCTCCATTCCTGCAGAGAGCGGGCGGCCGTGGTGCAGATGTTCGGTGCAGGCGGAACCGCCGCTGCGTACGGTGAACAAAGTGCCTCGCTGCGGACAGAGGTAGCGCGCCGGCTCGGACTGCGTGACTGTGCAACACCGTGGCACACGGCGCGCGACTCGCTGGCGGAATGCATTTGGACGACCAGCGCCATCACTGCGACCCTCGGCAAGCTCGCCAAGGAAGTCATCGATCTGTCAAGAAACGAGATCGGTGAGGTGTCTGAGATGAGTGGTCCTTTGCGTGGAGCGTCATCGACGATGCCGCAGAAGACGAATCCGATCACAAGCGAAGTGCTCGTTGGTCTGGCCGGTGCGGCGACGGCAGGAGTGAGCACCGGTCTCATCTTCATGCAGGCGGGCCATGAACGGGCCGCAGGCGAATGGCAACTCGAGTGGTCTGCGCTCCCTGCAGCCTTCAACAACGGCGGGACGGCGTTGTTGCTGGCGATCGAGCTGATTGGGGGCCTCGTGGTTCATCCCGACGCAATGGAGAAGAATCTTCGAGCGACTAACGGGCTGGTCATGGCGGAGGGTGCGATGATGCAGCTTGCGAGCCATCTCGGTCGCTTCGACGCGCACGAGCTCGTGTACGACTGCTGCTCCGAAGCCAAAGCAGCCGGAACCGAGTTCGAGTCCGTGCTTGCCAAGCGCCTTGAGGCTCGCTCAGTCGAGGGCCTCACCATCGATCTCGATGCATCGCACCACCTTGGCGAAACCGCTGAGATTGTGATGGCGAGCATCGAGTTGTGGAGGAACACACGAGCGAACGGAGCCACGTCATGATCGAACTCAGCATCCAAGAACTGATCGTCACCGTCGACGAGCACCTCGGTGCCGAGATCACCCGTCTCTGCCTCGGTTCACACGAACTGCTCGCGAGCCACAACTGGGAGGTACCTGTCCGCGCGTCCAACAGTCGGTCCTACGGCGATGACACACTCGATTGGCTGTCGGAGTATCGAGGTGGCTGGCAGTTTCTCGTCCCGAACGCAGGTTCACCCTGCACGGTCGACGATGTGCCTCTGCCATTTCATGGCGAATGGTCCCGCACTAGCGTCGAGATCGTCAGGCAGTCCCCCAGCTCGATCACCGTTCGCTCCGGCACACGCCTTCCCCTGGTTGTCGAGCGGACAATCAGGCTCCTCGAGAATCCACTACGAGTGCGGATCGACACGACCATCGAGAATGTCTCCGCGTCGACCGTTCCATTCGTGTGGGGCGAGCATCCCGCGTTCGTGACGTCGCCTGGAGACCGCATCGATCTACCCGCGGGTCGAGTGGTCGATGCTTCCGGGTCGATTGCGTCAGCGACCACGTGGCCAGTGGGCTCAACGGCAGCACAACCACTCGACATCATCCCCGACACCTCCCCTTACGAGGCGCTGCACTACCTGCCCGAGCGTCCCGAGGCTTGGGCGGGCCTCAGACGCGCCGAAGTCGGGGTTGGTCTGGCCTGGGACCCGACTGCGTTCCCACACTTGTGGTTGTGGCACCAAATCGGCGGGCAGGGGATGCCGTGGTACGGGCGCACGTCGCTCGTCGCCATCGAGCCGGCGAGTTCGTGGCCGGCGGACGGTCTGGCAGCAGCGATCGAACGGAATCAGGCTCACCTGGTCGGACCGCACCAACGCCGCAGCGCCTGGATGGTCGTCGTTCCGTTCGAGCCGAACGGTCGTCCGGTTCAAAAGGTCACCGAGTCAGGCACTATCGAGTTCGAAACCAAGGAGGAATCATGAGTACCTACAACTTCACCGGACGTGTCGCTGTCGTCACCGGCGCGGCAAAAGGGATCGGGGCCGCGACCGCGCAACTGCTCGCCGAGTGCGACGCCACCGTCATCGCGTTCGACATCGACGACGAAGCCCTCGCCGACCGTCAGTCGGCGTGGGCCAAACAGGGTCTGACGATCTCAACCAAGACCGTCGACCTGCGCTCATCGAGTGCCATCGACGCCGCCTTCGACACCATCCAGGCCGAACATGGTCGCCTCGATGTGCTCGCCAACGTCGCCGGCATTGTGAGATACGGATACATCGACGACGACGACTTCACCGAGGATGACTGGGACGCCATTCTCGACACGAACTTGAAGGCGACCTATCTGACCTGCCGTCGCGCCGTGCCGATCATACGCCGCAGTGGCGGCGGAGCGATCGTCAACATGGCGAGCGTGCAGGCCGTCGCCAGCCAACAAACAGTGGCGGCGTACGCAGCCTCGAAAGGAGCCGTAATTTCGTTCACAAGGTCGATCGCGCTCGATTACGCCGCTGACGGCATCCGTTGCAACTGCGTGCTTCCCGGATCGGTGGAGACGCCCATGCTCCGCCAAGGCGCCGAGAAGTTCGGCGGCGAAGACCCCGAGGGAACGATGCAACAATGGGGCGCGGCCCAGCCGCTCGGCTTTCTCATCCAACCGGTCGACATTGCCAACCTAATCGCCTTCCTGGCCAGCGACGAGGCCCGCGTCATCACCGGCGCCCCGTTCATCGCTGACGCCGGACTCCTCGCCAAGTTGGGGGTCTGATCCGACTTCGAACTGCGACGGCTGCCTACGAGGCCGGCGGAGCCACCGATCCCCGATCCACCAGTTCCGGTGCGGGATCACGAACAATGACATCCAACACCCTGCGCCCAGCGATCACGTCGGACAGCATCCCAACAGCCTGAGAACCCAGAACCTCGAACGGCATCCGCACCGACGTGAGCGGTGGGACCATGAAGCCGCTGATCGTTCCACCGTCGTAGCCGATCACCGACAGGTCACCCGGCACATCGACATCGAGAGCGTTGGCCGCCGCCAACGCTCCAACGGCGGCGAGGAAGTTCGACGCGAACACCGCCGTGGGGCGTCGCCGACCCCGCAGCATCCGTGTCATTGCGTCGAACCCGCCGGCGGGACTGTAGTCGCCGATGCAGTTCACCGGTTCGGCCAGCCCGGCGGCTTCGACGGCAGCGCGAAATCCAGCGAGTCGCCGAACTGCGGTGTCAACGTCACGTGGGCCGCTAATCACACCCAACCGCTCATGACCGCTCTCGATCAGCGTGCGAGCCGCGAGCGCAGCGCCCGCCTCGTCGTCGACGGTGATCGACGGCATCTTGGCTCGACTCTGACGCCGATTGACAAAGACGTGTGGCACGCCTTGGCGTTCGAGAACCTGGCCGCTCACACCTGCGCTTCGCGCCGACGCAATGAGCAGGCCATCGACACGCTTCTCTGTCACGAGGCGGGCTTGCAAGGCTTCGTTTAAGCCGTCCGGTGCCTCGACGAGGAGTATGGCAATACCATCGTCGTCGGCCCGGCGCACTGCCCCGCGCACGATCGCCGCGTATACCGGGTTGGTGATGTCTGGGAGTAGCAACCCGAATGCATTGGTGCGTCGGAGACGCAGGTTCCTCGCATTTGCGTTGGGCTGATAGCCGAGCCGGAGGGCGGCGGCTCGGATGCGCTCCTCGGTGTCGGGACGGACGCGAATGCCAGGATCCTCGTTCAGCACCTTCGAGACTGTGCTGACATCGAGGCCGACCGCCTCGGCAACGTCGCGAAGTCTCGTGGGACGGCGCACTTCTGCGACCTCGTCAGCTCGAGTCAATGGCCGACAAGCTTCTGCACAGCATTCATGATGTCATCTTTGCTCGGGATCAGCACATCTTGCAACGTCGGAGCCGCTGGGATTCGACTGTCGGGAGTTCCCAAGCGCGCAATCGGAGCATCGAGTTCGAACAGGCACTGGCTGGCGATCCGCGCAGCAATTTCAGCACCGAAACCACCCGTGACGTTCGCCTCGTGCACGATCAGGACACGACCAGCATGAGGTGCTATCGCTCGCGCAATCGTGTCGAAATCGAGCGGTCGCAGCCAACGTACATCCACGACCCCCACGTCAACGCCCATCGCCGCCAGCTGGTCAGCCGCTGCGAGACACCGATTCGTCATCCTGCCCCACGTCACGATCAGCGCATCGCTTCCCACGCGACGGGTTCGAGCGCCGCCTACCGGTTCGACGTGGGCAGCCTCATCGACCGGCCCCTTGTCGCCGTACATCGCCCGCGACTCGATCAAGATCACCGGATCGTCGTGAGCGATTGCCGCACGCGTCATGACGTATGCGTCGTGCGGGTTCGACGGCAATCCGACGCACAGGCCGGGAATGTGCGCCAGGATTGCTTCGAGGCTCTGAGAGTGCTGCGAACACGAACCCGGCGTCGCTCCTTGCTGCGTCCGAACGACGAGGGGAACACTCGACGCGCCACCGGTGACGAAGCGCACATTTGCGGCCTGATTGACAAGCTGGTCAAGTGCCACGAGCAAGAAATCCATCCACATGATCTCAACGACGGGACGCAGCCCTCGCTGAGCAGCCCCGATACCGGCACCGAGAATGGCCGCCTCGGAGATCGGCGTGTCGAACACCCTCACCGGCCCAAAGCGCTTCAGCAGATTGCGTGTGACTCCGAAGACACCGCCGGGAATGGCGATATCTTCGCCAAAGATCACCATCTCGTCGCGCTCCGTCATCTCTCGTGTGAGCGCAGCGTTGACAGCAAGGCCATAAGTCGTCTCGGCCCCTTCACCGGGCAGCTCGCTCGGCGCCGGCACTGCATCAAGTTCCGACCGGACCGCGTCGCGTGGGTCAGCGAGCGGTTGAGCGAGCGCCGCAGACACTGCCTCGTCGATCGATCGGCGGATGTTTTCTTCGATCACCACGAGGTCGTCATCCCCGACGCCGCCATCGAGGAGGACGTTTCGCATCACCGACAGCGGATCACGCGCCTCGGCGGCTTGGCGATCCGCAGCGTCACGGTAGTGCTCGATGTCGGCGTTGTAGTGCCCTTTGAGGCGAGGCACGACACACTCGAGAAAGGTCGGACCGCCACCGTCGATCGCCCTGGCGCGCGCAGCCGAGACGGCCGCGAACACCGCCGCTGGGTCCGGGTCGACTAACACCTCGGCCGGCATTCCGTAGGCGGCGGCCCGATCTGCCAGACCGACCGCCGGCACCGTCGCCGTGATCGGGGTCATCTCGGACCATCCATTGTTCTCGCACACGAAGATCACCGGAAGACGACGGGCCACCGCAAACACAAGTGCCTCGTGGGCAGCCCCCTGATTCGTGGCACCATCTCCGAACGAAACGACTGCCACATTGCCACCCCCGAGCAGCTCAGAAGCGAGGGCGAGCCCGTTAGCGATCGGCAGTCCGGCACCGACGATCGAGTTCTCACCGATGAAGCCCCGATCCGGCGCCATCACGTAGGCAGAACCCGCCCGACCGCCATTGACCCCATTCGCGCGACCGAGGATCTCAGCGAGCAGCTCTTCGGGCTCAAGACCAGAGCAGAGCGCCCACCCGTGGCCGCGATAGGTCGCCACCACTTGGTCTCCTGCCTCAAGTGCCCGAGCCGCACCGACCGGGACCGCCTCCTGTCCCATGCACGGATGCACAGATCCTGCGATCTCATCTCGGCTACGCAACTCGAGGACGCACTCCTCGAAGTACCGGACCTCAAACATCTTCGAGTACATCTCGAGCGATGAGGCAAGCTGCTGCCCCGACAAACCTCTGTCGATTTCGGTGGTCATTGTGGCTCCTCTGCGGCCTGGTGAGCGGTCCATGGGACAGAACACATTTGAACTACCCTTCAGTCCAACGATTGACTAGGCTACATCTCACAGCTCATCATCTGCAAGGAGCAACCATGCCAACTAGCACACCGAACGCCACCATCGTGTCCCGCGACACATACACCTCGGCACTCACCCACTCGCCGACCTTCGGACGTGAGATTCGGCTCGACCCAGCAGCGACCCAGGGCGTCGCCACCCAATGGTTCTCGCTCTCAGCATTCGACGACGGCAACGAGGAACTGGCCCACGCGTACTCAACCTACGAACGCGACGAGTTCCGCCGGCTCGCAGAGACGGTGCTCGGCGGCTGGCTCGGAGACCTCTGCTCGATCGCAGAGCAGGCCAGCTGGTCGGGATCACAGCCCGAAGCGCTCCTCCGGCTCGTCCGACACCAACTCTGGCCCCGTCTCGAGCGACTGACCGACGAAGCTCTCGATGACATCCACGCAGCGATCAGTGCCGGCCACCGCCCATGGCTGATCGCAGCGCAACGCCAGCTGCGCGAACTGCAGATCGCGACGAACGACCTCTCCGTGCGATCCATTCAGGACCTCATGGAGGCGATCGGAGCAGAGGAAGGCGACGATGCCGTAGTAGCCGCGCTCGACGTCAGCTACCAGCACATCTGGAAAGAGCGATACCAACTGTGGCTCCAACTGTCAGGCCACGAACGACTAGCGCTGTCGTGCGAAGGCATGCGCGCTCACTACGGCGGACCTGATCGACGTGGCGACTTCGAGGTGATCGAACGCGAAGACGACTATCTGATGGCCTTCAATCCGTGCGGTACCGGTCAGGTGATGCGTCGAGGCGACGATCCACGGGAGCCAATCGTGTATCTCGGTGACCCAACCCGAGGCCGCACCACGCAACCAGCGGACTCGAACCAGGACGTAGTTGGCATGCCGTACTACTGCACACACTGTCCGGTGCTCCTCGAACACTTTCCCCTGCGCGACCTCGGCCAGATTCTTCGCCCCGTGCTCTTCAACATCGATCCGGCCGTTCCCTGCAAGTGGATAGTGCCCAAGCACTGACCGTCGATGCATGCCCGGGCCCGGCCGTTACCCTGCCAGAATTGCGACCGAAGCGAGTTGGATGCCATCCACCGATCCGACACCTCCGATGTCAGCGTCCATCGCACGTAGCGGGAACTTCTGATCGGTCTCGACACCAAACGAGGATAATGCTCCATCGGCGAGAGCAAACGCCGGAGCTCGCGATGCGCCTGCGTGGACGTACAGGAATCCTGCGCAGTGGCTCCGCACCCACGCGAGCCCGAGCCGAGGCCGTCTACGGTGTGGCGAGGCTGTCCACGTCTCGCAGGTAGTCGATCATTCGGCGCCACTCGGGCTGCGAGCTCCTCGTTACCGGACATCCGTGACACCGAGAACTCCTCGGCGACCTCTGCGGAGTTGAGCGTCACGACACCCTCGTTGGTCACGCAACGGCGCCGGTCTTCACTTCGAGG
>Ga0105047_10011144_pt1 | contig 14624 bp, 9 predicted proteins | sample MAT04_FD_78384 | JGI IMG/M metagenome (GOLD analysis project Ga0105047, IMG submission 78384) | Freshwater microbial communities from Lake Fryxell liftoff mats and glacier meltwater in Antarctica - MAT-04 (megahit assembly) | ecosystem: Environmental > Aquatic > Freshwater > Ice > Liftoff... | reverse complement strand
AGGTTCGCAAGATCAGTGCGCCCGCCATGGCGCCACCACTGCACATGGTGGATCTTGCATCGATCGAAGTGGGTTTCGCATCCAGGGATCCCGCACGTGGCGTACAGCGCGCGCAATGCCCGCCGCTGTGCCCGGTTGGCCAGCCGTGTGGTGCGCCCGAGGTCCAGCGCCCCGGGCGCGTGCAGCACGACCCCGTTGCGGACGAACACCGGGTGCACGTCTGCACTGCCGAACAACTCGGCCAGCACGGACCATGGCACCTCGACCGGCAATCCCCAATCCACCCACGGCGGGTGCCCGCAGCCGCGGGGCCCCGCCGCAGCGTCGAACCCGGCATCGTCGCCGCCACTCTCGCCGCCGCCGCCGCTCTCGTTCGGCCGGTTGTCATTGCTGCGAGTTTCGCCGCGGCCATCCAGGCTGGCGTTTCGGCCCTGGCCGCGCCCCGGGGTACTGCAGAGGCCAGCCCGGCCACCGTCACCGCCGCTGCCACCGTCACCGTCACCGCCACCGTCACCGTCACCGCCACCGCCGCTGCCACCGTCACCGTCACCGTCACCGCCGCCACCGCCACCGCCACCGTCACCGCCGCTGCCACCGCCACTACGTCCGCTGCCGTTGCCGCTGCCTGCGCCTGCGCCTGCGCCGGTGCCGTCGACTTCGACGACCACGACGAACTCCGGCCGCCCTGCCCGCTGCGCAGACCCGCCACCCTCCATGATGCGGGCGAGCGCGCGCGCCGCCAAGAACTCTTGCTTCGCGTACGCGTCGGTGGGGCACCCCTCGGGCACCGAGGCCGCGAACGCCGCCTCGATCTCCGCCGCCAATCGAGCGTTCAGCCGCACGCCGGTGAGCGGATCGAACCGCCCGGCCAGGCACCACATGCCATCCGCATCGGTCCACCGACGCAACCGCGCGGCCTGCCGCTGGCGCTCGAAGCGGGCCGACCCGTCGTCGGCCCGCAGTGACTCGGCCTCGCGCTGCAACCGCCTGCGAAAGTCGCTGGCCGAGCCATGGCGGGCCAGCCCCACCAACTGGTCGGCCCGACCCAGCAGCGCCTCGCTAGCGGCGCCTTCCAGCCCCTTGGCCACCTTGGTGACCGCATCGACATGGTCGGCCGTGACCGAGCCGTCGTTCAGCGCGCCGGCGAGCGCGGGCGTGGCGCCCAGCGTGCCCGACCGCTCGAGCACCCGCCCGGCCTCGGCCAGCGACCTGCGCGCTGCCGCTGCAATCGCCTGTTCGGGAAACGACGCAACCTGCGCCAGCCGGGCGGCGAGATTGGCCTCTGCCGCCGACAGCCAGGCGCGCACCACCGCAATCGACCGCAACCCACCCTCCGCAGCGGCGCGGTCCGTGCACGTCGAAGCCCGCACCGATGCGACCCCTCGCACCTGCTCGATCACCGCCGTCACGTCCATGCGACCAACTGTACGGAAGGGGTGAGACAGAGTTCCCAGCATCGAGACCCTGCCAGTGCAGCGTCGCAGTAGTCAGCGCTCAGCTCGATCCACCGGCAAATTCGGTCGTGCCGCAACCTGCCGTGGCACCATCCTGGCGGGCGTGCACGCCGATCAGATTTCCATCAGCCCCGAACAAGTGGCTGCGCTGCTCGCCGATCAGATGCCAGTGCTTGCGGGCATGGACATCGTCGCGCTCGATGCTGTTGGCACGGTGAACGCCATCTTCCGGATCGGCAGCTCGGTCGCAGCAAGGTTCCCGCTGCGCCGCGGCGACCCCGGTCAGGCGCGGGGCAGCCTGCGTCGCGAGGCTGCGGCATCAGCCGAGTTCGCGCTCGCCTCGCCGGTACCCGCACCCGAACCGCTCGGCATCGGGCGACCGGGGCATGGTTATCCGATGCCGTGGTCCACGCAGTCTTGGCTTCCCGGAACCACAGCCAGCCCGGACCGGCACGACACGAGCACAGATCTCGCGATCGACATTGCCGAACTCATCCATCGCCTGCGACAGTCCGACACCCGTGGCCGCCGCTTCACCGGCCACGGACGAGGCGGACAAATCAGCGATCACGACGAGTGGATCGACGAGTGCATCACGGGCAGCGAACACCTGCTCGACACGGACGCGATGCGGCTGCTGTGGTCTCGTTTGCGCCGATTGCCCCGGCACGACCCCGATGCCATGTGCCACGGCGACCTGACCCCATCGAACGTGCTGGTCACTGGAGAACGGTTGACAGGCGTGCTCGACACTGGAGGTTTCGGGGCAGCCGACCCGGCGCTCGACCTGGTCGTCGCGTGGCACCTCTTCGCAGACGCGCAGCGCGCCCAGCTGCGCGACGCGTTGGGCTGCAGCGATCTGCAGTGGGAACGAGGAGCCGCCTGGGCGTTCCAGCAGGCCGCCGGGGCGTACTGGTATTACCAGGACACGAACCCGGCGATGGCGCGGATGGGAAGGACTACCCTCGAGCGTCTCATCCAGGCCGACGCGTGATAGCGAGAGCCGGGCCGCAACGCCGAGGGTGGAACGCGCGACTTACTGTGCGGCGGCGATGGCCTGCCACACCTTTTGGGCGGTGCAAGGCATGTCGATGTGGCGTACGCCCAGGTGGCTGACCGCATCGATGACAGCGGACTGGACGGCCGGGGTGCTGCCGATGGTGCCGCTCTCGCCAATGCCCTTGGCGCCGAGTGCGTTGATGAACGTCGGGGTCTCCATGTGGACGACCTCGATGCTGGGCAATTCGGCGGCCGAGATGAACGCGTAATCGGCCAGGTTCGACGTGATCGGGTTGCCGTCGCTGTCGTAGCGGACTTCCTCCATCAACGCCTGGGCGGCGCCTTGGGCGACGCCCCCGTGGATCTGGCCCTCGAGCAGCATCGGGTTGAGCACCTTGCCGGCGTCGTCGCAGGCGACGTGACGAAGGTGGCGCACCTGACCCGTCTCGGTATCGACCTCGACGACGGCGATATGGGCGCCGAACGGGAACGTGGCGCCGCTGACCGCGTAGAACGCGGCGTGGGCCAGCCCCTCGGGCAGGTCGGGCTCGGCCTTCGCGGCGGCGGCGAGTTCGCCCCAGCTGCGGCTCAGCGCCGGCGTGCCGCTGACGTGGAACGCTGCGGTCGCCTTGTCGAGCACAATGTCGGCTTCGTCGGCCTCGAGCATCTTCGCGGCCAACTTGCGAGCCGTCTCGACCAGGTCGGCGGCGGCGAGGAACACGGCGTTTCCGCCCTGCTGCAGCGAGCGTGAACCCATCGTGCCGTCGCCCTGCGGGATGAGGTCGGTGTTGCCCCACACCACGTCGATCTGGTCCATGGGGATGCCGGTCTGCTCGTGGGCGAGCATGCTCCACGCGGTGACGTGGCCCTGCCCGTGGGGCGAGGTGCCGGTGTAGACGATGGCCCGGCCGTCGTCGAGTACCTGGATGCGAGCGTGCTCGCCGGAACCGACGCCGCCGGTGATCTCCACATAGGTGCTGACGCCGATGCCCAGCTGCTTGACGGAACCCGAGGCACGACGCGCAGCCTGCTCGGCACGCAGTTCGGCGTAGCCGGCCGCGGCCAGCACTCTGTCCAGCGCGCCTTCGTAGTCGCCCACGTCGTACGTTTGCCCGACGGCAGTGGTGTGCGGCTCGAGGAACTTGGGGATGAGGTTCTTGCGGCGCACTTCGGCCGGGTCCATGCCGATCTCGGCGGCGAACAGGTCCATCGCCCGCTCGGCAGCCGCGGTGGCCTCGGGCCGACCGGCGCCGCGGTACGCGGTGGTGACGGCGGTGTTGGTGACGACGCTGGTGGTGCGGCACTCGATGTTGGGGATGGCGTACACGGCACTGGCCATCGGGCGGGTCATGAACGGGGCGAGGATGGTGCCCATCTCGGCGAACGAGCCGCAGTCCTGGATGGCGTGCAACTGGTAGTGGGTGACCGTGCCGTCGCGCGAGCCGCCGATGGTGACGTACTGCACCTGGGCGCGGCCGTGGCCCATCACCATCATCGATTCGCTGCGTGTCTCGTGCCAGCGCAGCGGTAGGCCGCACCGCTTGGCCAGCACGCCCAGCAGTGCCTCTTCCGGGTCGCAGCTGATCTTGGCGCCGAAGCCGCCGCCCACGTCAGGGGCGATCACCAGCACCTGGTCCGCCTCGAGATCGTTTGCCTTCGCGATGGTGCCCTTGGCGCCCTGTGCGGCCTGCGTGCTGAGCCACTGCACCAGCCGGCCGTCGCTCCATGCCACGGCCGAGCTGCGCACCTCCAGCGGGCACGGGGCCACGCGCTGGTTGAGGAAGCGGCCCTTGACAACGACCTCGCAGCCATCGAAGAAGGCGTCGCCGGTGTTCTCCGGAATGCCCAGCACCGTGGTGTCGAACACCACGTTGCTGCCGGCACTCTCGTAGATCAGGGTGGAGCTGGCAAGCGCCTCTTCCATGTCCACCAGCGCGGGCAGCACGTCGTAGTCGATGATGACCTGCTCGGCGGCATCCTCGCCCTGGGCTCGGGTCTCGCTGATGACGACTGCCACCGGCTCGCCCACGAAGCGCACCTTGTCGATGGCCAGCAGGCCGCGGGCCACCATCGGGTTGAAGTCGCTGGGTGTCGGCTGCAGGCCGAGATCGGCGGCGGTGAAGATGGCGATGACGCCCGGCAATGCCGCGGCATCGGAGGTGTCGATGCCAGTGATCACGCCGTGCGCGACCGTGGAGCGAACGTAGGTGACGTAGGCGGCGCCGGCGAGCAGCGGCTCGTCGAGCAGGTCGTCGACGTACACACCACCGGTGGTGAGGAACTTCGGGTCTTCCTTGCGAAGGACCCGATTGCCCAGAATGCTGCCAGCCACGCGCGAAACCCCCAGATGTTCAAACGACGTCGTGGCGAGACTAGACCGCCGCTGCCCGGTACTCGCACGCAGAGCGGCAAGTTGGGTCGGTGCTGAGCGGTGGGTGTTACGGCGCGGAAGTTGCGGCCTGGCGCACGGCGACGATCTGCGCCACCGTGTCGTACGGCCAGCCACTGGGCATGGTGAGCGGCGCCGCAGGTGCGGGCAGCATGGTGAGGCGGATCTCGCCGCGCTGCACGAAGCCGATCTCCTCGCGTGCGGCCTCCTCGATGCCCTCGGGCGTCTGCAGGCGCGACACTTCATCGGTGAGCTCGGCGTTGGCCTGGTCGAGCGTGGCGAGTTCGCTCTGCTTGCGGTCGATGTCGTCCTGCTGGCGCAGCCAGGCCTTCACCGGCAGCACGAACAGGGCCGCGACCAGCGCGGCGGTGATGACGGTGGCGGCCAGCGCGATGACACCGCGCTTGGCGCGGCCCTTGACCAGTTGCTTCTCGACCGCGATTGGCCGGGTGAAGTCGCCGAGGCGGGTGTCGTCGGGCCGGTCGACCGGGAGCGTGCGCGACCCAGTGGCATCCTTGGGCCGCGGGATTGCGGACGTCTTGTGGCCACCCGAGCTCATCGGGACAGTCTCGCAGCAGCGCGACGCCGAACGGCGTCACCCTGCTGCGGCGTGCTGGGTGCGGTCACCGGCTCAGTGCGGGCTGAGCGCGCTGCGGCCTCGGAAGGCGGCCGATTCGCCCAACAGCTCTTCGATGCGCAGCAGTTGGTTGTACTTGGCCACGCGGTCGCTGCGGGCAGGGGCACCGGTCTTGATCTGGCCGCAGTTGGTGGCGACTGCGAGGTCGGCGATGGTGCTGTCCTCGGTCTCGCCGCTGCGGTGGCTGATGACGCTGGTGTATCCGTGGCGGGTGGCCAGGTCGACGGTGTCGAGCGTCTCGCTGAGCGTGCCGATCTGGTTGACCTTGATGAGGATGCTGTTGGCGGTGCGGCGGTCGATGCCCATCTGCAGGCGGGCGACGTTGGTGACGAACAGGTCGTCGCCGACCAGTTGCACGCGGTCGCCGACGGCAGCGGTGAGCGCCGCCCATCCGTCCCAGTCGTTCTCGGCCATGCCATCTTCCAGGCTGACGATCGGGTAGGTGTCGACCAGGCGAGTGAAGTACGCCACCATCTCGTCGGGCGTGAGGACCTTGCCCTCGCCGGCGAGGTGGTAGGCGCCATCGCGGTACAGCTCGCTCATTGCGGGGTCCATCGCGATGGCGATGTCGTCGCCCGGGGTGTAGCCGGCCTTTTCGATGGCCTCGACGAGGATCTTGAGCGCGTCTTCGTTGCTTGCCAGGTTGGGGGCAAACCCACCCTCGTCGCCGACGGCGGTGGACAAGCCGCGGTCCTGAAGCACCTTCTTGAGCGTGTGGTACGTCTCGGTGCCCCAACGCAGCGCCTCGCGGAAACTGGGTGCGCCGACCGGCATGATCATGAACTCCTGCATGTCGATGCTGTTGTCGGCGTGTACGCCGCCGTTGACGACGTTCATCATCGGCACCGGCAGCACGTGTGCGTTGGGGCCACCGAGGTAGCGGTAGAGCGGTAGCTGCAGGTCGTCGGCGGCGGCGCGGGCGACAGCGAGGCTGACGCCGAGGATGGCGTTGGCGCCCAGGCGGCCCTTGTTGTCGGTGCCGTCGAGCGCGATGAGTTCGGCGTCGATGTAGCGCTGCTCGAAGACCTCGATGCCCTCGAGCAGGTCGGCGATCTCGCCGTTGACGAAGCCGACCGCAGTGGCGACGCCCTTGCCGTGGTAACGGTCGCCGCCGTCGCGGAGCTCGACTGCCTCGTGCTCACCGGTGGACGCACCCGACGGCACGGCTGCCCGGCCGCTGGCCCCACTGTCGAGGATGACTTCGACTTCTACGGTGGGGTTGCCACGGGAGTCGAGAATTTCACGGCCGATCACGTTGACGATGTCGCTCATGCCATCACGGTACAACCGGGCGCCGCGTGGACCGACCAATCGTTCAAGTGCTCAACGAACAATGCCGATGCTCAGGCCATGGAAGATCCCGTCGCGGACGAGTCGTACCGGGTGCTCGCTGCGTCAATCGCGACGCGCGCGCCCACCGAGCCGTCTCCGGCTTCCTCGGCCTCGGCCGAGCCGCCGCCGAGCGCGGCAACACCCGGCGGCGAGCTGCCGCTCACGCCCAGTGGTCAGGTGCAGGTCACGCCCAGCCTTTCGGGGCAGGGTGCCGTCGAGGACCCTGCCGACCAACGCCGCATCGTGGCCGCACGGTCGTCGTTCACGCAGTTCGGCACGATGCCGTTGCATCACGTGGAAGGCAGCAGCTATCACACGATGGTGCCGAGGATGATGGTGGTGGCCGCGATGCTGGCCACGCTCGGGTCGCCGCTCTTCTTCGGTGTGCTCTACCACCAGGGTCACTTCGACATCATCGGCAACGACTGGTACTTCAACGATCGCGGCCGCTCGGTCGCCGTCGCCGGGCTCGTCGCGCTCGTGTCGTGCTTCGCGCTCGGCTGGCTGTGGTGGACGGTAGCTGCAGCGCTGAACGCGAGCCGCACGGCGCGTTATGCGGTCTCGCCGTTGTTCGCTCCCATTGCCATCGCGATCATCGCCGGTTGCGGGTACCTGCTGCCGCAGGCGATCCGTGCACAGGTCGATGCACCTGAGGTCTACGGCAGGCAGCTGATCATCTGTGTGGTGCTGGTGCTGGTGCCCGTCATCGCACACTTCATGACGCTCGCGGCCTACAGCCGCACTGCCGGAGCGGTGGGCGCATCGCAGCGCCCGTGGGCGCTCGTCATCGCCCTGCCATGGGTGATGGTGGCCCTGAACCTGCTCGCCCGTTTCTTCACCAACGCGGTGGGCGATGCATTCCTCACCATTACCGGCGTGGTCAACCTGGCGTTCGTCGGCCTCTACGTGCTGGGCTTCTACCAGGCGCTGTCCTCGTTCGACCGCGCCTGCAGCGGCCGGCAGATGGCACACACCGATCGCGGTGGAGTGCCCACCCACTTCGCCCGCGCCCGCTGAGCGCATCACGAACGGGCTAGCGCCGCTCGGTGGCCTTCGCGATGTCCCAGAGCTCGTCGAGCACCGTCAGCCCGGCGGCCTTGAGCACGATGCCGCGCTCGCCGGCGAGCTGCTCGACGATCTCGAAGCGGCCACGGAACTTGAGCGTGGCTGCGCGCAACGCGGATTCCGGCTCGACGCCGAGGTGCCGGGCCACGTTGACCACCGCGAACAACAGGTCGCCGAGTTCGTCGTGCACGGCGGCAGGGTCGGCGCTGTCGGCCGCCGCTCGCAGCTCGGCGGCTTCCTCGGCGATCTTGGGGAGCGCACCATCGATGTCGGGCCAGTCGAAGCCGACCTTGGCGGCCTTGCGCTGCACCGCATCGGCGTAGCTCAGCGACGGTAGTGAGTGGGGCACGCCCTCGAAGACGGAGCTGCGGCCCTTCTCGACCTGCTTGATGGCATCCCAGTTGGACAACACGGTGGCGGTGTCGTCAGCGACGACGTCGCCGAACACGTGAGGATGACGTCGCACCAGCTTGTCGTGAACGCCCTGCGCGACATCGGCCATGGTGAAGCGGCCCTCCTGTTCGGCGATGGTCGCGTGGAACTCGATCTGGTAGAGCAGGTCGCCCAGTTCCTCGATGAGGTGTTCGTCGGTGGTGGGGTCGCCGGGGTCGAGGGCCTGCAACGCGTCGACCACCTCGTACGTCTCCTCCAGCAGGTAGCGCACGAGCGACTGGTGGGTTTGCTCCCGGTCCCACGGGCATTGCTCGCGCAGGGTGCGCGCCAGTTCGTGAAATCGTACGAGGGTGGCGCCCACGGGCGCGCCGAGGTGCGGGATGTAGATGCTGGTGAGGTGGTCGGCCTCGACCGTGCGGTCCAGCTCGGCCCAAGTGGTGCGCGTGATTGCTTCGTCGGGCGAACCGAGGCGCTGCAGAATGACCACGGGTTCATCGCCCATGGCTTGCTCGACCGCCAGCTTGATGTCGCTGAGTACCCAGTTCGCGTGGGTGTGGGCGACGAGGAGCGGGCCGGCATGACCGGCCGCAGCGGTGGCGAACTCGTGGCCGTCGAGGAGCGTCAGCCCGGCCTCCACCGGATCCAGGCCGAGTCGCGCATACACGATGTCGAGGAACGACATCGCGGGTTGCACCAGGCAGTCGACCCGTGGGTCGTTGAGCAACGACCGCACCGTGCGCTCGAGGATCAGCGGTGAGCCGGGCACGGCATACAGCACCTCCCCGTGGGCCTGTGCGGCGGCGATGAGGCGGCCAGTGATCTCGGCGTAGACGTCGGCGAACGTGTCGGCGGCCTCGTAGATCTCGTCGAAGGTGATGGGGGTCGGCACCAGGAAGGCCGACGGATGACGGCTGGTGCGTAGGAAGCGGTGAGGGACCCGAGCGATCTCTGAGAGCGTGTGCTCAGTGACGTACTCGGGACCGGCGGGTCCGAGACCAACGATGACGACGCGGGGTGTGGTCACCCTTGGCTCAGCGGCACCACGGTGCGCAGTTCGGTGTCCCAGTCGCCGAAGCGAGGGTTGACGAACACGGCCGAAGCGTCGAGCTGTGCGTTGACGGTTTCGGCGTCGAGGCTGTTGTTCTGCGTCGCGTACGTGATCTTGGCGATGTTCATGATGTACGCCGCGCCCTCGGGCGATGCTTCCGCAAAGAGCGAGCCGAGCTGCGCGTCGATGAGGTCGTTGGCCTGCGCGTCGGTGACGTCGTCGAGCAGGCCCTCGCTCTCGACACTGGTGAGGATGATCCAGTTGGAGATGAGTCCACGGACGAGGTCACCGGCCAGGCGGCCACCGGGAGGCGAGCTGTACAGGCTCATCACGACGCTGTCGTTGGTGAGCGCTGCCAGTTGGTCGCGGGACAGTTCGTGGCCGCTGACCTCGGCGACGAGGTCGGTGTTGCCGACCGAGCTGCACGAGGAGAACGACATGGCGGCCAGCAGGGCGCCGAGGGAGAGTGCGAGACGTCGCTTCACGGGCGAGACCCTACCGGGCGTCGCTCGCTGGGTCACGGTCGCTTGTCAACGGTCCTCCCAGTCGACGTAGTCGGTGGGGAAGTCCGTCAGGTATTGGTGCACCGCCTGGCCGGTGGTGCGGGCGGAGCGGTCCGGTTGGCCCTCCCCGAGCACGCCGTAACGCTCGAGCTGTTCGCGCACGGTGCCCTTCAGCTCGGCGAAGCGCACCACGGTGCCGCGGTCGCGGAGGTCCTCGACCAATGTGTGCAGCACGTCGGCGGCGGTGCTGTCGATGTCGGTAATCGGTTCGGCGGTGATGATCACGCACTTCACCGGGCCTTCCTGTGCAGCGATGCGCCGTTCCAGATCCTCGATGAAGAAGTGACCGTTGGCGAAGAAAAGAGGAGCGTCGAAGCGGTACAGCAGCAGCCCGGGGACGACACGGCCCTCGGGGTGCCGGCCGCGATCGTGGTAGCCCTTTATGCCGTCCACGCGCACCAGTTCCGCGGTGTGCGGCTTCCAGGCAAGGCGCAGGAAGTTGAGGATGGACAACGAAACGGCGACGACCACACCGGTGACCGGGCCGAGCACGGCGACGGCGAGTAGCGCGCTGAACGCGAGGGCGAACTCGCTGCGCCGAACGCGGTAGAGGCGCCGCATCGCGGGGATGTCGATCAGCGACATCGCGGCGGCGATCACGATGGCGGCCAGCGATGATTCTGGAAGGTGCCGGAATGTTGCGGGTGCGGCGAACGCGACGATTAGCAACGCAACCGCGGCGACGACCCCGGTGAGCTGTGTGCGGGCGCCGGCCGTCTCGGCGACCGGGGTACGCGAGCTGCTGGAGCTGACCGGAAAACCGTGGAACAGGCCGGCCGCGACGTTGGCGATGCCCAGGGCGACCAGCTCGTGGTTGGAGTCGACGGTCTCGTGCCGGCGCAGCGCCATCGTGCGCGAGAGCACTGCGGTGTCAGCGAAGGACACGAACGCGATGCCGACTGCCGCACCGATCAGCGTGTGCGCCGTGCTCCAATCGATGTCGGGAATGGCCGGAGTCGGCAAGCCGCGAGGCAGATCGCCGACCAGCGAGACTCCCCGGTCCTGCAGCCCGAGCAGCAGCGAGGCTGTGATGCCGGCGACGACGACGATGAGCGTCGCGGGTAGCTGGCGCGCGATGCGGCGCAGGACGACGAGCAGCGCCACCGAACCGATGCCGATGCCGACCGCCCAGCGGTTGACCAACCCGTCGCTGCTGCCGGCGACGAGCTGGTCCAGCTGCGCGAACAGGGACTCGCCACTCACGGAGAAGCCACTGAGCTTGGCCGCCTGGGCGACGATGATGGTCAGCGCAATGCCGTGGAGGTAGCCGTACCGCACGGGAGCGGACAGCAGCTCGGAGATGAAACCGAAGCGCGCGAGCCCGGCAATCAGGCACATCACACCGGCGATCATGGCCAACGCGCCGCCGATGGCGACGGCCTCGTCAGAGTTGACCGCGGCGAGCGGCAGGATGGCGGCGACGAGCAGCGGCGTGAGTGATGAGTCCGGCCCGAGCACCATGATGCGCGATGGCCCGAAAATTGCGTAGACGAGCAGCGGCACGATGGTGGCGTACAAGCCGGTGACCGGCGGCAGCCCGGCGGCTGATGCGTAAGCCATGCCCGCAGGGGCGAGCAGCCCGGTGATCACCAACCCGGCCGCGATGTCCTTCCCCAGCCATTCTCGCCGGTAGTTGCGTACCTGGCCGATTGCAGGCACGAGGTTGGTCCAGCTGCCCACTCGCGTCACCCCTTGATGATCGCGAAGCAGCCGACGCATGCAGCATGGGCGGAGATCGTGCGGTCGTTGGCGGGATGCGGAGAAATCACTCAGCACAGAATGCCACGCTGCACCGCAAACTTCGGTGTAGCTGGACCTGTGTGAGCGCGGCGGCGACCAGGCCAAGTGGCCGTCGGGGGTACACTCCCGATGTCGGCCAGGTTCGGAGGAGGTGTGTACACCCCGTGACGGCGACGTCTCCTCAAGCCAGTCCCTGGGTGTTCGCGAGCGAACCCACCAGCCTCGGCGACCCGGCAGGTCTTGTCACGCTCGTCGATGGGCAGACGTTCTGCCTCAGTGGTCGCACCGGCGACTTCGGGAGCAGCGCCACCAACGGCGTGTTCTTCGCCGACATGCGGGTGCTCAGCCGTGCCGTGCTGCGGGTGGGCGGGTCGACCATCGAACCGCTCGCCGTCACCCACGCCGACTCCAGCAGCGCGACGTTCGTCGGCCTTTCGGTGCCGACGGCGTCGGCCGAGCCTCGCCTGCTCATCATCCGCCGCCGCAACCTCGGTTCGATCTGGCACGAAGAGATCGAGTTCCGCAACACCAGCGCCGTGGCCGTACCGGTAGCGGTGGAACTGGAGGTCGCGGCGGATTTTGCCAGCGTCTTCGCGATCAAGGAAGGTCACGTGGTTGCCGAGGGCGAGCACTCGGTCGAGATTCGCGAGGAGAGCCTGCGCTTTGGGTGGCGCTTCCTCGACGTCCGCCGGCAAGCGGAGCTGTACGTCGTTGGCGGCCCGCCCCCCAACGTCAGCAACCGCGGGTTCACCTGGTCGTTCACCCTCGCTCCGCGTGAGCGTGTGTCAATCGCGCTGCACCTCACCGTCGCCCTCGGCGACGACTGGGTGGAGCAGGAACAGCACCATCCGCCGCTGCCGCACGCGGCCATCCGTAACCGTTCGTGGCTGGCCGCAGCGCCCCGATTGCGAACTACCAACCGCGCGCTGAGCATGGCCTACGACCAGTCGATCGACGACGTTGGCTCCCTACGCCTGCACGACCCCACTGGCCGTCACCGCCCGGTCATCGCCGCCGGCGCACCGTGGTATATGGCGTTGTTCGGGCGCGACGCGCTGATCAGCTCGTACATGTCGCTACCCGTCGACCCCACGTTGGCCATCGGCGTGCTTGAGGCACTGGCCGAACAACAGGGCAGCGTCGTCGACCTCATCTCCGAGGAGCAGCCGGGCCGCATCCTGCACGAGACGCGGCACCTCGGTGTCACTGCCGCGTCGCTCACCGGTAGCAGCACCTACTTCGGCAGTGCAGATGCCACGCCCCTGTTCGTGATGCTGCTCGGCGAGTTGTCGCGCTGGGGCCTGGGTGAGGAGACGCTGCGCGAACTGCTGCCGCACGCGGACCGTGCCCTCGCCTGGATGGCCGACTACGGCGACATCGACGGCGACGGTTACATCGAGTACCAGCGCACGTCCGAGCGCGGCTTGGTGAACCAGGGCTGGAAGGACTCCGTCGACGCAATCCGCTACCGGGACGGGCGGCTTGCGGAGGCGCCGATTGCGTTGTGCGAAGTGCAGGGCTATGCGTACGCCGCCTACCGGGCCCGCGCAGCCATTGCGGTGCGCGTCGGTGAGCACGCGGTGGCTGAGCGCTACGAGCACATGGCAGCCACGCTAAAGGAGCGTTTCGCTCGCGACTTCTGGCTTCCCGAGCTGGGCTGGTTCGCAGTCGGTCTCGGTGCCGACAAGCTGCCCATCGACTCACTGACATCGAACATCGGGCACTGCCTGTGGACCGGAATCGCCAGCGACGAACACGCGGCCATCGTGGCCGAACGGCTGATGTCGCCGGCGATGTGGAGCGGCTGGGGCATCCGCACCCTCGCCGCCGACGAGGTCGGATACGACTCGATGAGCTACCACTGCGGCACGGTCTGGCCGCACGACGGTGCGCTGTGTGCGGCCGGGCTGAAGGCCTATGGCTTCGACGAGGCAGCGCTCACCGTGGCCAACGGTCTGCTCGCCGCTGCCGAGGTCTGGCAGGGCCGGTTGCCCGAACTGTTCAGCGGTCTCGACCGCGACGATGTCGGCACGCCCATCCCCATCCCCACGTCCTGCTCGCCGCAAGCGTGGGCAGCGGCAACACCGTTCCTACTGCTGCGATTGTTGCTGGGCCTGGAGCCGAACGCGGAGCGCGGCATCACCGTGACACCGATGGCCGGTGCGCTGGAGGAAGACCTGCAGCTGCGTGGGGTGCGAACAGTGGACCGTCGATTCGACGTGCGGATCGATGACGGGGTCGTGTCGGTCACCGCCGTGCCCGTGTGATCACCGTGTCCTTGTAGTCAGAGGGCGGGTGGGCCGGGCAGCAGTCGGCGCAACGCCTCGGCCACACCCAGGCCGGCGATTCCAGCGGTGAGCGGCACTCCCGACGCTCGCACTACTGCGTCGGCATTGGCCACGCCGACGGGATGCGTGGCAATCGCGAACATCGGCAGATCGTTGGCCGCATCGCCGATCGCGATGATGGGCGACCCGGTGAGACCCATCGTGACGAGCGCGGCCCGCAGCCCGGTGCCCTTGTCGCACCCTGGCGGCAGCAGCATGATCGAGCCCTTGTTCTGCACGATCACTTCGTCGCCGCCTACTCTGGCCAGCACCTGGGCGGCCAGGGGTGCGTGCTCGGTGGGTGCACCCAGCGCGACGTCGCCGATGTCGAGCGAATCGACGCCTGCCTGCAGCAGGCCAGCCACCAGCACGTCGCTGACCGGTCGGGTCAGCAGCGTGGTGCGGACCGGCGCCAACTGCACCAGCACCCCGCCGTTCTCGCACACCGCACCGGCGCACAGCGCGACGACGTCAGGGATCACATCGAACAACGACAGCCAACGGCGGCCAGTGACGATCAGCACCAGGTGACCCTGCGCGGTGGCCCACGAGAGGGCCTCGATTGCCTCGGGCGCGACCATGGAGTCCTCGTACAACGTGCCGTCCACGTCGATCGCGATGACCATTCGGTTCGTCGCTGCTGCCGTGAATGGCTGAGTCGTGAATGGCTGAGTCGT
>Ga0105047_10011142_pt1 | contig 14625 bp, 12 predicted proteins | sample MAT04_FD_78384 | JGI IMG/M metagenome (GOLD analysis project Ga0105047, IMG submission 78384) | Freshwater microbial communities from Lake Fryxell liftoff mats and glacier meltwater in Antarctica - MAT-04 (megahit assembly) | ecosystem: Environmental > Aquatic > Freshwater > Ice > Liftoff... | reverse complement strand
TGCCAGCGTTTGCAGCCGCTGCTGCCTTGTCTTGCTCGCTGACGACGTCGGTCACGCCGTCCGCACCCTCGGCGGCCTGGTCGGCCTGGTCGATCTCCACAGGCTTGTCGTTGCGCGCCAGATCCTCGAGCATGCTGAGTACCCGCTTGGTACAGCCTTCGCGGATCGCGCGCACATCGCGGCTTTCCTGCAGCAACTCGCGGCTGACGTTGAGCGGCAGGTCGGACGAGTCGACCACGCCCTTCACGAACCGCAGGTAGGTGGGTAACAGCGCCTCGGCGTCGTCCATGATGAAGACACGCTTGACGTACAGCTTGAGCCCGCCCTTCTTGTCACGGTTCCACAGGTCGAACGGTGCCTTGGCCGGTATGTACAGCAGCTGCGTATATTCGGTGTTGCCCTCGACCCGGTTGTGGGTGTAGGCCAGCGGCTCGTCGAAATCGTGGCTGATCTGCTTGTAGAACTCGCTGTATTGCTCGGGCGTGATGTCCTTCTTCGGGCGCGACCAGATCGCGTTGGCCTTGTTGACGGTCTCCCACTCGTCGGTGGTGACCATCTCGCCACCCTTGGTGGCGCCAGACTCGTCGCCCTCGATCTTCTCGCCTTCCTTCCACTCTTCCTTCTGCATCAGGATCGGCAGGCTGATATGGTCGGAGTACTTGCCGACGATGCCCTTGACCTTCCAGGCGCCGGTGTACTCCTCGGCATCCTCGCGCAGATGCAGCGTGACGCTGGTGCCGCGCTGCGCGCGCTCGATCGCCTCGACCTCGAAGTCACCGGCGCCGCCGCTGATCCACCGCACACCGTGTTGCTTTTCCATCCCGGCGCGCCGTGACTCGACGGTGATCCTGTCGGCAACGATGAAGCCCGAATAGAACCCGACACCGAACTGGCCGATCAACTGGGAGTCGGACTTCTGGTCGCCGGTGAGTTTGGAGACGAAATCTCTGGTGCCGCTCTTGGCGATCGTGCCCAGGTTGTCGATGGCCTCCTGTTCGGTCATGCCGATGCCGTTGTCGGTGATGGTCAGCGTGCGGGCCTTCTTGTCGAGCGTGATGCGTACGTCCAGATTCGGCGCGTCCTCGAACAGCGCCGGGTCGTTGATGGCCTCGAAGCGCAGCTTGTCGCAGGCGTCCGACGCGTTGGAGATCAGCTCGCGCAGGAAGATCTCCTTGTTGGAATACAGCGAATGCGTGACCAAATGCAGCAGTTGTGCCACTTCGGCCTGGAAGGAAAGGGTTTGTTTGCTCATGGAACTCATCTCACAGTCGGACATGCGAAATGGCTGTGCGCTCATGCGCAACCGCCATCCCATCGGAAACCCGTAATTATGGGCGATGGAATGGCTTTCAATACCTTGATGCGATTGCAACGGACGCTGACGTCCCCGCGCAACCGCACCGCCCCGGCTTGCCCCGGGGTATCGTCACAACACCAGAGCACCACCCATGAGTGCCAGAACCAGGAAGATCAGGAAGACTGCGATGGCGATGTAGAACAGGATCTTCGCGATGCCGGAGGTGGCTGCGGAAATGCCGGTGAAGCCGAAAATACCGGCGATGACGGATACGACCAAGAATATAAGGGCCCACTGCAGCATGATGATTCCTCCTACGGATACTGTTGTCTGATGTGCCGCGCCGCAGGGTGACTTCGGCAGGCGCGGTTGAGGCCTTCAAGCCCACAACTGCGCACTGCAACGGGAGCTCGAAGGATGTCTGCAGTTTCATCGAACGACTCCATCGCGGCTGTAGTTGCATGCCGTCGCGGGTTGTAGGAGGGCGGCCTTTCCGGCAACGGCGCCGGCGCTGGTCGGTGAGCGTCGTGGATCGCGCGGGAGTCAGGGCTGTTGTGCCCGACCGCTGGCCAGCCAGTCGCCGACCGCGCGGCCCACAGCTGCCGCGCTGAGCAACTGCAGGTGGCCGGTGCGGTAGACGATCAGCCGGTCGTGCGGACCGAACGCCAGTGTCCGCGCCGCTTCGTCGTGCTGGCCCAGCGCGCTGCGCAGCGGAACCAGGCCATCGCCCAGCAGGCGTTCGGCCACCAGGCTGCGCCGCCCGGCCAGGGTCGCGGCCACGGCCAGGCAGGCGACTCGGCCCGGCAGCGGCAAGGGCTGTCGGGTGTCCACGTGGTGCAGGAAACGGTCGCGGCCGGACCGGTCACCCTCGATCAGATGGCCATGGCGCAGGTCGGTGATGCCGCTGCTGCGCAACTGCGCCAGCCGCGCGAACGGCGCCGACCAGGGCGTGCCGCCCAACAACCGGTCGACCCAGTTGCCGGCGCGCTCGAGCGGTGCGCCGTGGTGGGGCGTGCCCAGGAACACGATGCGGGTGAGCCGGGCGGGCCAGTCCTGATTGCTCGTCGTTGCCTGGTGTAGGGCACTGCGCGTCACCAGCCCGCCCATGCTGTGGGCGACCACCACCAGTTCCTGCACCGGCACCGGCCAGCACGCGAGCAGCCGCTGCAGCAGCGCCGACAGGTCGCGCCCGTTGTCGGACACATGGCGGCCGGTGTTGTAGCGCAGGTACAGCGGCGTGAACCCCTGGGCTTGCGCCAGCGCCTGGCCATGGTCCAGGCCCGGTTGCAGCGAGCCATCGGCGGCCTTGCGCCAGGTCTGCCATTGCAGGTCGTTCATGCACAGGCCATGCACCAGCAGCAGGATCTTGCCGCCCATGTCGGACGCGGGCGGCGGCTTGGCGGTATCGAGTGTCTTGCCATTGTGCTGCAGCGTCATGGGCAGCGCCAGCGGGCTGCCGTCGGCCAGCAGCCGGTCGCCGATGACGCCGTTGAGCGCGGCCACGACGGCCAGACGCTGCGGGGAATTCGGTGGCTCGGCATCCATCGCGCCGAGCAGTGGTTCGAGGCGCGTCAGCACGGAGTCCAGACCCGTGCCCAAGGACTGCGTGAGGCCATTGACGCAGCGGTAGACCAGCCCGGTCAGACCGCGCGTGCGATCCGGCGGCTGTCCGCCCGGCGCACCGAGGGTGCGCCAGACCGATTGGTGCACGCCCTCGACGATGCGCGTGGTCCCCAGCGCGGCAGCGGTCGCCAGTCGCGCGACTGCACGCAGATCGGAGGCGCGGACATGGGTGACCATCAGAACCGTTCGTGCGGCGCCAGGTAGCGCCACTGCCCCAGCGGCAGGTTGCCCAGCATGACCTTGCCGATACGCACCCGCTTCAGTCCGACCACCTTGAGGCCGACCAGCTCGCACATGCGCCGGATCTGGCGTTTCTTGCCCTCGGTCAGGACCACGCGCAGTTGTTCCGGGTTCTGCCAGCTGACCTTGGCCGGCTTGAGCGTTTGGCCGTCGAGCGACAGGCCGTGGCGCAACCGTTCAATCTGCTCGGTCGGGAACACCCCCTGCACGTTGCTGGTGATGGGGTCGCGCTCATCGATCTCGTCGAGTTGCCTGGCGCCAGAGTCCGATCCGGCGCTGCCCTGGTAGCGTACCCGCACCAGATATTCCTTCTCCATCACCGAGTCTTCACCGATCAGCTGGCGCGCCACCCGGCCGTCCTGGGTCAGCACCAGCAGGCCGATCGAGTCGATATCCAGCCGACCGGCCGGCACCAGGCTTTGCAGCTGCTTGGGGTGAAAGAAGAACCGCGCGTTGTCATCGGCCCAGCGATGCTGGGGCTGGATCAGCGTGATCGCCGGCTGGTGACCGTCTTCGGCCTGTCCGCTGACGATGCCCATCGGCTTGTTGAGCAAAATGGTCACCTGGTTGGCTTGCTGGCCCTGGGCCTGTTTGCTGATCTCGATCCGGTCGGATGCGCTGACCTGCATGCCCATTTCCGCCGGCTGCCCGTTGACCCGGACCCAGCCGCGCGCGATCCAGTCGTCGGCCTCGCGCCGCGAGGCCATGCCCAGCTCGGCCATGCGTTTGTTCAGCCGGCTGGTCGCGCCGACTTCGGCGCTGGAGGCCCCAGGGCGGGCGGGGGCCGCGCTGCGTGCGGGCGCGCTGGCCGGCCGCGGCGCGCGTTGCAAGGGTGTTCGGGAGTTGGGCTGGGTCATGTCGATTCGGGGCGGGGGAAAACGCGCGAGCGCAGGTCATCGAGATTCAGCACGCGCAGGCCACCGTATTCGACACGGATCATGCCTTGCGCCTGCAAGGCACGCAGCGCCTCGTTGACGCGCTGGCGCGACAGGCCGACCAGGTAGGCCAGTTCTTGTTGGGTGATGCGCAGCACCTCGCCGACGCCGGGGTACAGCACCGGGTGGAACAAGGCGGCCAGGCTGCGCGCCACGCGCAGGTCCGGGTTGGCCATGCGATCGATCTCGCGCGCGGCGATGAACTGGCCCAGCCGCTCGTTGATCTGGTTCATGACGAATTGGTTGAAGCCGATGGATTGGTCGAGCAGCCAGTGAAAGGTGTCGACCGGCAAGCCAGCGACGATGCTCTTGCGCAGTGCCTGGATGTTGTATTTGTAGGGCTCGCGCTTGAGCGCGGTGCCTTCGCCGAACCAGCCGCCAGGCGGCACACCCGTGAAGGTCATCGAGTGGCCTTCGAAGGTGTCGCTGCTCATCTTGAGCAGGCCGTCCACGACGCCGAACCAATAGGTGACGTGGCGTCCGGTACGGCACACGTAGTCGCCCGCAAGGGCATCGCCGACCTTGATCTCGGACAACGCGCGCGCGCGTTGCGCGTCGTTCAATACCGCCATCCACGGGATGGCCGCGACCTCGACGTCGGTGGGCGGGCGCCGGCGATGGTGCAAGGAGAGTTCGTTTGACATGGATCAACGCAGACGCGTGGAAACCGGAAAACCTGCCGTCATCCAGGGTAATCCCTAGACTCCATTACCCTGGATTGTCGTCCAACCGACAGGTAGACGTCAAATTAAATCCTACATTGCGCCTGACCGGCACATCCGGTGCGAGCCAGCCCGGCGAGGCGGCGACAAGGATGTGCAGATGGTTTGGAAGGAGACACCGTGCAGACCACGTTCCCCCGATTGCTGCTGAAACATGCGACCGAGCGACCGCGCGCAGCCGCGATGCGCGAGAAGGAGTTCGGCATCTGGCAGACGCTCAGCTGGGGCGACCTGCGCGAACTGGTTGCCGACATCGCCGGCGGTCTGCACCAGGCCGGTCTGCGCCGTGGCCAGCACATGGTCGTCGTCGGCTCCAACCGGCCACGGTTGTACGCGACGATGCTGGCGGCGCAGTCGCTGGGTGCAGTCCCGATTCCGCTGTACCAGGACTCGGCGGCCGCTGAATGCGTATTCCCGATCAACAACGCCGATGTGTGTTTCGCGTTTGCCGAGGACCAGGAGCAGGTCGACAAGCTGCTGGAGATCCGGGAGCTATGTCCGCAACTGGCGCACATCTATTTCGACGACCCACGTGGCCTTCGCAAATACGACGAGCCCGGGCTGATGGCGATCGAGGAGCTGGTGGCTGCTGGCAAGGTCTACGCGCGGCAGCATGAAAGTTTCTTCAAGACCCATATCGAGCAGGCGCAGCCAGATGATGTGGCAGCGATGTTCTTCACCTCGGGCACCACCGGCAATCCCAAGGGTGTGGTGCACACCCACGACAGCCTGCTCGACCGTGCACGGGCCGGCGCCAGTTTCGACAAGCTTACGCACGAGGAAGAAGTGCTGGCCTACCTGCCACCCGCCTGGATCGGGCAGAACATCTTCAGTTACGCGCAATGGCTGGCCTGTGGTTACATCGTCAACTGTCCGGAGTCGTCCGAGACGGTGACGATCGACCTCAAGGAGGTCGGGCCGACCTACTACTTCGCACCGCCGCGGGTGTTCGAGGGCCTGCTGACCAGTGTGATGATCCGCATGGAGGATGCCAGCGCGCTAAAACGCAAGATGTTCCATGCCTTCATGGAGCTGGCCAGGCGGGTCGGTCCCGACCGCATGGATGGCAAGCCGCTCGGCCTGGCAGACAAGTTGCTCTACACACTGGGCGACTGGATGGTTTACGGGCCGCTGCGCAACAACCTGGGCATGAGCCGGGTGCGGGTGGCCTATACCGCCGGCGAGGCGATCGGGCCGGACCTGTTCCAGTTCTACCGTTCCATCGGCATCAACCTCAAGCAGTTATACGGCTCCACCGAGACTGCGGTGTTCGTGTGCCTGCAGCCGGACAATGCAGCGCGCGCCGACACCGTCGGGCTGCCGATTGCCGGTGTCGAGATCAAGGTTGCCGCCAACGGTGAGATCCTGGTCAAGTCGCCAGGTCTGCTCAAGGAATATTTCAAGAACCCGCAGGCCACGGCCGAGGTGCTGACGCCCGACGGCTGGTATCACACCAGTGATGCCGGCTTCATCGATGCGCACGGCCACCTGAAGATCATCGACCGGGTCAAGGATGTGGGCCGCATCAAGGGCGGCGCCAACGACGGTGCGATGTTCGCGCCCAAATACGTCGAGAACAAGCTCAAGTTCTTCCCTTTCATCAAGGAGGTCGTGGCCTACGGCGACGGGCGCGAGAAAGTCTGCGTGATGATCAACATCGACATGAACGCGGTCGGCAACTGGGCCGAGCGTCGCAACCTGCCCTACGCGGGTTATACCGACCTGGCGCAGAAACCCGAGGTCTATCAGTTGATCCAGGAATGTATCGAGAAGGTCAATGCCGACCTGGCGGCCGATGAACTGCTGGCCGGCAGCCAGATCAGCCGCTTCCTGGTGCTGCACAAGGAGCTCGACGCCGACGACGGAGAGTTGACCCGCACCAACAAGGTCCGTCGGGCTTTCATCGCCGACAAGTACCAGCCGCTGGTCGACGGCCTGTATGGCGGCAAGACCGAGCAGTACATCGAGACGGTGGTCAAGTTCGAGGATGGCCGCGCCGGCAAGGTCAGCGCCACCTTGCGCATCGACGACAGCAAGACCTTTGCGCCCATCAAGGCGGCAGCCTGAGAGCATCGGCATGAGCGAGATCAAGCCCCTGAAAAAGATTGGTGACGTCATCATGGACGTGCGCAACATCAGCCTGTCGTTCGGTGGCGTCAACGCGCTGACCGACATCTCGTTCGATGTGCGCGAACACGAGGTACGCGCCATCATCGGGCCCAACGGCGCCGGCAAGAGCTCGATGCTCAACTGCATCAACGGCGTTTACACGCCGCAACAGGGCGAGATCAGCTTTCGCGGCCAGAGCTTCAAGCACATGAGCAGCCGTCAGGTCGCCGAGATGGGCATCGCGCGCACGTTCCAGAACCTGGCGCTGTTCAAGGGCATGAGCGTGGTCGACAACATCATGACCGGCCGCAACCTTCACATCAAGAGCAATCTGTTCCTGCAGGCGCTGCGCATCGGACCGGCCCAGCGCGAAGAGGAAAAGCATCGCGAATTCGTCGAGCACATCATCGACTTCCTCGAAATCCAGGCCCACCGCAAGACGCCGGTCGGCCAGTTGCCCTACGGCCTGCAAAAGCGCGTCGACCTGGGCCGTGCGCTGGCGATGGAGCCACAGGTCTTGCTGCTCGACGAACCAATGGCCGGCATGAACCTGGAGGAGAAGCAGGACATGAGCCGCTTCATCCTGGATGTGAACGACGAGTTCGGCACCACCATCGTGCTGATCGAACACGACATGGGCGTGGTGATGGACATCTCGGACCGCGTCGTCGTACTGGATTACGGCAAGAAGATCGGTGACGGCACGCCGCGGGAAGTGCGCGAGAACGAAGAAGTCATCAGTGCCTATCTGGGCATATCCCATTGATGTCGGACCTGCTTTTGCAAAGGGACAGCTGATCATGGGCTTTTTTATCGAGACGCTGTTCAGCGGTCTGATGGCCGGCATGTTGTATTCGCTGGTCGCGCTGGGTTTTGTGCTCATATTCAAGGCGTCCGGCGTGTTCAACTTTGCGCAAGGGGCGATGGTGCTGTTTGCAGCATTGGCGATGGCCCGGTTTGCCGAGTGGATACCGGCGTGGACCGGTATCACCAACCTGATCTTCGCCAATGTGGCGGCATTCTTGATTGCCGGCCTGATCATGTTTGCCGTGGCCTGGCTGATCGAACGGCTGGTGTTGCGCCACCTGGTCAATCAGGAGGCGACGACGCTGCTGATGGCCACGCTGGGCATCACCTATTTCCTGGAGGGCCTGGGCCAGACGATCTTTGGCAGCGACATCTACCAGATCAATATCGGCATGCCCAAGGAGCCGATCTTTCTATTCGATGGGGTGTTTCCAGGCGGAATTCTGGTCAACCAGGAAGATGTGATCGCGGCCCTGATTGCGGCAGCGCTGGTGGCCCTGTTGTCGCTGTTTTTCCAGAAGACTTCGACCGGGCGCGCTTTGCGAGCCGTCGCGGATGATCACCAGGCGGCGCAGTCGATCGGAATCCCGCTCAATCGTATCTGGGTCATCGTCTGGTGTGTTGCCGGAGTGGTTGCATTGGTGGCCGGCATGATCTGGGGCTCCAAACTCGGAGTGCAATTCACGCTCGCCACCGTGGCCTTGCGGGCCTTGCCAGTCATCATTCTGGGCGGCCTGACCTCGGTGCCGGGCGCCATCGTCGGCGGTCTGATCATCGGTGTGGGCGAGAAGCTGTCGGAGGTCTATCTGGGCCCGTTCGTGGGCGGCGGTATCGAGATCTGGTTTGCCTACGTGCTGGCGCTGGTGTTTCTGCTGTTCCGACCGCAGGGACTTTTCGGTGAAAAAATCATCGACCGCGTGTGATGGTGGCAGGGCAACAATATGTTCTATAGAGAAAACGGCCAGTTCAAGACCAGCTATCGCGCCGATCAGCAGATCTTTCCGATCGCCCAGGACCGGTGGGCGGTACTCGCGATGCTGGCGTTCGGCTTCATCGCGGTGCCGTTCCTGTTCGATGAGTACATGTTTCGCGCCATCCTGATTCCGTTCGTGATCCTGGCGCTGGCCGCGCTGGGCGTGAATATCCTGGTCGGTTACTGCGGACAGATATCGCTGGGCTCGGGCGCATTCATGGCCGTCGGGGCATACGCGGCCTACAACACCTATGTGCGTATCGATGGCATGCCACTGATCGTCGCGCTGTTGGCAGGTGGGGTGTTCGCGACGCTGGTGGGCGTTTTCTTCGGCATTCCCAGTTTGCGTGTCAAGGGGCTCTACCTGGCGGTGGCCACCCTCGCAGCCCAGTTTTTCTGCGATTGGGCCTTCTTGCGGATCGCCTGGTTCACCAACAACTCCACGTCAGGTTCCGTATCGGTATCCAATCTCAAGGTATTCGGCTGGGCCATCGATTCGCCGATTCAGAAATACCTTTTCTGCCTGACGTTTCTGGTGGTGTTTGGCCTGATGGCCAAGAATCTGGTGCGCAGTGCTGTCGGACGCGAATGGATGGCCATCCGGGATATGGACGTGGCGGCGGCTGTCATCGGTATACGTCCGATGTATGCCAAATTGACGGCGTTTGCCGTCAGCTCCTTCATTGTGGGAGTGGCGGGTGGGTTATGGGGGTTTGTTCACCTCGGTTCGTGGGAACCCGCGGCGTTCTCGGTCGACCGCTCATTTCAACTGCTGTTCATGGTCATCATCGGTGGCATGGGATCGATCATGGGCAGCTTTTTCGGCGCGGCGTTCATCGTCGTGTTGCCTATTTTCCTGAACCAGTTCCTTCCCGCGGTCGGCGACCTGATCGGCGTGCCGATATCGACCGCCTTTGTTTCACACGCCGAGCTGATGATCTTCGGCGCGCTGATTGTCTGGTTCCTGATCGTCGAGCCACATGGTCTGGCGCGCCTGTGGAGCATCGGAAAACAGAAGTTGCGCCTGTGGCCATTCCCGCATTGACCCACGCACGATGCGTACCGAGAGCGTGTTCTAGTTCGTCAACCCACGGCATGCAAATGCCATCACTGAAGGAGACATCCATGAAGATTCGAAACATTGTCCTGGCCAGCGTGATTGCTGTCGCGGGAGCCGGTGCTTTTGCACAGGCGAAAGAGCAGTTTTTCCCGGTTCTGTCCGGCAGAACCGGCCCGGTGGCACCGAATGCCACGCCATGGGCCAACGGCCATAACGACTACATGAAGCTGGTCAATGCGCGCGGTGGCATCAATGGCGTGAAGACCCTGGTCGAAGAGTGCGAGACCGCATATGCGACCGACCGCGGGGTCGAGTGTTACGAGCGACTCAAAGGCAAACACGGCGGAGCAACCGTGTTCCAGCCGCTGTCGACGGGTATCACTTTTGCATTGACCGAAAAGGTGCCGGGCGACAAGATTCCGCTGATTACCTCGGGCTACGGACGCAGCGACTCCGCGGACGGCGGTGTTTTCAAGTGGAATTTCCCGCTGATCGGCCACTATTGGGTGGCTGGCGACGTCGTTCTCAAGCACATCGGCAACAAGCTGGGCGGCATGGACAAGCTCAAGGGCAAGAAGATCGGTGTCGGATACCACGACAGCCCGTTTGGCAAGGAGTTGCTGCCGATCCTGCAGGAGCGTGCGGCGCAGTACGGGTTTACCTTGCTGCCGCTACCAATCGCCGCTCCCGGCGTCGAGCAGAAGTCCACCTGGCTTCAGGTGCGTCAGCAGCAGCCCGATTTCATGATCCTGCAGACCTGGGGCGTGATGACGGGAACTGCAGTCAAGGAGGCGCAGGCTGTCGGATATCCGCGCGAGAAGATGTTCGGTACCTGGTGGTCGGGCGCTGAACCTGACCTGCAGGACGTGGGTGCCGGTGCCAAGGGGTACAGCGCGGTGATGATGCAACATGGCGCCGAACGCCAGTCCGACGTTGTCAAGGAGATTCTCGAAAAAGTCCATGCCAAGGGCGAGGGCACCGGCCCCAAGGACGAGGTCGGCAGTGTGCTGTACATGCGCGGTGTCTTGGGTGCTTTGCTGGCAGTCGAGGGTGTGCGGGCGGCGCAGGAGCGCTTTGGCAAGGGCAAGGTGATGACCGGCGAGCAAGCGCGCTGGGGATACGAGAACCTGAACCTGACGCAGGCCAAGCTCGATGCGCTGGGTTTCAAGGGCGTGATGCGTCCGGTCTCCACATCCTGCTTTGACCACATGGGTGCGGCGTGGGCCCGCATCCACACCTGGGACGGAAGCAAGTTTGTCTGGAGTTCCGACTGGTTGGAGGCTGACGAGCAGGTCATCAAGCCAATGGTGAAAGCTTCGGCCGACAAGTATGCGGCCGAAAAGAAGCTGACACGCCGAAGCGGTGCGGACTGCCAGTCCTGACGCCGGCCAGATCGAGCACGCAAGTGCGTGCTCGATCTGCGGGTCGCCACCGCGAGTTATCAACGCAAGGGCTGGTGGGTCGGCTTTCTGCTTTGGTTTTCAGAGCTTCTACCGGAACTGCTCATGAGTAATCCAGACATCGTTCTCAACGTCAACGGCATCGAGGTCATCTACAACCATGTGATCCTGGTGCTCAAGGGTGTCTCGTTGCAGGTACCCAACGGCAAGATCGTCGCCATCCTGGGCGGCAATGGCGCCGGCAAGACGACGACCTTGCGTGCCATCTCCAACCTGCTCAAGGGCGAGCGTGGCGAGGTCACCAAGGGCTCGATCGAACTGCGCGGTGAGCGCATCGAGAACCTGTCGCCAGCCGACCTGGTGGAGCGTGGCGTGGTGCAGGTCATGGAAGGGCGGCACTGTTTCGCCCATCTCACCATCGACGAGAACCTGATGACCGGTTCCTACACGCGCAAGGACAAGGCCGAAATCGCCCGCAATCTGGACAAGGTCTACACCTACTTTCCGCGGCTCAAGACACGGCGCACCAGCCAGGCCGCCTATACCTCGGGCGGTGAGCAGCAGATGTGCGCGATCGGGCGCGCGCTGATGGCCAACCCCAGCGTGGTGCTGCTCGACGAGCCGTCGATGGGGCTGGCGCCGCAACTGGTCGAAGAGGTTTTCAACATCGTGCGGGACCTCAACACCAAGGAGAAGGTCACCTTCCTGCTGGCCGAGCAGAACACCAACATGGCACTGAAGTACGCCGACTATGGCTACATCATGGAAAGCGGCCGTGTCGTGATGGACGGCGTGGCAGCCGGATTGCGTGACAACGAGGACGTCAAGGAGTTCTACCTGGGCATGGGCGGCGGTGAACGCAAGTCGTTCAAGGACGTCAAGAGTTACAAGCGGCGCAAGCGCTGGCTGGCCTGACGCTCCGTTTCCAACCGAGAGATCCAACGCGATGCACGATGTCTTTTACGACCGACTGGAAAGCCGCGATCCGGCGGCGCGCGAAGCCGCGTTGATGCTGGCCTTGCCGGCCCGGGTGGCACACGCCCAGGCCACCAGCGCCGCCTTCGCCCAGATCCTGCAGGGCGTGAACGCAGCCGCGGTCAATAGCCGCCAGACGCTGGCCCGTCTGCCGGTCACGCGCAAACACGCGTTGCTCGAGCGCCAGCAGGCGCAGCGCGGGCAGGACCGGTTCGGCGGCTTTTCGGCCATCGACTTCGGGGCCGCGATGCCGCGCGTGTTTGCCAGCCCGGGGCCTATATACGAACCCGAGGGCCGAGCGCCCGACTACTGGCGGCTGGCGCGCGCGATGTTCGCCGCGGGTTTTCGCCCGGGAGAGCTGATGCACAACTGCTTCAGCTACCACTTCGTGCCGGCCGGCTCGATGATGGAGACCGGCGCCCATGCGCTGGGCTGCACCGTGTTTGCCGCCGGCACCGGCCAGACCGAACAGCAGGTGCAGGCCATGGCCGAGTTGCGCCCAAGCGGATACATCGGCACCCCCAGCTTCCTGAAGATCATCGTCGAGAAGGCGGCCGCCATGGGTGTGGCACTGCCCAGCGTGACCAAGGCCTTGTTCGGCGGCGAAGCCTACCCGCCCAGTCTGCGCGACTGGTTCCTGGAGCGCGGCATCCAGGGCTACCAATGTTTTGCAACTGCCGACCTGGGCCTGATCGCCTACGAGACGGCGGCGCGCGAAGGACTGGTGCTCGACGAGTCGGTGATCGTCGAGATCGTGCGCCCGGGCACCGGAGACCCAGTTCCCGATGGCGAGGTCGGTGAACTGGTCGTGACCACGCTCAACCCGCACTATCCGCTGATTCGCTTCGGCACCGGCGACCTGAGCGCGATGTTGCCCGGACCCTGTCCGACGGGCCGCACCAACGGCCGCATCCAGGGCTGGATGGGCCGGGCCGACCAGACCACCAAGATCCGCGGTCTGTTCGTGCATCCGGGGCAGGTCCAGGCGATCGCCAAACGTTTTCCCGAGGTGACCAAGGCGCGGCTGGTGGTGCGTGGCGAAATGGCCAACGACACCATGACCCTGCAGGTGGAGACCAGTTGCAGCGGGCTGGACGCGCTGGTCGAAAAACTCGGCGCCGCGATTCGCGAGGTGACCAAGCTGCGTGGCGAGGTGGAGCTGGTGCTGCCGGGCAGCCTGCCCAACGATGGCAAGGTGATCGAGGACGCACGCAGTTACAAATGATTGCGTCACGCTAACAAATACCCGCATCGATCGGGGTTGTGTCAGTATTTACCCGAATGTGTTTCGAAAGTATTGTTCTCACACTTGAATCCCTACTATCTTCTTGAGTTTGTCAATCCCATGAAAAACCTTCTCGTGATCGCTGCCGCCGCTACCGCGCTGCTGGCCAACGCCCAGACCTTTCCCGGATCCAAGCCGATTTCCATCGTCGTGCCGTTCGCGGCTGGTGGCCCGACCGACCTGGTGGCACGCCAGCTTGGCGAGGCCATGCGCAAATCCATGGGGGGTGGCGCGAATTTCGTGGTCGAGAATGCGGCCGGTGCTGGCGGCACGATCGGCGCCACCAAGGTCGCCCGCGCGGCGCCCGACGGGCATACCTTGTTGCTGTTCCATATCGGCATGGCGGCCACGCCGGCGCTGTACAAGAAGATCGCATACAAACCACTGGAGGACTTCGAGTACCTGGGCTTGGTCAACGAGGTGCCGATGACGCTGATCGGCAAGCCGCAACTGCCGGCCAACACCTACCGCGACTTCGAGAACTACATCCGGGCCAATGCCGGCAAGCTCAACATCGCACATGCCGGCCTGGGTTCTGCGTCGCACCTGTGCAGCCTGATGTGGCAGTCGGCGGTGAAAGCCAAGGAGGCGATGACGACGATCCCTTATGGCGGTACCGGTCCGGCCATGAACGCGCTGGTCGGCGGTCAGGTCGACCTGATGTGCGACCAGACCACCAACACGACCGGGCAGATCGAAGCCGGCCGCGTCAAGGCGTTTGCGGTGACCACTGCCAAGCCCTTGTCCAAACACAAACTGCTCAAGGACTATCCGAGCTTGCAGGAAATGGGCCTCAAGGGTTTCGACCTGACGGTCTGGCATGGGCTGTACGCCCCCAAGGGCACGCCGCCAGACGTGCTCAAGGCGCTGAATGAAGGGCTGAAAAAGGCGCTCAAGGATCCCGACTTCATCAAAAAGCAGGAAGCTCTGGGCGCGCTGATCGTCACCGACGGTCGGCTCGAGCCCGCCGCGCACAAGGCCTTCGTGGCGGCCGAGATGGCCAAGCTCAAGCCGGTGATCGAGGCGGCCGGCCAATTTGCCGACTGACCACGAAGCAGCCTCCGGGTCCGCCGCTTCGGCTGGTGGACATCCGACGAAGTGTTGGGGACAGAGCTTGCTCACTTCCCCGGAGCCGGCCTGTGCCGGCTACGCAAGTAGCGGCGGTCTGTCCCGCAAGGTGAACAGCCGGACATCCGACG
>Ga0105047_10011140_pt1 | contig 14626 bp, 14 predicted proteins | sample MAT04_FD_78384 | JGI IMG/M metagenome (GOLD analysis project Ga0105047, IMG submission 78384) | Freshwater microbial communities from Lake Fryxell liftoff mats and glacier meltwater in Antarctica - MAT-04 (megahit assembly) | ecosystem: Environmental > Aquatic > Freshwater > Ice > Liftoff... | reverse complement strand
ATTATGAGAGTATTTTGACCACAAAAAAGCCCGCATCACGCGGGCTTTTTTGTGGTCAGAAACGCGCCAAATTACTTCAGCTTGATTTCCTTGTAGTCCACGTGCTTGCGAGCTTTGGGATCAAATTTCTTGATCAGCAGCTTCTCAGGAGTGGTCTTTTTGTTCTTGTCGGTCGTGTAGAAGTGACCGGTGCCGGCTGTCGATTCCAGCTTGATTTTTTCGCGTCCGCCTTTGCTTGCCATGATGGTCTTTCTGAATGGAGTGATTAAGCCTGACCACGCGCGCGCAAGTCTGCGAGCACAGTGTCGATGCCTTTTTTGTCGATCAAACGCAGACCGGCGTTGGAGATCCGCAGACGGATCCAGCGGTTTTCAGACTCAACCCAGAAGCGGCGATATTGCAGGTTTGGCAGAAACCGGCGCTTGGTTCTGTTGTTGGCGTGGGAAACCTTGTTCCCGACCATCGGGCCTTTGCCCGTGACTTCACATACGCGTGCCATTGAGGTCACTCCGATACTTTTTAACGGCCCCAACTGACGCTGGGAGCCTCACCTCGCCAAGAAAAAGGGTGGCGGTAACCCGATTGCTGATCGATTCCCTCACGGGAGCGTTCAGCAAAGCCAAGCATTATAGCCCGCTATCGGGACGGGCCTTTTGCTCGCTGGTGCAAGGGTTTTAACCCTGCTGATCCAGAAAGCGTTGCGCATCGAGTGCCGCCATGCAGCCAGTACCGGCGCTGGTGATGGCCTGGCGGTAAACGTGGTCCTGCACATCGCCAGCGGCAAAAATGCCGGGCACACTGGTCTGGGTGGCAAAGCCTTTGCTTCCACCTTGCGTGATGATGTAACCGCCTTCCGTGGCCAACTGGCCCTCGAAAATAGCGGTGTTGGGTGCGTGACCGATGGCGATGAAGCAGCCTTTGAGCGTCAGTTCTTCAAGCGCGCCGGTGGAGATGTTATTGATGCGCACACCGGTCACGCCGGTTTCGTCGCCCAGCACTTCGTCCAGTGTGCTGAAGGTGCGCAGCTCAATCTTGCCCGCTGCCACTTTTTCCATCAGCTTGTCGATGATGATCGGTTCAGCGCGGAACTTGTCGCGGCGGTGGATCAGGTAGACCTTGCTGGCAATGTTGGCCAGGTACATCGCTTCTTCCACCGCCGTATTGCCACCGCCGACAACGCAGCAGACCTCATTGCGGTAGAAAAAGCCGTCGCATGTGGCGCAGCCGGAAACGCCACGGCCCATGAAAGCTTCTTCCGAAGGCAGGCCCAGGTACTTGGCCGAGGCACCGGTGGCCAGAATCAGCGCGTCGCAGGTGTAGGTGGCGCTGTCGCCCACCAGGGTGAACGGGCGTTTGGAGAAATCCACCTGACTGATCTGGTCAAACACGATGTCGGTTTTGAAACGCTCTGCATGCTCCAGAAACCGTTGCATCAGGTCCGGGCCTTGCACGCCATGCACGTCTGAGGGCCAATTGTCCACATCGGTGGTGGTCATCAGCTGGCCGCCCTGCGCCATACCGGTGACCAACACCGGAGACAGGTTGGCGCGTGCCGCGTAAATGGCGGCGGTGTAACCAGCGGGGCCGGATCCGAGAATCAGCACTTGGGAATGGCGTTGTGTTGTCATTTGTTACCTTTTAAAGCCAGGGTGGTTGCCGTGTACAGTTGCGAATAGTTTCTAAACTAGCTGGTTGCTAAACCGCTATTTTGATGCATTGAAATCCTATGCGTTCCAGGGGTGAGAGTTTATAAGGGTGATGAGATGGCGATGTTGACAACTTCAGACTTGCTGCGCCGGGTTCCTATTTTCTCGGGATTGACTGCGTCGCAGATGTCGCATTTGTCCAAGACGGTAGTCAAACAGCGCTTCAAACGGGGTGAACTGATTATCGAACAGGGTCGGATAAGCGGTGCTTTGTTCATTATTTTGTCCGGTCGGGCGCGGGTGATCATGTCCGACCGGTGCGCCAAAGAGGTGATTCTGAATACGCTAGGGCAGGGTGATTACATCGGTGAGATGAGCCTGATCGATGGCAAAGCTCACTCTGCCAGCGTTAAAACCGAGGTGCAGACCGATGTGCTGGTGCTCAGCCATGCCGAGTTTGTACGTTGCCTGGCCGAAAACCAGACCATTGCCGTTTGGATCATGAAGGGGCTGGTGCAACGGTTGCGTCAGTCGAGTGACAAGGTGATTTCACTGGCGCTGATGGATGTGTACGGGCGCGTGGCCAAAGTGCTGATGGACGCTGCCCAACCCAGAGGAGACCAAGGTCTGCTGATTTGCGACAAGATGACACGCCAGGACATCGCCAAGATGGTTGGTGCCTCTCGCGAAATGGTGAGCCGGGTGATGCGCGATTTTGAAGACCAAGGCTTCATCAATCCGCAGGAAGACGGCTCTATTGTGCTCAACGAACGCCGCCTGATCCCGCGCTAACAGTCTATGACTTACTCACTTAACACCCTCAATGCATCCCGCGGCGACACGTCCAGAGCGCCGCGCTCCGGCCTGGGTCGCTTTGCCGATGAACTTTGGCTGGTATTGGCCTCTGCCGCCCTGGCACTGTGGCTGCTGGCCTTGCTGAGCTATTCCCCGCTTGATCTGGCCTGGTCCACGTCTGGGACAGGTGCGCCGCAACGCAATTACGCGGGCCAGCTTGGGGCCTGGCTGGCCGATGGCAGTTATTTCTTGCTGGGCTATTCGGTGTGGTGGGGTGTGGCGGCGGGTTTGCGCGTCTGGCTGTCGGCTTTGGCACGCTGGCTGCGCGGCCACGACAGGCCACTGGCACCTGCTGTGCCACTGGAATCAGTGCCACGGCCGGGGCGTGACCGGGCGCTGTTCTGGCTGGGTCTGGTGCTGCTGCTGTGTGCCAGTGCGGTGTTGGAGTGGACGCGTTTTTACAGCCTGGAGGCGCAACTGCCCGGCCATAGCGGGGGCGTTTTGGGCTATTTTGTGGGGCCGCTGGGGATGCAGTTGCTCGGCTACACCGGCTCGGGGCTGGTGGCCATAGCCACTGGCGTCATCGGCTCGTCGCTGGTGTTTGGGTTTTCCTGGGGACAGTTGGCCGAGCGGCTAGGCGCCTGGATGTTCAGCCAGATCGATACCCGGCGCGAAAAGATCGCCCTGGAAGAAGACGTGGCCCTGGGTCAGCAGGCCGCACAGGCGCGCGCCGAAGTGCTGGTGGAAGAGCGCCAAGACATGGCTGGGCCGCATCCCAAACCGGTGGTCGTGATCGAGCCGCTGCTGGCCGAAGTACCCAAGAGCGACCGTGTGGTCAAAGAGCGCCAGAAGCCGCTGTTTCGCGAAATTGATGGCAAGCTGCCGCAGGTTGATTTGCTCGATGCAGCCCTGTTGCGCCAGGAAACCGTGGCACCCGAGACGCTGGAGATGACCAGCCGCATGATCGAGAAAAAGCTCAAAGACTTCGGTGTGGACGTAAATGTGGTGCTGGCGCAGCCTGGCCCGGTGATCACGCGTTATGAAATCGAGCCGGCCACGGGGGTTAAAGGTTCACAAATTGTGGGCTTGGCCAAGGACCTGGCGCGGTCTTTGAGCCTGGTGTCGATCCGTGTGGTGGAAACCATCCCCGGCAAGACCACGATGGCACTGGAGTTGCCTAACGCCAAGCGCCAGACCATCAAGCTCAGCGAAATCCTGGGCTCCAAAATTTACAACGAAGCCAAATCCCTGCTGACCATGGGTCTGGGCAAAGACATCATTGGCAACCCGGTGGTGGTTGACCTGACCAAAATGCCGCACGTACTGGTGGCCGGCACCACCGGTTCGGGCAAGTCGGTGGGCATCAACGCGATGATTCTGAGCCTGCTCTACAAGGCCGAGGCGCATGACGTGCGGCTGCTGATGATCGACCCCAAGATGTTGGAAATGTCAGTCTATGAGGGCATTCCGCACCTGTTGTGCCCGGTGGTGACCGACATGAAGCAAGCCGCCAACGGCCTGACCTGGTGTGTCGCCGAAATGGAGCGCCGCTACAAACTGATGAGCAAGATGGGCGTGCGTAACCTGGCTGGGTTCAACACCAAATGGGACGAGACCAAGGCGCGCGGGGAATTCATCTACAACCCCTTCAGCCTGACCCCCGAGGAACCCGAGCCGATCGACCGTCTGCCGCACATCGTGGTGGTGATCGACGAACTGGCGGATTTGATGATGGTGGTGGGCAAGAAGATTGAAGAACTCATCGCTCGTCTGGCACAAAAGGCCCGTGCCGCCGGTATTCACCTGATTCTGGCCACCCAGCGCCCCAGCGTGGACGTGATCACCGGGCTGATCAAGGCGAATATTCCGACGCGTATTGCGTTTCAGGTCAGCAGCAAGATCGACAGCCGCACCATCCTCGACCAAATGGGCGCTGAAGCCCTGCTGGGCATGGGCGACATGCTCTACATGCCCAGCGGCACCGGGCTGCCGATTCGTGTGCACGGTGCGTTTGTCAGTGATGAGGAAGTGCACCGGGTTGTCAGCTACCTGAAAAGCCAGGGCGAGCCCAATTACATCGAAGGGATTTTGGAGGGTGGCACGGTCGATGGTGAAGACGGTGCAGGCACACTCGACGGCGGCGGTGGCGAAAAAGACCCGTTGTATGACCAAGCAGTGGAAGTGGTGCTGAAAAATCGCAAAGCCAGCATCTCGCTGGTACAGCGGCATCTGAAGATTGGTTACAACCGCGCCGCCCGGCTGGTGGAAGACATGGAAAAGGCGGGCCTGGTCAGTAGCATGAGCACCAGCGGCCAGCGCGACATTCTGGTGCCAGCGCGAAATGAGTGAGTTGGTCTGCGCAGTGGCTGTTGACGCGCGCGCTCTATAACCTTTGAAAGATGACTTTGATACGTTTGCTGGTTACTACATTATTAATAGCTATCAGCCCAGCTAGCACCTGGGCTGACGGGCTAAAAAGCTTGGAAGAATTTGTCAAAACCGTGAAAACCGGCAAGGCTGATTTCACCCAGGTGGTGACCTCGCCTGCCAAAGACGGCCAAGCACCGAGGGTAAAAAAATCCAGCGGTCAGTTTGAGTTTTCGCGGCCCGGCCGCTTCAAATTTACCTATGTCAGGCCCTTTGCCCAGACCATCGTCGCCGATGGCCAAACGCTGTGGATGTATGACCAGGACCTGAACCAGGTCACCGCGCGCCAGCAGTCACAGGTGCTGGGCTCAACCCCGGCGGCGCTGATTGCCTCTGCCACGGATTTGAAGGCCCTGCAAGCCGAGTTCACGCTGGCAGATGCGCCCGTCAAAGATGGTTTGGCGTGGGTGGTGGCGACGCCCAACGCCAAGGACGGCCAGTTGCAGGCGGTGCGTATGGGCTTGAAAGCCTCAGCCATCGGAACGCCCACGCTGGAAGTGCTGGAAATTCTGGACAGTTTTGGCCAGCGTTCGGTGCTGAGTTTTTCGGGCTTTCAGGTCAACCCGGTCTTGTCGGCCAAGGCGTTCGAGTTCAAGCCGCCAGTAGGCGCGGACGTGTTGAAGCAGTGAGGCTGTACGGCGTTTACGGGGAAAGCCACAGTCGGTTTGACTTCTTATCTGGACAGCCTAAGCTACTTGGCGCCGTGGCTCAAAGTATTCCCAAAACCATAGCTGCCAGCACATACTGCATAAGGGCTGGAGGGCTATTTTTTTGTGAAAACGGTCACGTCGTGGTCTGCTCCAAAAGTCATGCGGGCGCGCCCGTTGCGCCACAATAGCGCGCATGACATCCCGCCTCGCCCCTCACCCTCCACTGGCCGAACGGCTGCGCCCCAGAACCTTGAGTGAGGTTATTGGCCAGCAGCATATGCTGGGCGAGGGCATGGCGCTGCGGCTGGCGTTTGAGTCGGGTCAGCCGCATAGTTGCATCCTTTGGGGGCCACCGGGCACTGGCAAGACGACCATTGCGCGGCTGATGTCTGATGCGTTTGACGCGCAGTTCATCACCATCAGCGCGGTGCTCGGCGGCGTCAAGGACATCCGCGAGGCGGTGGAGCAGGCGCAGTTGGCACAAGCCCAGGGCAGGCGCACACTGGTGTTTGTGGACGAAGTTCACCGCTTCAACAAAAGCCAGCAGGACGCGTTTTTGCCGCATGTGGAAAGCGGCCTGTTCACCTTTATCGGCGCCACCACCGAAAACCCGTCGTTCGAGGTGAACTCGGCTTTGCTGTCGCGCGCTGCCGTGTATGTGCTGCAATCGCTCACCGCCGATGATTTGAAGCAAATAGCGGCCTCAGCCCAAGCGTTACAAGGGCTACCAGCTATTGAAGCTGTAGCAATTGAGCGGCTGGTCGCGTATGCCGATGGCGATGCCCGGCGTTTGTTGAACACACTGGAAACCCTGACGGTCGCGGCCGCGCAGGAGCAGCGTAGCGAGATCACCGATACCTGGCTGCTCAAAGTGCTGGGTGAACGCATGCGCCGTTACGACAAGGGCGGCGAACAGTTTTATGACACCATCAGCGCGCTGCACAAAAGCGTGCGCGGCAGCGACCCCGACGCTGCGCTCTACTGGCTGGTGCGCATGCTTGACGGCGGTGCTGACCCCAAATACATGGCGCGTCGCCTGATCCGTATGGCCAGCGAAGACATCGGCCTGGCTGACCCACGCGCCTTGCGTCTGGCGCTTGACGCGGCGGAAGTTTATGAACGTCTGGGCACGCCTGAGGGTGAACTGGCATTGGCCGAATGTGTGGTGTACCTGGCCATTGCGCCGAAAAGCAACGCCGTCTACAAGGCGTTCAACGAGGCCAAAGCTTTTGTCAAAAAGGACAGCACCCGCCCGGTGCCCATGCATCTGCGCAATGCACCGACCAAGCTCATGAAGCAGCTGGACTACGGCAAGGGTTACCGCTACGCCCACGACGAGGCGGGCGGCTTCGCTGCGGGTGAGCGCTACCTGCCCGACGGCATGGCGGAGCCTGGCTTTTACCGGCCAGTCGAGCGCGGACTGGAGATCAAAATTGCCGACAAGATGCGCGGCCTACGTGCCCAGAATAAGGCAGCTAAGCAGACAACCAAGCAGGCTGCCGGTCCCTCTGGCAGCGTTTAGGCGTCCTGGTGGTTGTGATCATGGTGGTGCTCGTGGCCATCACCGTGGTGGCTGTCGCAGTCATGCGGCGGTGTGGTCACCAATGGCAGCTTGCCAGCCAGCCAGGCGGCCACGGCCTGATCTGGATCGGTTTCGGTGGTGACCAGCACCTGAATACCGCGCTTGCCCAGTCGCACCTGCAGGCCGCTCCCGGCGCTGCCCGCGATCAGCACGTCCGTGCCGTCCAGCGGGTGAGCCGCCTGGGGGCCAACCGCATGGGCGCTTTCGTGAAAACTGTGCTCTTTGTCCAGCTCCAACAATGCTTTGCTGACGATTTGCTGGTTTTGAATGTCATAAACCCAGAACTTGCGGCACATGCCGGCGTGTTCGGTGATGGTTTTGCGGTTTTGGCTGGTGATGGCGATTTTCATGGTGGGTATCTATCAGAGGGCAACGGATGCTGCCGCTACTCAGTGAAAAAGCAACCATCGTGCCAGGGTGATGTGCGCTTTTAAAGCGTTGATTTGTTTGACTAAATTAATTTTCACCGGTGTTGTCGCAGTCGTCATGCCAGCACGGAGTGCCAAAACTGGCAGTGCTTGCGACAGGGGTTTTGTGCCGAAAATGCACTGCTCCAACGGCTAGGATACGATTCTCGATGAGTCGGTCTTATGCTCTTTAAGTAGATCTGATAACGCTTGCCGACAAGGGTAAACCCGGCAAACCACAGCTTCGACCGGCCCGCCGCGTTGACTACAATCGCGACCACTTCCGCCCCGTGCGGCGGCGTCCTGGCAGGTTTATTGCTAGACGACTTAAGTTGCTTGTAGTGCAGGGTTTTGCAGGTTCACCACATGAGCCGACGTACCGGCCGACACAGCTTTCGGCTAATTTCGGAGAATAATATTTATGGAAACCTTGATACAGCAGATCATCAATGGTCTGGTGTTGGGCAGCATGTACGCGTTGGTGGCGTTGGGCTACACCATGGTGTACGGCATCATTGGCCTCATCAATTTTGCCCATGGTGAGGTGCTGATGGTGGGCGCGCTGACCAGTTGGAGCATCATCGGCATGATGCAGGAGTCCATGCCTGGCACGCCGGGCTGGATCATTTTGATTGTGGCCATGGTCATAGCCGCAGTGGTGGCGGCCATGTTGAATTTCACCATCGAAAAGCTGGCTTATCGCCCGCTGCGCAACAGCCCCCGACTGGCACCGCTGATCACCGCCATCGGCATGTCGCTGCTGTTGCAGACATTGGCCATGATCATCTGGAAGCCCAACTACAAACCCTATCCGAATTTGCTGCCGATGGTGCCCTACGATATTGGCGGCGCGGTCATCACGTTGACGCAAATACTGATTCTGGCAATGACGGTGGTGTCGCTGGGCGTGCTGATGTGGCTTGTGAACTACACCCGCCTGGGCCGTGCCATGCGCGCCACGGCTGAAAACCCGCGGGTGGCGGCGCTGATGGGGGTGAAACCCGATCTGGTGATTTCTGCCACCTTCGTGATTGGTGCGGTGCTGGCGGCCATTGCGGGCATCATGTGGGCGGCCAATTACGGCACAGTGCAGCACACCATGGGCTTCCTGCCTGGCCTGAAGGCGTTTACGGCGGCGGTGTTTGGTGGCATTGGCAACCTGGCCGGTGCGGTGGTGGGCGGCATTGTGCTGGGGCTGATCGAGTCGCTCGGCGCGGGCTACATCGGTGCCATCACCGGTGGCGTGCTGGGCAGCAACTATTCAGACATTTTTGCGTTCATCGTGCTGATCATCGTGCTGACGCTGCGGCCCTCAGGCCTGCTCGGTGAGCGTGTGGCAGACAGAGCCTGATGCCTTGCGGGAAAGACCAAGAGTTACACGCAGTGAACTTTGCTCGGTTCCCAACTGATTAGAAAGTGAGTATGAAACAAAAACAAATCATCGTTTTCCTGCTGGCCGCCGTTGGGCTGCTGGTCGCACCCCTGATTCTGCAGAGCTTCGGCAACGCCTGGGTGCGCATTGCCGACATGTCGCTGCTGTATGTGTTGCTCGCCCTGGGCCTGAACATTGTGGTCGGCTACGCGGGTCTGCTGGATCTGGGTTATGTGGCGTTTTTCGCCATCGGTGCTTATATGTATGGGTTGCTGGCCTCGCCGCACCTGACCGAGCACTTTCCGGCGATTGCCGCCATGTTTCCGGATGGCTTGCATATGCCAATCTGGATCATCATCCCGGCAGCGGCGGGTTTGGCGGGCCTGTTTGGGGTTTTGCTGGGTGCGCCAACGCTGCGCCTGCGAGGTGACTACCTGGCCATTGTGACGCTGGGCTTTGGTGAAATTATCCGTGTGTTCATGAACAATCTGGACCAACCGGTCAACATCACCAACGGCCCCAAAGGCATGGGCCAGATCGATTCGCTGACGATTTTTGGCATGAGTTTTGGTAAACGCATTGAGGTGTTTGGCTACGAAATCGCCTCTGTCACGCTGTATTACTACCTGTTTCTGACGCTGGTGGTGTTCAGCGTGATCATTTCGCATCGCCTGCAGCTTTCGCGCGTGGGTCGCGCCTGGATGGCGATTCGCGAGGATGAAATTGCCGCCAAAGCCATGGGCATCAACACCCGCAACCTGAAACTGCTGGCCTTCGGCATGGGCGCCACCTTTGGCGGCGTCTCGGGCGCCATGTTTGCCTCGTTCCAGGGATTTATCTCGCCCGAGTCGTTCAGCCTGATGGAGTCGATCATGATCGTTGCCATGGTGGTTTTGGGCGGAATTGGCCATTTGCCAGGCGTCATTTTGGGCGCGGTTGCGCTATCTGCCTTGCCGGAAGTGCTGCGCTACGTGGCCGGGCCCTTGCAAAGCTTGTCAGGCGGGCGGCTGGATGCCTCCATCCTGCGCCAGCTGCTGATTGCGCTGGCCATGATCAGCATCATGCTGCTGCGCCCACGCGGTCTATGGCCGTCGCCCGAGCACGGCAAGTCGCTGCCCAGCGTCAAGCCCTGAACGGGCCCGGGCAGTTACCAAGGAATTCAAGACTATGACAGACACAGTACTCAACGTATCAGGTGTGTCCAAGCGCTTTGGTGGCCTGCAGGCGCTGAGCGATGTGGGCATCCAGATCCAGCGCGGCCAGGTGTATGGCCTGATTGGCCCCAACGGCGCGGGCAAAACCACTTTTTTCAACGTGCTCACCGGCTTGTACGCGCCTGACACGGGCAGTTTCAACCTGGCCGGCAAGCCTTACCGGCCCACTGCAGTGCACGAAGTGGCCAAGGCAGGCATTGCCCGCACTTTTCAGAATATCCGGCTGTTTGCCGAAATGACAGCGCTGGAAAACGTCATGGTCGGGCGCCATGTGCGCACCCATTCGGGCCTGCTGGGTGCCATTTTTCGCACCTCGGGTTTCAAGGCGGAAGAAGCTGCCATTGCCCAGCGCGCGCAGGAGCTGCTGGACTATGTGGGCATTGGCCGTCTGGCCGACTTCAAGGCACGCACGCTCAGCTACGGTGACCAGCGGCGTCTGGAAATTGCCCGTGCCCTGGCCACAGACCCGCAACTGATTGCCCTGGACGAACCCGCCGCTGGTATGAACAGCACCGAAAAGGTGCTGCTGCGCGAGCTGATCGACAAGATCCGCAACGACAACCGCACCATTTTGCTCATCGAACACGACGTGAAACTGGTGATGGGCCTGTGCGACCGGGTGACCGTGCTGGACTACGGCAAGCAGATTGCTGAAGGCACGCCCGCCGATGTGCAGCGTAATGAAAAAGTGATCGAAGCCTATTTGGGCACGGGTGGCCACTGATATGACAAAAACTCTTCTGAAAGTCAAAGGCCTCAAAGTGGCCTACGGCGGCATCCAGGCCGTCAAGGGCGTGGACTTTGAGGTGCACGAGGGCGAACTGGTGTCGCTGATTGGCTCCAACGGCGCGGGCAAAACCACTACCATGAAAGCCATCACCGGTTCGCTGCCGATCAACGATGGTGACATCGAATACATGGGCAAGAGCATTCGCGGCCAAGGCCCGTGGGACCTGGTGAAACAGGGCCTGGCGATGGTGCCCGAAGGCCGTGGCATCTTCACCCGCATGACCATTCTGGAAAATCTGCAGATGGGCGCCTACATCCGCAATGACAAGGCCGAGATCCAGCTCGACATCGAGAAGGTGTTTGGCATCTTCCCGCGACTGAAAGAGCGCAAGGACCAGCTCGCCGGCACGCTCAGCGGTGGCGAGCAGCAGATGCTGGCCATGGGCCGCGCGCTGATCAGCCGGCCCAAGGTGTTGTTGCTCGACGAGCCCTCCATGGGCCTGGCACCGATCATGGTCGACAAGATCTTTGAAGTGGTACGCGATGTGTCCGCCCAGGGTGTGACCGTGCTGCTGGTGGAGCAAAACGCCAGCCGCGCCCTGGCGATTGCCGACCGCGGTTATGTGATAGATTCCGGCCTGATCACCATGACCGGTGACGGCAAGACCATGCTCAAAGACCCGAAAGTGCGCGCCGCCTACCTGGGCGAGTAATCCGAGCCTTTTAGCACTCTAGCCCTTATTCCGTAAGCGCTGGTAGCTATAAAAATAAGTGCATTCAACGGGCTGCGTTGGCCAGTTCTCTGGCCAACCGGTTGTGCCGCTCAATCAGTGGCCCCAGATCAACGGTGGTCAGGTGGCCATCGCGCACCACCACTTGACCATGGACGATGGTGTAAGCGGCTTGTGGGCTGGCGCACAGCAATAGTGCCCCCACAGGGTCGTGCACCGCGCCGCCCGCAAAACTCAGCGTATCCAGGTCGAACAAGGCCAGGTCGGCGCACATGCCCGGTGCCAGGTGGCCAATATCTGCTCGCCCCAACACCTGCGCACCGCCGCGCGTGGCCATGTACAGGGTATCGCGCGAGGTCATTTCAGCCGGGCCCAGATCGCAACCAAAGAAGGTGCGCTGCACACCTGCGGCATCGGTGCGCACCTCGGGTGCCTGCATGGCGCGGCCTACGCGGGCCAGCAGCAGGGCTTGGCGCGCTTCGTTGACCATGTGTGCGGCGTCGTTGCTGGCACTGCCATCCACCCCCAGACCGACCGGCAAACCGGCGTCGAGCATCTTGCGAATCGGCGCGATACCGCTGGCCAGACGCATGTTGCTGCAAGGGCAGTGCGCCACGCCGGTGCGTGTGGCGGCAAACAAGCGGATGCCTTCAGTATCGAGCTTGACGCAGTGCGCGTGCCACACGTCTGGCCCGAGCCAGCCCAGCTCCTGCGCGTACTGGGTGGGTGTGCAGTTGAACTTTTCACGGCTGTAGGCCAAGTCGTGGTCGTTTTCTGCCAGGTGAGTGTGCAGCCGCACCCCGTAACTGCGCGCCAGCAGGGCAGACTGGCGCATCAGGTCGCGGCTGACGCTGAACGGCGAGCAAGGCGCTACCGCCACGTTCACCATGCTGCCGTGCGACGCATCGTGCCAGGTTTCGATCAGGCGCTGGGTGTCTTTCAAAATGGCGTCTTCGTTTTCCACCACCACATCGGGCGGCAGGCCGCCCTGTGACTGGCCCACGCTCATGCTGCCACGTGCGGCGACAAAACGCATGCCGATGGCCTGTGCGGCCTTGATGCTGTCGTCAAGCCGCACAACGTTGGGGTAGATGTAGAGGTGGTCGCTGCTGGTGGTGCAGCCACTTAGCAGCAGCTCGGCCATTGCGGTCAGGGTGCTGACCTGCACCATCTCAGGCGTCAAGTGCGCCCAGATCGGGTACAGGCCGCGCAACCAGCCAAACAACTCGGCGTTTTGTACCTGGGGAATGGCCCGCGTCAGGCTCTGATACATGTGGTGGTGCGTGTTGATCAGGCCCGGCACCACCAGGTGCTGACGTGCGTCAATGATCTCGTCAGCTTCCTGCGGCAGGTCAAGCGCTGGGCTGATGGCTTCAATGCGGTGGCCACGGATAAATACCGAAGCGTCGCGCCACTCGTGCGCGGAGCTTGGATCGGTATGGTCAAAAGTGGCGATACAGCGGGCGTTTTTGATCAGCAAGGTGCGCATGGTGGGGTGGGGCCGTGTTTGGAGGTCAATGAGATGCCCGATTCGGCCCAGGCTGTGCTAACAGATGTCGCCATGGCGCACCGCAGGCAAACCGAATTCGCCATGAGTCGTCTTGCCAAAGATGCTGAATCACGCTGCGCTGAATGGCTGCTGAGCCACGCCCGCTTTGGTGCCAAGGGCGATCTGGCCGTGGAATTGCAGCAACGAAAACGCAGCATTGCCGCGCAGCTGGGCATTGCGCCCGAAACCTTGTCACGTGTGTTGCGGCAACTGCGTGACAAGCGGCTGATCAGCGGTTCAGGCCGCGTTTTGAATCTGCTCAACCCCAGCGCCTTGCGCTCACTGGCTGGTTTCTAAACCAGCCCTGGGTTTCCGTCAGAGCTTCGCATGCTGCGAAGCTCTTTTTGTTGCTGGGTCAAACGTTGCGCAGCGCCTTCTCAACGGCCAATGCTCAACGCCTTGAGCAACTGTTCTGGCGTGGCCGGTGCGCTCAGCACAACGTGCGCGTCGCCCCGGGCACGCGCCACGGCGTCGCGCAGGGCTTCAAACACGCTGATGGCCAGCATCAAGGGCGGTTCGCCCACGGCTTTGGAGCCGCCCACGTTGTCTTCGGTGTTGGGTGCGTCCCATAACGCCACCTTGAAGTGCGCCGGCACATCACCCGCCGTGGGAATTTTGTAAGTGCTGGGCGCATGGGTGGTCAACAGGCCGGCGTCGTTCCAGACGAGTTCTTCGGTCGTGAGCCAGCCCATGCCCTGCACAAAACCGCCTTCGATTTGACCCACGTCAAGCCCGGGGTTGATGGAGCGACCCACGTCATGCAGGATGTCCACCCGCAGCACCTTGCTTTCGCCGGTGAGGGTGTCAATGGCCACCTCGGTGCAGGCGGCGCCATAGGCAAAGTAAAAAAAAGGCCGTCCAGTGAGCGTGGTTTTGTTGTAGTGGATTTTGGGGGTGCGGTAAAAGCCGTCGCTCCAGAGCTGGATGCGGTTGGCGTAGGCCAGCTTTACCACCTCGTCAAAGTTGCGGGTGGTTTTGGGGGTGAACACCTGGCCTGCCTGGAAGGTGACCGCGCCCGCACCCACGCCGTCGAGCCCGCCAACAAACGCTGCCAGGTTGTCGCGTACATGACGGGCGGCAAACTGCGCCGCACGGCCATTCAGGTCGGTGCCCGCCGAGGCGGCGGTGGCTGAGGCATTGGGGATTTTGCTGGTGTCGCTCGCCGTGGCCAGCACTTTGTGCAGCGGCACGCCCAACTCATCGGCAACGATCTGCGCCACCTTGGTGTTCAGGCCCTGGCCCATTTCCACGCCGCCGTGGTTCACCTGCACGCTGCCGTCCAGATACACATGCACCAGCGCACCGGCCTGGTTGAACAAGGTAGCGGTGAAGCTGATGCCGAATTTGACCGGCGTGATGGCGATGCCGCGTTGCAAGGTGCTGTGCCTGGCATTCCATAAAGAAATGGCCTCTAGCCGTTGCTGGTATTGCGCAGACTGCTCTAATTTTGAGAGTATCGGCTGCAGGATATTGCCTTCCACCTGCATGCCGTAGTGGGTGGTGTCGCGGCGCGCCACCGTCTGT
>Ga0105047_10011139_pt1 | contig 14626 bp, 10 predicted proteins | sample MAT04_FD_78384 | JGI IMG/M metagenome (GOLD analysis project Ga0105047, IMG submission 78384) | Freshwater microbial communities from Lake Fryxell liftoff mats and glacier meltwater in Antarctica - MAT-04 (megahit assembly) | ecosystem: Environmental > Aquatic > Freshwater > Ice > Liftoff... | reverse complement strand
TTTCTAGGTGCCCGTCTTGTGCGCCACACGACACGACAGTCGCCGACCCGCCTCCGGGCTGGCCCCGGTGGTTCCCTCGATTGTGCGCTCCAATAGCGCCCAAACGCATTGACCACCCCGTGAAGCAGGGCAGCGGGGACTTTGATTTCACCTAGGCTCCGAGAGGCTGCCGATTAAAGTGTCTCAACACTCAATCACTCAATCACTCATCCAAATCGAGGACGAGTCCCTCGTTTCCGCCCTCGGGAATCTCAACGTTCAGATCAGTTCCGTCGAGGGTGGCATACTTCATGCTGATCCGCGGCTTCTTCTTCGCGTACTTCATCTCATTTCCATCTGAGGGAGGGATCACCGATCCGCCACTGCCAGCCGTAACAGTCACCTTGCACTTTCCGACAGGGGCTCCTTTTTGCCCATTGGTCTTCACGACGAATTCGCCCTGCTCGTTTCCAACACCAACACCGGAAGGCCCTTGTTCGGGGTAAAATGTGACAACAGGATTCTCGACCGGATCACCATCGAGCATGACCACGCCACCGGCGGGGGCCAGTTTTAGCTCGCGATAGCCTGCTCCGCCACCGCCGCTCCCTCCGCACCCCCACATCGAAACCACGACAATGACTGTGGAGATTAGCCGGTGACTCTTCATGTGTTCGCCTCAACAACGGTGCGTTTGCGATTCAACCGCAACATGGACAACCTTCAACAAACGAACGCAGCCCCGTCTCAATCAGCGGGGCTGCGTGGATGATCCCGACAACTTTAGAATTCGCCGACCACTTCTCCGCCATCGATCGTGCTGAGGCCGCGGTACAACGTCGTGTCAATATTATCGCTCACGAACTTGACCGCGCCATCAGCCATGCAGAAGTGACCGCCCCCGGTGTGCTGGCTGAAGAAGGAGTAGTTGTTCGGCCAATCCCCAGCGCATTGCACTAATAGCTGATCTTTGCTCGCCCCAGGAGTGGTGGCACACACGGCGGCTGCGTTGAGCGGGACCGAACACGTGGCAGTGGAACCGTTGAACCACCACCACCACGTATGAGTGCTGTACTTGGGAACGGCTTCACCGATCGCGAACGTATTGCTCGTTCCATCGGTGATGTTGTGGAAGCCGTTGGAGTACGGGAAACCATTTCCTCGGAACAGCAGGCCGTTGCCGGTATCCAATCCATTACTCGTGATACCCCAACGGGTCCTGTTGAAGGTGGCAGGCGAAATCCAGTTGCCCCACGCCCAGTTTGCGCCGGCCACACCCTTGTAACTATTCACCGCCCAGGTCCCACCGTAGTTCGCCCGGCCGGCCATGATCTTGTCGCTGGTGTCGGATGGGCACTTATAAACGGGAATGAACTGTTTCGCTGCCCAGCCATTGCTCGGATTCACAGGGGGGATGACATCCGGAGTCACGGAGCGTGGGTCGTTGTTGATGCCGAAACTCGGGTTGATCACATTAAACAGCGGGGCCTGATCGATGTACGGGAGGACCGTGACCATCCACGACATCGTACTATTGTTGAGAGTGAACGTCGTCGAGTAGTTCAGCGGAAACTGATTGTAGACATCGTGGTAGTTATGCAGCGCCAACCCGAGCTGCTTCAAGTTGTTTTTGCACTGGCTCCGGCGGGCGGCTTCACGGGCCTGTTGCACAGCGGGTAGCAGCAGAGCGATCAGGACGGCGATAATGGCAATCACCACCAACAATTCAATCAAAGTAAATCCACGCTTCAACGGTTTCATGGGATTCTCCAGGCCAGAGAGACAGAATTCGAAAAGTCACGAGACGCAAGATTCGATTGCGTGAAGAACAGGCAATGATCGCATCGACCTTAGCATATCGTGGGATTCCGGTCGCATCTATAATAAAACGCCGCCCACGGATGTATTTCTGAGAGATTTACTCCCGCGTTTTCAGCACTGCGATCAGGTCCAGATCATCGAGCCGTCTTCGAACGACGAGCCCGGACAGGATTGCCGCGACGACGATCACCAGGCACGCAAAACCGTGTGTTGACGGATTAATCACGAGAGGAATTCGATACATCTCTGTATTGAGCGACATCGTCGAGACGATACAAAACACGTACCCCAAACCCATGCCGGGCACGAGTGCCAAGACCGTCAGGATCGCTAGCTCACCCAGCAGGATTCCCGAAATTTCAGCTCGTGAGAACCCAATCACGCGCAGCGTCGCCAGCTCGCGGCTGCGTTCGGCAAGTGAGATGCGAGCGGCGTTGTAGACGACGCCGAATGCGATGATCGTCGCGAACCCGACGTTGAATGCGCGAATTCGCAGCAGGTTCTCTGCGACCGTTTCGCGGAAGCTCTGGATCATCGCCACTTTGATCGACACACCGGCCACCTGCGGCAGGCGTTTCAGCTGAGTGTAGAGTTGATTCACTTGCAGGCTGTCGACGGTCACGAACGCTCCGGAGAGTGTGTCGCCTTCGTTCATCATGCGGTGAATTGTCTCAAGCGAGACAAAACATGAGAGGCCGGAGAAGTCGTCGACGACGCCCATCAGTCGCAGCTCGCGATGAGCCCGATCGCCATCGAGGATCTCTGCCGTCACGAGATCGCCGATCTCGAGCTCCAGCACCTCTGCGAGCTTGGTCGTCATCAGGACGCCATCCGCTGGGATCGCTTTCTCCTGACGCAGGACATCGACGGCTTTGAACAACTCGTTGTCCGGGGGCAAGCCCTGAATCGCGACGCGGCGGGTGTGATGTCCCGACCGCACGCGAACCGGTACCGAACGCGTCGGCACCACGGCATGCACACCAGGCAGATTCTCAATTTCATGCAGCGCATCGGCTCTGGTCCCGCGAATGAACGTCACCATCAAGTCGTGCCGCTGGGCGTGACGGAACTGCGACTCCATGACGTAGTCGACCGCGTCCTTGGCATAGCTGCCGAGGATAATTACGGCCACAGCTGTGGAGATCCCCAAACACGACAGCGCTGATTTGATCGGCTGTCGCTCCAGGCTCCGGAGAATCATGCGGACGGTCTGCGGGATGAACCGCTGAAAGCCGATACGCTCCAGGATCGTGGGCCGGAACTCGCCGGGGCCCGCCGGACGCATGGCCTCTGCGGGAGGCAACCGCACGGCTTGCCACACGGAACCGATCGTCCCGACGAGGCCCGCCGCTAAGCTGACACCGAAGGCCGAGAGTGAGACCCGGGGATCGAATTGATAGATGAGTTCGGGGAAACGGTAGAGCTTGGTGTAAAGTTCGGAGAGCTTCATCCCCATGAACGTCCCGACCAAAGTTCCCGCGACCCCGCCCGCCACCACCACGACAGCTGTAATCTTCAAATAATGCAGCCCGATGTCCCAGCCGGAATAGCCAAAGGCCTTGAGAGCCGCGATCTCTTCGCGTTGTGTGGCGATCATCCGCGACAATACAACGTTCAGCAGGAACGCAGCCACCGACAGAAAGATCGTCGGGCCGACGCTCGCCATGCTTTTGAGATTCGCCATTTCATCTCGGATATAGCGGTGCGAGCTATGGTCTTCGCGGTCGTAGGCTCCCAGGCAACCGTAGGGTTCCAGCAGTAAATCGATCTGGTGAATGACCTCGGGAATGCTCGCATCGGCGGCGACGGACACGCAGAGATTGTTGAACGCTCCCTGCATATCGAAGGCAGCTGCGAGATCGGTTTCTCCCATCCAGATCACTCCGAACCGATGGTCATCCGGGAGTACGTCCCCTTCGCGAATCTGGAAAATGAACTCGGGTGAGATCGCGACGCCCACGATATTCAGCGTCCGCTGGCGACCGTTGATGACCGCTCGCAGGGTGTCGCCCGGCATGAGTTGGTGGGCCGCCGCGAACGCTTCGCTGACGACGATCTCGCCCGATTGATTTGGCTCGATGTACCGTCCCTGTCGCAGATGCAGTCCGTTGAGCCGGGGGAGTTCGTTCTCTGGAATGGAGATCAGTCGTCCGATGGCTGGCTCGGGCAAGTCCTCAAGATCGAGCGTCACGTCGGAGAGAATTCGCGGTGCGACCTGCGAGACTCCGGGGATCTCGGCGATGCGGTCGACGACTGACAGTGGAGCGCGCGTCACCCGGGCAAAGACATCCGAGAACCGGTAGCGGGCGTAGTACTCGGCCTGGTTCCGTTTGAGCGTCGAGAGCGTACTGAGCGACATCACAAAAGCCGCGACCCCGCAGGCAATCACCAGCGCAATCGCTAAGAACTGCCCCTTCATGTGGAGCAGGTTGCGGATGGCCTTGCGATCGAGGGCGGAGAACATGCGGGGGGGGGGCGTCAAGCGGTGAGGGTCGAGGCGGCGAGGTCAGTCGGTGCCGAGTTCGTCGAGGAGTGACGGGACAGCGTGCCCCAGCAGATTGACACTGGTCCTCAACCCTCAACCCACTATGGGACCGCGTTCCAGAACTCATCTTCACCGGCTTCTCGGGGAGGGCGGAGCGATTTGGAGGCAGTGGGCTGAGTTGGTGGAACTGGCTTCTTCGCCGTGCTGGTCCCTTTGCCACATGCGGGGCAATGCCCGCGGACCAGGACATCGCCGCATTTGTTGCAGAGCGGCATCGGGCGTTCGGCGTGTTCGAGGGCTCGGCCCTGCGGTGTGTCGGGACGCTTGTTGGCAGCGGCGGGGGGGGCTGTGGTCGATCGACTCGGTGGCTTGGCCACAGCGGGCCCTTTCGTTGGAGCCAGTGGCTTCGAGACAGCGGACGCCGGAGGGGCAGTCGGTCGACCGGATTTCGCGGGTGCCGCGGGCGGGTCGGCGGGCCTTCTCGGAGGAGGCGCTGATGGAACCCGGATGACATCCGAGATGACCGCCGAGGCGTCCTCTGCCGGGGTCGCCCGCTTCACAACAATCGGACGGGCTCCCGGCTTGGGAGGGGTGGGTATACGCTCCGTCTTAGCAGTCGCGGCATCGTCCACCGCATTTCCCGCCGGGGTCGAATTGCTGTTCGGACGGAAGACCGAAGCCACGGGTTTCGGCTTCTCCTTGTCTTTCGAGCTGCGGACTTTGACCGGTTGACCAGGAACCACTGGCTCGGGTGAGCTTTGGGGATGGGGGTGATCGGGCAGGGTTTGGCTGACGACGTTTTCCAGCCGCACAATTGAGACCCGAGCTTGCTTCCCGCTGGCGAGTTCTCGCGCCGAAACATGCACGCGAGCCTGTTCGTCATAACGGATCGTGACTTCGATCGGGGTATTGACCGGAAGGTTCGCGGGGAGGTCTTCCACGATACAGGCCCCCAACTCTACAAACGGTTGATCGCCGGAAGTGCCGCTCTCCACGATATGCAGATGGACCCGCCGCTGGTTGGTGCTGACCGTCCCGAACGACTGCTTAAAGGCACAGGGCAGAGCCGTGTTCGCGGGGATCAGGTAGTGTGGAACCCGGTTTCCCGTCTCTGTATCGCGGACCAGAATTCCCAATTCGCGGGCGTTGACGCTTTGCTGTTTGAACCGGGCGAGCCGAGCGGTCGCCTGCCGATTGAGGAACGAACTGGCGAATTTTTCGCCGCTCAGAATCATTCCGGCATAGAACGCTGCCCCGTGCGAGATCGATTGGTCCGGGGAGAGCGTCGAGTTCAGCGTCGTACCACTAATACGTTTCAGCATCGAGCGGACCATCGGCATCCGAGTCGCGCCCCCCGTAATCAGCACGGCATCCACCTTGGCCCAGCCGATTTTCTGTGACTTGAGCAGCGCCAGAGAGATTTCCTCGCAGCGTTTCACAAGTGGCTTGGTCATCGCCTCGAACTCCTCACGATCGAGGGCAATCACCTTGCGGCGTCCGGCATGTGTCAACGAGATTGTCGCGCGCGGGCGGACGCTCAAGCTGCGTTTGGCTTGTTCGATTTCGAGGGACACAGCCTGCATGGTTTCTTTGTCATAACGAGGGTCGCTCGGGCACTCCTGAACGAAAGCGTCGCAGGCGAAGTTTTCGAGTGCCTTATTCCAATCGAGTCCTCCGAGATTGAGATCTCCCCCACTGGCGACCACAGTGACCTTGTCCTTGTTGTACTTCACGAGCGACAAGTCGAACGTCCCACCGCCGAGGTCGAAGACCATGACCGTCTGGTCGTTAGCGATCTCCGCAAACCAGTTGCCCTCACCCAGGACGTGACACAGCGCCGCAGCCACGGGCTCGTTGATGATGTCGACGCGTTCGAGCCCCGCCAGGCGTCCCGCCTCGGAAGTCCACTGTCGTTGAATGTCGCTGAACTGAGCGGGAACCGTGATGACTGCCTGCTTGATGGAGCCCAGCCGGGCTTCTGCCCCATCGAGCAATTTGCGGATCACGAATGCCGAGACATCCACGGGGGTGTATCGCTGGCCATCAATTGTCCAGGACTTCCGCGTATCGCCCATGTGCCGTTTGGCATGCTGAATCACACGATCTGGGTTGGCCACTGCATTTCGCAGGGCTTCAGTCCCGACGACGACATCTTCCCCATCAATCAGCACGACCGACGGAGTCGTCAGCTCTCCCTCTTCGTTCGGAAGCGTAATCGGTTGCCCCTGGGGACTCAGATACGAGATACACGAATAGGTCGTCCCGAGGTCGATTCCGACGGAGTGAGTTAATGGAGGCATCGCGAAACTCGCAAGTGGCGGAAGGAATACCGCAGAGGGGCCGTTGATCCTACCAAGCCGGAATCACCGCGCCCAAGCCAGAACGCGAAAATTGGAGGCGTTACCAAATGTCGAAGGCCCTTTGAGATCATCGCCGAATTCTCCGAGTCCGGTGAATCAACACGGCCGCTACTCACATTTCGCAGCCCGAGAGCGGCGTCAAAAGGTGACGATTCCGTCACTCGCCAGAGGCGGTTCAAGGGTGAGGGGCAGGAGGAGGGGAAAACAAATCTCCACGAATCGACACTAATCCGGAGGGGAATATGCCCGAGCTGATGGTCAATTGCTGACCGTCAAAACCTCCTGCCTCGACTCCGGATTCGGGGAGATGATTGGAGATTTGTTTTCCCCTTCTCTTCACGTCTCACTCCCCAGTGGTAGGCTCACTTTCTCGGAAGCAGCTGGCTCGAGATTTGTCAGGTTTCCTGAGCCTTTCTGCTTTCTCGAGGGGGGCAGAGTCATCGCTCGTGGGCATCAAACCGAGAGTTCTCTCCCCCACGAGTTGATTCGCTCCCGCGACAGGGATACTCTCCGGGTGGAGCCAAGTCTCGCGTGGCGAGAGGCTCTTTCACTCCCCGAGAACCTTCATGTCCGCCGTTCCTTCGCCGCTGGTCGGCATCATCATGGGTAGCCAGTCCGATTGGGATACCATGCGCCCGGCCTCTGACATCCTGACCGAGTTTGGCGTGCCGCATGAGTGCCGCGTCGTCTCGGCTCACCGGACTCCCGAGTGGATGGTCGAATATGCTCAGACCGCCGTCGAGCGGAAGCTCGAAATCATCATCGCCGGAGCGGGTGGGGCGGCTCACCTGCCGGGGATGGTCGCTTCGCTAACGACCCTGCCGGTGCTGGGCGTACCGGTCGGCAGCAAGTGGTTTCACGGGGTCGATTCGCTGCTTTCGATCGTCCAGATGCCCGGCGGTGTTCCCGTCGGCACACTCGCCGTCGGAGAGGCGGGGGCCAAGAACGCGGGGTTGCTGGCGTGCCGCATTCTGGCCAATAGCCGTCCGGAACTGCGGAAGAAGCTCGAAGCATTCCGCCAGGCCCAGTCCGACAAAGTCATGCAGCAGGAGCTGACATGAGCAGTCCCCTCGCTCCCGGAGCGACCATCGGAATTCTCGGCGGCGGACAGCTGGGCCGCATGCTGGCCTGGCCCGCCCGCCGAATGGGCTATCGCGTCGTGATCTACAGCGATGAGCCCGCTGGCCCCGCTGCGCAATGGGCGGATCACACGGTGTGCGGCGAGTTCGGTGACGCTGACCGCGTCGCCGAGTTCGCCAAGCAGGTCGATGTCGCGACGTTCGAAACCGAGCATGTGCCGCTCCCGTGTGTCGATGTCGTCCTTCAGCACACCCGCGTTCGTCCCAGCCGCTGCGTGTTGGAAGTCGCACAGAACCGGCGACTGGAGAAGGAGACGCTGGCTCGACTCGGAGCCCCGCTGCCGAAGTTCACAACGATCAACCCGGCACTCAATCTCGCCGAACAAGTCCGCGAGTTCGGCGGGCCGTGCGTCTTGAAAACGACCACCGGTGGGTACGATGGCAAGGGGCAATGGTTGTTGCGGGAGCTTGGTGATGTCGCCCAGGCTGCTCGCGAACTGAACAGCCGGGGAGCTGTCCTCGAAGAGTGGATCGACCTCGAAATCGAGTGCTCGGTCATCGGCTGTCGCAGCGAGTCGGGCGAGGTCACGTTCTACGGTCCGATCATCAACCACCACCAGGACCACATTCTCGACATCTCGATCTGCCCCGCCGATGCGATCCGTGAATCGATCCAGACCGAGGCCCGCGAAGTCACTCGCATGCTGCTGGACCAGCTGCAAGTGGTGGGCTTGCTGTGTGTCGAGTTCTTCGTGACCCGCGATGGTCGGCTGCTGGTCAACGAGCTGGCACCGCGCCCGCACAACTCCGGTCATCTGACGATCGAGGGGCACGTCACCAGCCAGTTCGAGCAACACATCCGCGCGATCTGCGGCCTGCCCCTCGGCTCGGTCGAGCAGCTGCGCCCGGCCGCGATGTCGAACCTGCTGGGCGATCTCTGGACGGGCGGCGAGCCGAACTGGAACGCAGTCGCCGATTGGCCCACCGCGAAGCTGCACTTGTACGGAAAGTCCGACGCCAAGCCGGGTCGCAAGATGGGCCACATCACGACGACCGGGGCGACCAGTGACGAGGCGACGGCGGCAGCGTCCGCCGCTCGATCGGCGCTTTGAACCCGCGGTGTTGAATCGATCGCGAGGGCGAAGCTCCTGCTGCGCTGCGTACCGGGGTGTACGCTGTCTGGCACCAGCGGCTCAGCAGGAACTTCGCCCTCCCGGCGGACTCCGCGAATCTGAATGAATCATTGGATTTTGATCGGTTGAGATTGAGGTGGGTCGGTTTGTGAGTCTAAACTAGATGGCTGTCATCGGGTGTGCTCGAAACATTCGATGCTCTGGCAGTCGAGATGCCGTTTGCGGAGCGGTGACACCTGCCTCGACCCCTCCCGCCCCTCCTTGGGTTCTTCGACCGATGTTCCACCTGCCTGGACTACGCCATCGATTTTGCGACGGGATCGCTCGGCGGTCGTTCCTCCAGATTGGCGGATTGGCGTGTGCAGGCGGTTTGACGGGGGCGGACATCGCTCGGGCCGAGACAGCTGCGGCGTTGGAAGGCCGGAAGCTGCCATGGAAGTCGGTGATTATGGTGTACCTTGCGGGAGGACTGCCGCACCAAGATACGTTTGATCTGAAGCCCGATGCTCCGACAGAGATCCGAGGCGAGTTGAGTCCGATCCACACGAACGTTCCGGGGATCGACATCAGTGAGCTGTTGCCCAAGCTCGCTCAGTGTGCGGACAAGTATTCGCTGATCCGTTCGGTTGTTGGTCAGCGTGATGAGCACTCGAGCTTTCAGAGTGTGACCGGTTACACGATGGGGGAGACGCAGCGTGACGGCAATCCGAGCTTTGGGTCGTGGATTGCCCGCGTGCAAGGAGCCACCGACCCACTGACGCCGCCGTTCATCGATCTGTTCCCCACGATGCAGCATCGCCCATACAACAGTCCCCATGCGGGAGTTCTGGGGACTGCGTTCAATCCCGTCAAAGCCGATGGCGAGGACATCGCCAGTATGCGGCTCCGCTATATCGAGGCCACCCAGTTCAACCGCCGCCGGAACCTGCTCGATCAGCTCGATGCATATCGCAGTGCGACCGATCGGATCGGGGCGATGGACCAGAATTATCACCGGGCCTTTGATGTCCTGAACTCGTCCAAGCTGGTCGAAGCTCTGGATGTCGAGAAGGAAGACCCACAGGTTCGGGAGCGATATGGTCGAGGCTCGGCGAAGCATCTCGGCGACGGCGGCCCGTTGTGGAACGATCAGCTGTTGATGGCCCGCCGGTTGGTCGAGGCCGGTGTCCGCGCGGTGACGGTGGCCTACGGATTTTGGGACACGCATGGCGACAACTTCGGTCATTTAAAGCAGCACTTACCGACCTTCGACACGGGGTTGTCGGCACTCATCGAGGATCTGGCAGCGCGAGGGCTCGACAAGGACGTGCTGGTTGTTGTTTGGGGTGAGTTTGGTCGGACGCCCAAGATCAACGCGAATGCGGGACGCGATCACTGGGCTCCGGTTCAGACGGCTTTGGTTGCGGGTGGCGGATTGAAAATGGGGCAGGTCATCGGCTCGACGGATGCCTCAGCGGGGTATGCGGCGACCCGACCGGTCCATTACCGCGATGTTTTGGCGACGATCTACGACACTCTGGGAATCGATCCTCACCAGTTCGTGCGGGACGCGAATGATCGCCCGATTGCGATCATGCCGGAGGATGCGCGGCCAGTGCGGGAACTCACGGCGTGAGAGACATTGAAGGCCGCTCGCTCCGCGACACAGAGGCTTCGCGTCGCGGCTGAACGGTGATGCGTCGAGTTCGACTTCGTTCCGAATGTAACGATTCTGCCGAAAAAGCCTGACGTAACGCCCTCGATTCGCCGATCTATTAAGGACATCACATCGACCGAACGCTTGGGGAAGTGGGGCGGCGGTGTGATTCACGGATCGGCCATTCTTGCTGACGCCTTTCGGGGGTTGAGCGAGAGCTGGTCGTCCAATTTGCCAGCCCAACTCACCGCGCCACATCAGGCCAAGTGCAGGGGCTCGCCGTGCCAGGGAAGGGAGACTTCGTCATGAAGAAGCGTGTACTGTGGGCCGCCGCGTGCCTGCTTGTCGTCGGTGTTGTGCAGAGCGCCGCTGCTCCGTCAGTCGAGGCTGCTCCTCCGGGACAGCCCAACAACTGGGGCCGGTTCTACCACTATCCGTACGTGTACTATCCACACAATTTGCAGGCACCGGTCACTTATGACCATATGTATTATCGGTATCCGCAACAGCGGCAGATTCCGGTGTACAACAAGGATTGGCACAATTTTTACCCCAGTGCGCATCCCTATCATAAGGGGCATCACTTCGCACTCGACGTATTCTAAGAGAGCGATCTCGTGTCGCGGTGAATCAAGCACGCACGACGGGGGAACTCAACGCTGCTGGCTGGGGAGATTCTGTCCGCGATCGAGTTGTTTTGATCCGACCGGCGTTAAGCCAAGTCGAGTCCACGAGCGACCAACACGCTCAGGAAGTCTGCTTCGGCAGACTTCATTTCCGGGGGCGATATCCCGGACTGGTCTTGGCGGCGAGACCAGTCTTTGTGTGACGCACAACAGCCTGTCCCTTCTTACAAGGGGCGGGCTGTTGTCGTTTTAAGGTTTCACCCTGCTCGCAAGCTCAACGCCAGCGGTGTTACGGTGACAATTTCGAGTTGACCAGGTACGAAGTGATTCCTCGGGAGGGCGAAGCCCCGGCCGAGCCGCTACCTAGCGAGTACGTTGTCTGGCCGAAGCGGCTCAGCCGGAGCTTCGCCCTCCCGGCAGGATTGAACCCCGCGGTTTCCCTTGGAAGAAGCGCAGGGGAAGGCCGTCAGATTTCTTAAGAAATCTGCTACGGGGCGACTACCGGAGAGCTGAATCCGGTTGCTGGGCGACTTGTTCTGCGCTCTTCTTTTGCAGGACGATCAGCGACCCGGGCTTGGGGAAACGAGGGCGCTCGTAGACTTTGACGAGGCTCGCTTGAGCCGCCGGGGAGAGTTCCTCCCAGCCGCTCTCCGAGGTCACCAACAGGCTTCCCGGCTGGGACAGATACCGTTCAATTTCATCGGCCTTCGCGACCGTTCCCACGGGTTGCTGAGCGTAGTAGATGAGGCTCGGAAAGTTCAGCCGGAACGTGGCCACTTCCAAGGGACCTGACGGGATCTCTTTGCGTAAGGCTCGAGCGATGTCCTCGCTCGACTGATATTGGTCGAGGTATGTGGCCGCTCCACCGAGGATTCCCAGGCAGAACACGACAGCTGTGATGCCAAAAGTTCGCAGCATCCGGACCGGCTGATCACGTTCGGCATATCGCCAACAGAGTGCCCCTCCGACCAATGCGGGAAGGCCCACCAGTGCGATCGGCCACAGGTTTCTGGCGATGTCCGGGTGGAGTTGGGCCTTCACCAGGAGCGGTGCTCCGTCGACTTGAATCAGCGAGACCAGCGGGACCAGGACCAGAAAGGCGACCCCGACAGCCACCAGCGAACCAAAGGCCCACCGGCTCCAGTAGCGCAGGTTCAGCGCCGGCTCGCTGAGCCAGCGACTGACGAATCCGCTGACCATCAACGCGAGCGGCGGATAACACGGCAGTGTGTAGTTCGGCAGCTTCGTCTGGGCGATCGAGAAGAAGACAAAGATCACACTGAACCAGCACAACACCAGTCGCCACGCAGCCTGTTCACGGGCCGGGGTGAGGTTCTCGGCGGAGTGTTTGAGCCGCGACCGCAACGTGAGTGCCGAGGGAACGATGAAGAGCGACCAGGGAAAGAACCCGATCCACACGACCGGAATGTAGAAGATGATCGGGCCGCTGTGCTTCTCCATCGGGGTCAGGAACCGCTGCACGTTGTGAAAGCCTAGGAACTCACCCATAAAGCCCCCAGCCGTCCGGGCCTCGACGGCGGCAAACCACCAACCGGAAACAACAGCCACCGTCGCCAATGCGGTCAGTGGGCGCATCGCCCAGAACACCTTCGGAATATTCACCGCGAAGCGAGTCAGCCACCCGCCCCACGTCGGCTCCGAGTGGGAGAGCTGCCACAGGACGAACAAACCGATCGCAGTTCCGGGCAGTAGTATCCCCACTGGCCCCTTGACGAGCACTGCCAGTCCCATGGCCGCATACATTGCGATGAAACCGAGCCAAGTGGCCGGGAGCCAGTCGGCGAGAGTGCTCGTGTTGTGGGGCCCGTTTTCGACGTGCCCTGCTGTGAACGCCGGGGTCCACTTCACATACGCCGCGATCACCAGCGACATGAAGAACACCAGATACGCGTCCGCTGTGGAGGCCCGCGAAACGACGCCAAACATGATGCAACTGGCCATCGCCAGCCCCGCCAGCAGCCCGATTCGCTGCCCCAGCAGCCGGACTCCGATCCAGTGGGTCAGCAGTGCGGCCAATGTCCCAAAGACTGCCGAGCCGACGCGGGCCCCCCACTCGGTCTCTCCAAAAGCATAAAACCCCAGCCGCATGACCCAGTACATCAGTGGTGGCTTGTGAGCGAACACCTCGCCGTTGTACCACGGCACAATCCATTCGTTGCGGTGATGCATCTCCGCAGCGGTCGCCGCGAAGAACCCTTCGTCTTCGTCCCACAGGCGGGTGGCCCCCAAACCCGTAAAGAACGTGACAATGGCTGCAGCCAGTACCAGCAAACGATCGCGTGAGAGGTTGGACATGAGGAGATCGATCTGGGAATGAAAGTGGAGTTTTGGATTTCGTCTTCACGGAGAAGCAGCAGACAGGAATGTCTGCTCTACTTCGGGTGGCTGCAGGCGATGTCGCTCCGCGGCTCGCGCTCCGACGGAGACCACCCATGCGCGATGGCTTCCACGGCCAACTGCCCCGCCGTCGAATCTCGAAAGAGTCGAGCCTCCACGACCTCGCAGATGCGTGACACGAACGTCCCCCCCGCGTAGTAGCGAGCCGTCACGTATCCAATCGCAGCTCCCGCGAGAACATCACTCGGGAAGTGGGCACACGCGACGATTCGCTGCATGGCGACCAGTGCCCCGACGCAGAGAAACCAGCGACGGGCGACGGGGAACATCTCTCCCAACATGAGCGCAAATCCAATGGCGAATGCCGTATGAGCCGAGGGGAAGCCCTGGTGCCGCGAGCCTCCGGCTCCGAGTTGGAACACTCCCGTGAAGCTCGACCAGATCGATTGATCGAAGTCAAATTTTCCGGGTCGAGTGCGACTGATACACAACTTCACCACGTTCGCGAGCAACCCCGCTGCAATCGCAGCACTGATGGTCCGGACGACTCGAGTGCGGACCTGCGGAAGGATAATCCAAGCCGTCACGAGGATCAGCAGCGCCCCGTATGGCGTGCCGAAATGCTCCGCCGCCTGGAACAGATTCATCGCCTCACTCGACAGCGGGTGTGCTCGGAAATAGCCCGAACAACGATGATCGAGCAGGGCCATGCTGGCCACACTGAGCAGGAGTAGGCACCCCGCAACCTGCCAACTGCGCAGCACCGGCTGGTCCGAAATCGACGAGCGAAAGTCAACAGTCCCTCCTCGCAGACTTTGCGAGGAGGCATTTCCGGAATCCATTCCTGTCTCCTTGGCCACGTGATCCGTCACGCCGAATCGGGAGTCTAAATCAACCGCAACTTCCACTCCTAGAGCACTTTGCAAACTCGCCGGACTCCCCGAGTCCGGTGCATCGGCTCGCGCCTCGCAGCTCAGCGTTCGACTGGCTCGTCGACGTGGGAGTCCAGCTGCGAAGCGTTTTGAGGCGACCTGCGAAGCCCACTTCGAGCCGGTGGCCACGCGTCGTTTGGCTGCTCGTCGAGTTGAGGATCGCTCGATCACTCCAGCGGTGGCCTCTCCCGTGCAGACACATTTCTGTGAGCCGCCA
>Ga0105047_10011138_pt1 | contig 14627 bp, 11 predicted proteins | sample MAT04_FD_78384 | JGI IMG/M metagenome (GOLD analysis project Ga0105047, IMG submission 78384) | Freshwater microbial communities from Lake Fryxell liftoff mats and glacier meltwater in Antarctica - MAT-04 (megahit assembly) | ecosystem: Environmental > Aquatic > Freshwater > Ice > Liftoff... | reverse complement strand
TGACCCTCCCCGCCCCATCGAACCGGACGGACCCGGAACCGGCTGCGGAGGCTCCGCCGACGGCCGGGATGCGCGCGGACTACTATCGAACCGCGAACGAGACCTCCGAACGGGTCGCCCACCTGCTCACGCGGATCGAACCCGCACCGGGCAACGATTGGGGATCGGGTTCTCCGCACCCATACGTCGCGGCGGATCGATTCAGCGTTTGCTATCGAGGCTGGCTCAAAGCTCCGAAGCCGGGACGTTACGTCCTGACGATCGATGTCGACGACGGAGCCGAAGTGTTTCTGGACGGGGTTCAGGTCGGGGTAACGGTGACGAACGAACGAAAAGAGTTCCCCGTCGATCTGGACGAAAAGGCGCACCGACTGCGAATCGACTACCAGCAGGATGGCCTCAACGCCCATCTGACGGTTTTGTGGTCGCAACCGGGTACGTTCGCCGCCCGGTCGCTGGCGGGAGCGGTGTTCGCGGATCGGGATGCCGCCGACCGGGCGGTCGTGACGATCCCGAAGCCATGAAGCTCCGTCGGTTGCAAGCGATTACGGCCGGCCCGGGACGAAACCGTCTCCCGAACCCGACGGCAACACGGGTGCGGGCGGGATGATCGGGTCGAACGAAGGGTCGTCGCCGACGCGGGGTGTCGGGAACGTCGAGATCACGCGCGGGCCGGGTTCGCTGCCGGCGACGCGGATCGGCGGCAGACTCGCGGGCAACCCGGCCGCGTTCGACGGGATGACGATCCCGCCCGTCCCGACACCGGGGGGCGACGATGGCATCGGCGCGGAGGTATCCGGCCGGAGGGTGAAGTTCCCAGGCGAGACCCCCGGACCGGTCGCAGGTATCGGAGCCGACACCGACGGGACCGACAGGGGGGCGGGCGGGATCGTCGGCATCACGATGTCGCGGGTCTGCGGAGGCGCGTTCATCGATTCGACGCGGATCGGTTGGGACTGCGCACCCGGCGGCGTCTGCATGGTCCAGTTGCCCTGCTGCACCGGAGGCTGCTGCTGTTGCTGCTGCATCTGTTGCTGGGCCATCATCTGCTGGATCTGCTGGATCTGCTGCGGGGTATACTGCGGAGTCGGTTGCGCGATGGGGGTGTAGTTCGACTGTTGCGGCGGCAGCGGTACGATCCCCGTCGGCATTTGCTGGCTCTGGGGTCCGCCGAAGCTCGCGGGGTTCGACCCGAACGTCGGGGCACCGAGCGTCGGGTTGCGACCGGGGTTGGGGTTGGCGGATACGTTCAACTGGGGCTGGCCCTGGGGCTGGTTGCCCATCGCAGCGGCGGGGTACTGATAGTTCGCGGGTTGGTTGCCCGACTGCGAACTCATCGGATTGCCACCGGAAGCGGGGAGGACGAAGTTATTGGGGGTCTGCTGCGACGGAGCCAGCGGATTAGCGGTTCCGCCCGGATTGGCCTGGAACCCGCCGCCGTTGGCCATGAGCCCCCCGGAGTTGCCCGCGCCGGCGAGTGGCGAACCGGCCATCCCCACGTTCGTCCCGTTGGGTCGGGGCGGGGGGAGTTGGTTGATGCGGGTGTTACTGCTGGGGCTCGTACACCCGGTCAGTCCCAGGAACACCAGCACGGCGATGGATGCCACACTCCGACGCATACGCGATCCGCTCATCTGACTTCTCCCCCGGAATCCTGGCGGATCCACGCACCGAAGGCGCGACCCGGTTCGACTATTCGGGGTGGTTGATATGCGGGACGCGATTCCATGTCAATGCGAAGAGTCGATGCCTGTGGGGCCGGGATTTGTTGTCTTCGATGCGAAACCGAAGACGCTTTTCGCACCGGCGGTGTCGGCCATTGGCCTCAACCGCCGGTGCGAGGAGATGGCGTTCGATATCTTCGACCGCGAAGCGGGAGCATCCCGGAGGGATGCCAGAAGGTAGCCGGGGGTCGAGACCGCAACGCGGTCGATTACCCCCGGTGCGAGGATGTTGCCGTCGTCGGCCAGTGTTTTGGGCCGCTTCGCGGTCGAAGATATCGAACGCCATCTCCTGGCCTCAACCCCCGGTGCGAGGAGCGGTCACCCGTCTCGCGTATCTTCTGGCCCTCCGTTACGCCAGATCCTTGTCCTCGAACAGCAGCAGACCCCCGAGCAGGGCGATCGCCGAGTACAGTACCGAGTATCCGAACACCGCCCCGAGATATTTCAGGAAGTCCGTCAGCGGCACCGAACTGTCCCGGATGATCGCCGGACCCATGTCGAAATACTCCAGTGCCGGGAAGACTGCGTTGAAAAGCTGCGCCAGGAAGTTGACCAGTTGCAACGGACTGCTCGAACTCGTCCCGACCAGGTTGGATGTCACCTGGACGAGCACCGGTGCGAGGTGGCCCATCATGAAGATCGCCGCGCAGATTACCAGATTGATGACGAACGGCATCCGCGTCGCCAGCGACGTGCAGATCGCCAGAAGCACCATGACCTGCCCGAAGCTCAGCAGCAGTCCCGCGTGGTGCGCGAGCGTCTGGCCGAACCAGTTGGCCACCCCCGTCAGGAATCCCGCGACCTGGGTGTCGTCGGTGAGGTTTTTCAACGCCGGGGTCAACAGTTGCTGGACCTCCAGCGGCATCCCGTCGGCGATGTCATCGAGCTTGTCGAAGTAAGACGAACTCTTGATGTCCAGGCACAGAGTCAGCACCCAACCCAGGAGCAGGGTCATCGACGCGCACGCCAGCAGAATACCGAAGTACTTGCCCAAAAGGAATTGTCGTCGGCTGATCGGCTTGGACATCACGGTGATCGCGGTACGCCCTTCGATCTCTTCGGCGATCGAGATACTCGACGACAGCAGTCCGAACAATACCCCCGCGAGCATGACGGTGTCGAACCCGAGTTGCTTCATCATCTTGTAATCTTCGCCGAAGGTGAAGTACGGGATGACCATCGAAGTGATAATCAACGAGGTCGCCAACCCGCTGATGAGCCAGAACATCGGCTGCCGCACGCTCTCGCGGAACGCGGCCAGAGCCACCGCGCCGCCCTTGGGCCAGAGTCGGAGCATCGCCCACATCGCGCCGATGATGAGGTCGATCGCGATCTGGAAGTGCAGGATGCCGCCGTAATAGTAGCGGCCGTTGGCCTGGAGGCGGGTCGATTCCCCCAGGTAGCCGATGTACAACGCGAACGCGAACCCTGCGGCGAGCAAACCGCCCAGAACGCTCGACAATCCCTTCGCCGTGGTAAAGGTCGAGCGGAATCCGCGGCGGTCCACCAGCGACAGCCACGGCAGGGCGGCGAGCAACTGCACACCCGCGAGGAGCAGGCCCGCGATCAGAAGAGTCAGCGAAGGTAAACTCATGGCTCGGGTGCTTCCGTCGGAACGAGGGTGTCTTCAGTTGTTGTTACGTCAGGATTCGGCCTTCGGTTCGACGCGATAATTCGCCATCCGTCCCCAGTGCATCTTGTCGTGCAGGGTCTTGTAGAACGTCTTGCCAGCCAGCCGGATCATCTGAAAAACGACCGTCGAGCGTCGTACGGTCACCCGATGCCGCGAACTCAGTTCGATCGCCTCCTGGCCATCGACCACCAGATACGCGCCTTCGCTCTGCCGCATCCGCACGCTGTACACGCACTCGGCACTATCGACGACGGGCCTCGTCGTCAGCGTGTGCCCGCACAAAGGCGTGATGACGAAGCACTGGAGTTCCTGACCCAGCACCGGCCCGCCGGCGGCGAGGTTGTACGCGGTCGAGCCGACCGGGGTCGAAATGATGATGCCGTCGCCGCGAAACCGCGACACGACTTCGTCGTCGACCGAGAGTTCGAGATCGACCATGCGGAACGGCGGGCCCGAGCGGATGACGATGTCGTTGAGTCCGAGAATCTGGGCCCGGCCCGAAGGGGATTCGACCAGGCACTTGAACATCATGTGCGAGGTCACGCGGTAGGAGCGGGAAAAGACCTCGTCGAGTCGCAGGTGGATCTCGTCGGGGCCGACTTCGGCGAGAAAACCCAGGGTCCCGAGGTTGACCCCGAGGATGGGAATCTGGCGGTATTCCATCTGCCGGGCGGCCCGGATGATGGCTCCGTCGCCGCCGAGAACGACCGCGACATCGGCGAGTTCGTCGTAGAGCAGGGCTTCCTGCCCCAGGTCGGTGCGGACGACGCGACCGCCTCGCTCTTCGATCGCCTGCTGCATTCGTTCGGCTTCGACGGGGACCTGCGGCTTGGTGCCGTTTCCCAGGATGAGAAAGTCCATCGGCGGCCCCCTGGGATGCGGCGGCGGTTCGGCGCGCCGGTTTCGCTACCCCGCTGTTATACGCGCCGCGACCCCGGCGAACAGCGAGCGATCGGATACCCCGGCGGGCCGACCGGAACTCCGCGCGATCTCCGGGATCGAAGCGGGTATCGGAGGGATCGTGGAACTATAGATAGACTATCCGATCGCGGGGTCGGGTATTCGGAGTTCGGCTGCCGCGAAAGGGATTTATGAATCGAGCGCACCACCACGAAAAGCACTTCACCTCGTCCGAGATGGTCCGCGACGTGGTCATCGGCATGGCCGACGGGCTGACGGTCCCGTTCGCGCTCGCTGCCGGTCTCGCGGGGGTCGTCGGGGACGCGACCGGGCTGATCGTCACCGCCGGACTCGCCGAGGTCGCCGCCGGATCGATCGCGATGGGCCTGGGTGGCTACCTCGCCGCTCGCAGTCAAGCCGAACACTACGCGAACGAGATGCTTCGCGAGCGCGCCGAAGTCGCCGAAAAGCCCGACGACGAACGCGCCGAGGTGCTCGAAGTGTTCCTGCAATACGGCCTGACCCGCGAACACGCCGGCCCGATCGTCGATGCACTCGCGGCCGACCCGCACCGGTGGGTCGAGTTTATGATGCGCTTCGAGTTGGGTCTGGAACGACCGGACCCGAAGCGCGCCCGCGTCAGCGCACTGACGATCGCCGGGGCGTACATCTTCGGCGGGATGATCCCCCTGTCGCCCTACTTCTTTTTCGCCAGCGTGACGACGGGTCTGGCGATTTCGGTGAGCGTCACGCTGCTGGCACTGATCGCGTTCGGCTACGTCAAGGGCCGATTTACCTCGGACCGCCCCTGGCGCAGCGCGTGGCAGACGGCCGGTGTCGGCGGACTGGCGGCACTCGCCGCGTGGGGAATCGCTCGGGCGATCGGGTGAGGCGCGTGCCCGCACTTTGCCCCGCTCGCCGGAATACGCACGGCGGCACAAAAGAGCGAATCGGCCGCATCCGACGCGGCTATTCGGGCCTCAGGTCTTTGAGGCGGATGTTGCGATATCGCACGAACTGCTTCGTGAAATCGCCGCCGCCGTGGACCTGGAGCGCGATCCCGCCCGCGCCGATGTGCCGCTTTTCCCTGTCGGTGAACTCCATGATCTTCTGACCGTGGATGAAGGTGGTGATCGTCGGCGGGTTACCGACGATACGGGCCCGCAGTTCGTTCCACTGGCCGTGCTTCCAGAACTCCGGCCACTTCTCGGCGGTCACGGGCAACGGCACGGGGGCGGGCTTGAGTTCGATCTTCGTGACGGCATCGAGGAAGCTGAAATTGAACAGGTGGATCCCGCCCGAAAGCCCCTCGCCGTAGATGCCCATGAGGTTGCCGCCGTTGTGGTAGTCGATCATCGCCTGGTACGCCTGGCCCCGCTCGTTGGAACGCAGAAACAGCCCGCTGTCGGGGCCGTAGTCGTTTTTCATTTCCAGAGCGATCTCGTAGTCGGAATACTTCTTGTCGGTGATGACGATTCCGCCGTTGCCGGGAATGTCCTGGGAGCCGACGATCGCCCCGCCTTCGACGACCCATTTGCCGCCCGACTTGTTCCGACTGGTCCCGGAATGCCCGGTCTCGAAACTGACGTGCCAGCCGTCGAGGTTCTTACCGTTGAAGATCGAGACGAACCCGTCTTCGCCTTTGGGGATCGGCTTTTTGGCATCGTCCGCGGGACTGAGACCGACCGATAGCAGCGCGATCAGCAACGCGGGAAGGACCAGCAGGTAACGCATGTTCGACATCCTGAAGAGGAGCGGAAAGGGGGCTCTCTCAACAGGATATGCCGACGATCGTCGGAACGGAAGGGGCAGGCCCCGCTTTCGTCCGCCCCGCGCTCAATCGACGTAGATCATCTCGTTGAGGCAGAACAGCACCTGGGCGAAGTCGGTCAGGGCGAGGAGTTTCGCGTCGGCCTTCGCTCCGTAGCCCTTCTGCTGCGAGGCGACGAACTCCAGAGCGTCCCGCGATTCGTCGGCGGTCGGCACGCGCGAAATCACCCGCCGATACATCTCCCGGACGATCTCGGCACTGTCGGTCCTTCCGGCGGAAGCGGCCGTCGCCAGCGAACGTGCAGCGGTCCGCATCGACGGGTGGTTCATCAGGTGCAGCGCCTGCGGGGCGATCGTCGTCGCGCCTCGGTCGCCGACCCCGGTCGTACCGTCGGGGGCATCGAAGATCGCCAGCATGGGGATGAGCTTCGACCGCTTGACCGTAAAGTAAATGCTGCGGCGGCGCGAGTTCTCGTCGAGCGTGCCGGGGCCGTACATCGTCTCGTCGAGTTGCCCGCACGCGGACAGGATCGTGTCGCGGATCACCTCGGCTTCGAGGCGGCGGATCGGGAATCGGCCGACCAGGTTGTTGGGGCGGTCGGCGGCGATGCGGGCTTCGTCGGCTTCGCTCGTCTGCATATACGCCTGCGAAGTCATGATGAGTTTGTGGATCGGCTTGAGCTTCCAGCCGTTGCGGATCAACTCCCCCGCGAGGTAGTCGAGCAGTTCCGGGTGGCTGGGTTTCTCGCCGCGCAAACCGAAGTCCGAAGGGGTGTTGACCAGCCCGCGCCCGAAGTGGTGCTGCCAGACGCGGTTGACCGCAACGCGGGCGAGGAGGTGTCCCGCTCCTTTGTCGGTGTCGATCATCCAGTCGGCGAGCGCGGTTCGGCGGTACGACAACTTCGAGCCCGTCGGCGGTGTCTTTTTCCACGGGTCGGTATCGGTCCGGGTGACGACCTGGAGGTAGCCCGCGCGGGCTTCGCCCTCCTTCTGGCCGGCATCGCCCCGGCGCAGGAAGTGCGTCGCCGGGAGGAAGTCGTCGCCCTGCGTGTGCAGCCGAATCGCCGGGATGCCCTCCGAAGAGATCATCATTTTGACCTTCTCGGGTTTGGGTGTCCCGAGCAGGTGGGCATCGACCGCCTTCGTCAGAGTCTGCCAGGCGGCATCTTTAGGAGCGTACCAGCGGTGGAGGGTCGCCATCTCGGCGGGGGTCCGGGTCGCGGCGGGTTTGGCGAGCAGAGTCTCGAACCTGCCGTCGGTCGCGGGGTCGGTCAGTCCGGGGATCGTCGCACTCAGCGAAATCCGGGGGCGGCCCATCCCGTGGCCGACGTTGTTCTGGAACTTCAGCGTCAGCCGCAGGGAGTGCAGTTTCGCCCCGACGACGGGGGTTTCCAACTCGAAGCTCCCGGAATGGGTTTTGCCGAATTTCGGGTCGATCGCCCACGCGGAGGTGACCGGGTCGCCATCGATCGCACCCGCGATCGCCAGCCCCAACTGGTCGAAGGTCGATCTCGGGTTTTTGAGTTTGACGGGCTTGTCGTCGATGACGACGGCGAAGTCGGTCAGGGCGAAGTTGCCGTTACTCGCGCGGCCGGGGCCGTTGCGCACCAGACCGGTGTCGGCGAGTGCTTCCAGGCGGATGGCGCGGATCTCGGGCAGGTCGCTCGACAGCACGAATTCGAGGGTTTCGATGGTCGGGTTCTTGCCCGAGACGACGACGGAGCCGTCGGCCTGCTTCGTCATGGTGGCCCCGCCTGCGGACTTCATCGAGACGATCTCGGGGGTCGACCAACCCGCCGGAATCGCGGCGGCCTTCCGAGAGACCTCCCATGCGGCGAACGCTTTGGGGAGTGCGTCGGCTTCGTACTTCCGGCGGGCCTCGACGAGCGGGGCGTGCGCGGCATCGAACGCGGCTTTGGCGGCGAGGTATTTGTCGCCGTGGACTTCGCGTTCGACATCGGCGCGGATGGTCGCGGTAAAGGTCGAGAGCATCCGGTAATAGTCGGCCTGCGGGAACGGGTCGAACTTGTGGTCGTGGCAGCGAGCGCAGCCGACGGTCAGACCCAGCATCGAAGTCGTGGTGGTGGCGAGCATGTCGTCCATCTCGTCGTAGCGGTGCTTCTCGGCTTCGTTTTTCGTGATCTGCGTCGAATGCACCCCGGCGGCGAGGAACCCGGTGGCTTTGAGGGCTTCGAGGTTGTCGGGGGCGATCTCGTCGCCGGCGAGTTGCCAGCGGATGAAGTCGGTCCAGGGGAGGTCGTCGTTGAGGGCTCGGATCACGAAGTCGCGGTAGGGCCAGGCGGTGGGCCGGTCGTAGTCGTGCTCGAACCCGTGGCTTTCGCCGAAGCGTGCGAGGTCGAGCCAGTGCCTGGCCCAGCGTTCGCCGTAGCGAGGGCTGGCGAGCAATGCGTCGATCGTTTTGCCGAACGCATCGGGCGAAGCGTCTTTCTCGAACGCTTCGATCTGAGCGGGGGTCGGCGGTATACCCGTGAGGTCGAAGTGCGCGCGACGCAGCAGTCGGAGCTTGCTGGCTTTCCGACCCGGCTCGAGGTTGGCCTTTTCGAGTCCGGCGACGATAAACGCATCGACCGGGGTCGAAACCGCATCCGCGCGTCGGACCTGGGGGACGGTCGGTTTCGTCAACGGCTGGAACGCCCAGTGCAGGCGGGCGGCGGGGTCGATCTTCTTTTCGGTCCAGGAAGCGACTTCGGTGCCCGAAACCAGTGGCTTATCGTAGGGCGCGCCGAGTTCGATCCAGGCGCGGACGTGGGCGATGTCGGCATCCGGGAGTTTGGGGAGTTTGTACGGCATCACCGGTTTGCGCTGGTGGGTAATCATGCGATAGAGCAGCGACTTCTCGGGGTCGCCGGGGACGAGAGCGGGGCCGGCATTGCCGCCTTTGAGGAGGTGCGCACGATCGACGATTTCGAGTTCGCCTTCGGTTTTCTCCCCGCCGTGGCAGCTCAGGCACTTGCCGACGAGGAGCGGGCGGACGTGCTTTTTGAACAGATCGATGCCCTTCGCCATCTTCTCGGCGTGGGCCTTGTCGTCGAGTGCGGGGACGGCTGGCGGCGCGGGCGGTGCCTGGGCGAACGCGAGAACGGAAAGGCCGCCGAAGAGGACGAAGGCGAGCGCACGGGGTGCGAACCGGGGCAGTCGGAGAGGCTTCATGGCGGATTCCGAAAATGGTCACGGACGGCGGGAGTAAACGTATTATAGCCGACGAACGGGGTTTTGTCTTCGACCCGGTTCGATGAGGAGTGCGGGAGTCTGACTTCTCACCGGTGGGATGGTGATGGAGGGCAGAGCCAATCCGATCGCAACCGTACACAATATCGCTTGACTTAGACAGGATTGTCGCGTACAAATACTACATCGACAGGAGGCGGGAAACCGAACTACCTTTCGTCGCTCAACGCCGAGTTCGGTTCAGGTTCGACAGGTCCGGTTCGTTCGGCAAGCCGAATAACCCACTCTCCCTTATCCACAAGACCACTAATAAAACTACCGATGTAACTCCTCTTCGCCGCTTCGACCAATTCCACCCTCGCCGGGTATCCCGGTCGTCCGGAATCGCCGAAGTCCAAAGCCGACACGGAACCCGATCTTCCCTCCGTCCCGCTTCCAAAACGGGCCGGACGATTCGCCCGCGATTCCGAGAATTAACAGCCCCGAACCTCTGGATTACCCGTACGGTGTCGTACGACTCGTGCGCAGATCTCCCGGTTCGATCCACCCGAATATTTCAATCTACCAAACCCATAACCACATTCGAGGATAGCTACTATGCCCGTCGCCAACAGCGATGAAGGGTCCCCCAGGACCACTTCCGGCCCCACGCCCCCGTCTCCATTCACCCGCCGCGCCCGTCCGGCCCCGCGCAAGCCCGCCGAAGCGGCCCCCGCCCTCGTCAATCCCGTCGCGCCGTCGGTCGCTCCCAGGCATACGTCCGCAAATCCCGCCCGACTCGACGACCTGTATCGCCTGCCGATGCCGCAGTTGTTCTCCTTCGCCGAAGCCGAAGGCGTGATGGACCATACCGGGATGAACCGGGCGCAACTGATCGTCTCCATCGTCCGCAAGCAGATCGAGCGCGGGGAAGTCGTCCGCGGTGCGGGGACTCTCGAAGTCCTCCCCGACGGCTACGGGTTCCTCCGCTCCCAGGCGCACAACTACCTCGCCAGCCCCGAAGACATCTACGTTTCCCCCAGCCAGATCCGCCGGATGGGGCTCAAAACCGGGCTCGTGGTCGAAGGGCCGATCCGACTGCCGATCGAGGGCCAGGATAACTTCGCGCTGATGCAGGTCGAACTCGTCAACGGGGTCGATGCCAACACCGCCGCCAACGTCACCGGGTTCGACGACCTCACCGCACTGCACCCGAATTCCCGCCTGATCCTCGAATCGGGTGCGGACGACATCTCGGGCCGCGTCACCGACCTGGTCACCCCCATCGGCAAGGGCCAGCGCGGGCTGATCGTGTCGCCGCCGCGTGCCGGCAAGACCGTTTTGCTCCAGCGGATGGCTTTGTCGATCATCAAGAATCATCCCGAAACCTACGTCATCGTGCTTTTGATCGACGAGCGTCCCGAAGAAGTCACGGATATGCAGCGGACCGTCAACGGCCCGAACGTCGAGGTGATCGCCAGCACGTTCGACGAACCTTCCGAGCAGCACATCCACGTCTCCGAGATCGTACTCGAAAAGGCCAAACGCCTCGTCGAACGCAAAAAGGACGTGGTGATCCTGCTGGACTCGGTCACCCGACTCGCCCGCGCCCACAACACCGAATCGCCTTCGGGCGGTAAGCTGCTCTCGGGGGGTCTGGATTCCAACGCCATGCAGAAGCCCAAGCGATTCTTCGGGGCGGCCCGCAGCGTCGAAGAGGGCGGTTCGCTGACGATCCTCGCCACCGCGCTGATCGACACCGGTTCCAAGCTCGACGACGTGATCTTCGAGGAGTTCAAAGGTACGGGCAATATGGAACTGCACCTGGACCGCAAACTGGTCGATAAGCGGGTGTGGCCGGCGATCGACGTGAGCCGTTCCGGGACGCGCAAGGAAGAACTGCTGCTGCACCCCGACGAGATCGATCGCGTCCGTCTGCTGCACCGGGTCATCGCGGATATGCACCCGGTCGAGGCGATGGAAATGCTGGTGAACCGCATCAAGCGGACCAAGACCAATGCCGAGTTTCTGCTGAATATGAATCTGTGACGACGCGAACGAGCCCCGGTGGTACCACCGGGGCTCGTTTCGTAATCCTAAAGAGGGCGGGCGAATTCCGAAAACTCGACCGCACCTCGCACTTCTCCTTGCCTTTCGCACCCTCGTCTCATTCATTATCTGTTACTGCTCCCACCATGCTGCCGAACCATGCCTCTGACACTCGACCAATACGCTGACCTCCTCGACGGTCGCGCCGATCTGCCGATGCCGGAGGCCCCCGATATCGAGCCCGTCAAAGCCAAACCGCATCTGCCGCCCATCGAAGGCATTCGTGCGGTCCTCTGGACCGTTTACGGCACGCTCCTCAACATCCCTACCGGCGAACTCCAGTTGTCTTCCGACGACGATGTCATGATGGGCATCGCACTCGAAAAGACCATCCACGAGTTCAAGATGTGGGCGGCGATGTCCCGCAAGCCCGGTCAGCCTTCCGACTACATGCGCGAGATCTACGCCAAAGAACTCGCTAACCTCCTCATGGCCTCGTCTCAGGAAAAGCTACCCGAACGCGCGGCGGAGAAGATCTGGGAGTCGATCCTCGGCAAACTCAAAAAAGAGTACCGCTACGATACCGCCACGATGGGCGGGACCGGCGAATACAGCCGCAAGATCTCGATGTTCTTCCACATGAGTCTCCAGGGGACCGGGTGCTACCCCAACGCCGACCGCGTCCTCGCAGAACTTTCGGCGCGCGGGCTCATCCAGGGTCTGCTCGGCGACGGGCAGGTGTTCGCGCCGACGCAACTGCGGCGCGGGCTGCGTCGGCAGAATCCGGGGATCGACTTCGACACCGTCCTGCCTCCCGCGTACCGCACGCTGTCGTGGAAGGTCAAAGCGCGAAAGCCGTCGGACTCGCTGTTCCTGGCGGCCCTGGAATCGCTCGAAGCGAAGGGGATCGAACCCCGTCAGATCCTGCACGTGGGTTCGTCGCTCGATAGGGATATTGCACCCGCCCGAAAGCTCGGTATGATGGCGTGCCTGTTCGCGGGCGATAAGGGCTCGCTGGTTGCGAGTCCCGAACGGCTGCGCGACCCCGCGACCCGGCCCCACGCGCTCGTCACGGACCTCGCCCAGGTTGCCGAGATAATACGCGGCTGATGTCCGCATGGAATGGCCGGTGCGACGATGTCGAGCATCGGATATCGAGAGAGATCGAGGAATCTATATGGCCCGCGTGGTCCCGCTGATTGACTTTTCGACGATCGACATGAACGGTCACGCCCTGACCATGGAGGACGTCCGCGCGCTCAACCCGCAGCGCTACGAGATGGAACACATCTCCGGGATCATCCACGTCGATAAGCTTAATCACATCATCGTCGGCTACAAGGATGTCCGCCACGACGAGTTCTGGGTTCGCGGCCACATGCCCGGCTACCCCCTCCTGCCGGGGGTTATCATCTGCGAAGCGTGCGCCCAGCTTTCCGCGTTTTACGGCAAGCTCTACGTCGGCAACCCCGACGCAGTCATCGGACTCGGCGGACTCGAAGACGTAAAGTTCCGCCACCCGGTCCGTCCCGGCGATCGGCTGATCCTCATCTGCAAGGGGACTCGCGTCGATCGCAGGCAACTCGCGTGCGAAACCCAGGCGTGGGTCGGCGACAAAATCGCGTTCCACGGCAAAATCATCGGCTACCCGATTCCCGGTGGCGAAGAGATCTGGAAGGTCGTTCGGCCCGCGCAGGCCGCCCTCGACGCAAAAGACGCGGAAGAAGCCCGACGCACCGCCGAGGCGACTCGATCATCGTGAGCAGGCGCAAAAAACTCTCCATCGACCAGCTCGACCCCGTACTCGTCCCCGAACTGATTCGCGGGACCGCGCCACCGGCGATCGACTGGGCGACGATGTTCGGCAACGCGCACCCCGTCGAAGTCGAGATCGGCTTCGGCAAGGGCCTGTTCCTGCACACCGCTTCCGGTCGGAATCCCGAACGCAACTATTTCGGGGTCGAGATCGTCCGCAAATATCAACTCGTCGCCGCCACCCGGTTGATCCAGGCCGGGCGCACCAACGTGCGGGTCGCGTGCGCCGACGGTAAGATCGTCCTGAACGAGCAGATCCTCGCGGGAACTGTGGACGACGCGCACGTCTACTTCCCGGACCCGTGGTGGAAAAAGCGGCACAAAAAGCGCACGCTGTTTACCCCCGACTTCGCGGAAAGCCTCGCTCGCATCCTCAAACCCGGCGGCATTCTGCACATCGCTACCGACGTTCTGGAATACTTCGCTTTGATGCAGGCGACCCTCGCGGTACTCCCCGCGTTCGATCCGATGCCGCCGTGGCTCGAAAAGGAGCCCGAGCATACACTCGACTATCTGACCCACTTCGAGCGCAAGTTCCGGATGGAAGGCCGACCGATCGGCCGCGCGACGTACCGCCGCACGACCTCACCCTGGGAATCGCCCGAAGGCGCGAAGGTTATCGAGATGCCGGACGACCCCGACATCGATTGAGAGTCCATTCCGTCGATTCAACTGCCTTGTGTCTGCTTCTCTTCCCCACGACCGGTCTCGACGAGATACAGGTAATAGCTCAGGCAAGCGGTCGCGGCCGCGCCGAAGGAATGCCAGAGCCAGTGCGTCCCCATCGGCAGGCGTTGCGGAACCCACATCTCGCCGATCCGGCAAAACCAACCGACGACGAACAGCGCGATGCACGACCAGACCCACCCCGCGTGGCGGAACCCCGTGCGGAACAGCACGATCACAATCGGGGTCATAATCAGCAACGCCAGCGACGCATACGACAGGTTGATCGCGTACTGATGCGGCATCGGTGTCGCGTGCGTCAGGTTCATGGCTCCGAGCATGGCGACCGCGACCAGCAGGTGCAGGGGGGTCGGTCGGACGCGGAACCACATGCGGATCGAGATCAGCAGACCGAGGACGTAGATAGGCACAACATCGAGCAGGAACCAGGCGGGGGACGCGCGAGTGCCGTGGTACACCGTCCCGCCGATGCCGCCCGCGAACAGGATCGGCAGGCACACCGCGAGCATCGGATGCGCGGACAGTCGGCCCCGGAGTTTGAAAAACCAGGCGACGGCGATCAGGACGAATAGCGCGGCCGTCGCGGTATTCCACGGCTCTGCCGGGAACGCGAACGGCGGTTCGCCGGGTGGCGTTTCCATGTAGCGAGGCCCCAGATCGGACAGTCGCTGATCGAGTGTATTGGGGTCTTCTGGCACGATCCACCGGAGTCGGATGTGGAAAGGAAAAGCTTCCGGGGATGGGACGATCCCCCGGAAGCCGATGTGAGTCGATATTATGAGACGATGTCGAATGTCAGTCGATCAGAGTCCGACCGATCCGTTGAAGCCGGGTTTGCCACCGCCGCCGAACCCGCCCTGGAACTGACCGCCGCCGAACCC
>Ga0105047_10011136_pt1 | contig 14628 bp, 10 predicted proteins | sample MAT04_FD_78384 | JGI IMG/M metagenome (GOLD analysis project Ga0105047, IMG submission 78384) | Freshwater microbial communities from Lake Fryxell liftoff mats and glacier meltwater in Antarctica - MAT-04 (megahit assembly) | ecosystem: Environmental > Aquatic > Freshwater > Ice > Liftoff... | reverse complement strand
GAGCGAGTGCAATTGGTCGAGTCCGGCAATCGAGAAGTGCAAAAGGTGGCCGTCGCTTGTGGTAGCGCCGGTGAACTTCTGGAAGACGCCCGCCGGCAAGGGTGCGATTGCTTTCTGACTGGCGAGTCGCGATTTCACACGGCCCTTGCGGCCGAAGCGGCCGGAGTGTCCCTGATCCTAGCCGGCCACTACGCCACGGAGCGTTTCGGCGTCGAACACCTGGCTGAAGTTCTCGCAAGCAAGTTTCCCGCCGCGCGCGTCTGGGCGAGTGAGGCAGAACGCGACCCACTCATCTGGGCATGAGCGATTCGACCCTGCCGCGGCGCTGTGAGTGGCGTGCCGGCCGCATGGCGCCACGCCGCGTTTGACTTGGAGCGGTCCCCTCCTAGAATGCGATGTGCCCGGGGCGTGTTGTCCCGTTTTGGGATCTGCGTAGAACCTTTAAGGTCGGCGCGTCCCGTTCGCGACAAAATCGGGTTATGGCGGCATTCCCAGACGCCGGTCTGACACCCTGTTGATCTTTTCAACGGGTCAGACAGAAAGCTATAAAGGCGCCCGCAGTGTCCCAAGTCAACGCAACTTCCCAATCAAACACATCCAAACGACTATTAACTGCGCTCCCGGTCTATAACGAAGTGAAACACGTTATCGGCGTTCTGAGCGAGGTGCGCCGCTATTCGCCGGCAATCCTGGTCGTCGACGACGGTTCGACCGATGGCACGTCGGAGCTATTGGCCCAGGAGATTGCGTCGGGCAGGCTATCGGACGCAGGAGCCACGATTCAGGTCGTGCGACATGAGCGCAACCGCGGCTATGGCGCGGCGCTTAAATCGGCGTTCGAATACTCGCTGGCCAATAAGTATGACGTGCTGGTGACGATCGATTGCGATGGCCAGCACCAGCCGAGGCTGATCCCCAACTTCTTTGAAGCCTGCGGAGGCTACGACATGGTCTCCGGTAGCCGCTATCTGGAGCCACTTACCGGCGACAGCCAGCCGCCGGCCGATCGCCGCAGGATCAACGAGATGCTGACCGACCGGCTGAACGCAGATTGCAAACGGCTCAACCCAGATTGGAACGTCCGCCTGACCGACGCGTTTTGTGGGTTCAAAGCCTACTGCGTTCGCGCCTTGGCGGGGCTCGACCTGAGCGACCAGGGCTACGCTATGCCGCTCGAACTTTGGGTCCAGGCGGCGGCCATGAAGTGGCGAATTCGTGAACTGGCCGTGCCGCTGATTTATCTAGACTTGGCGCGCAGTTTTGGCGGAGCGCTCGACGACGCAGATACGCGACTGGCGCACTACGGCCAAGTACTAGACCAAGCCATCGCCAAGGTGCTGGAGCGACCACCCGTTACCGCACGTGAACTCTGTGGAGAGCGCGCGGGATGACCGGCGGCCAGGGCTCGTCTGCGAATCAGTCGGCTGGCCCCAGTTTGCCAGGACACCGCCGGCTGCGCGCGCCGCGCGAACATGGCTCCGTGCTGATCGATCCGCCGCTGACCGAGGCCGCGCGGATGATCTCCGCCAATCAGGCGCGGGGAGCAGTCGCCGAATATCAGCTCCAAGGTCGCTCGCTGGCGGAGCTCGCGCGCCGCGGTCGCATTGATCTGGTCTCGGCCGCGCGTCACTACACGGCCTCTTACCGCGAGATTCCGCAAGAATCGTCCGCAGATCGACTAATCCTGGCAGGGCATCAACCGGAGCTGTTTCATCCGGGCGTCTGGTTCAAGAACTTTGTCCTCAGCGGACTGGCGCGCGGTCAACGTGCCACGGCCGTGAACCTGGTCATCGATAGCGACACGATCAAGCACGTGGCCGTGCGGGTGCCGGGCTGTTCGGCCTCGACGCCGGCGGTTGAATCGACGCCGTTTGACGCCTCGGCGGATGAAATTCCGTTCGAAGAGCGCGAGATCGAAGACCGCTGCCTTTTCAACAGCTTCGGTCAGCGCGCGGCGGACATCGTCCGGCCGCTGGTCAGTCATCCGCTTCTCTGCCAATTCTGGCCGTTAGCCAGAGCCCGCGCTGAGGTGACGCAGAATCTGGGCGAATGCCTTTCGCAGGCGCGGCACGTGCTGGAAGGGGAATGGGGCCTATCGACATTGGAGCTGCCCCAAAGTCAAGTTTGCGCGCTCGATTCGTTTCACTGGTTCACTGCCCATTTATTGGCGGATTTGCCTCGACTGCGCGACGTCTATAACGAGTCGATCGACGCCTACCGCCAGGCCAATCGCGTCCGCAGCGCCAATCATCCGGCTCCCAATCTGGCCGTCGATGGCGATTGGATCGAAGCCCCATTTTGGCTCTGGAGCACGGGCAGCCCTCGCCGCCGCAGGCTGTTTGTTCGCCGTCAGGGAGATCGGCTGACGCTCTCCAACCGTCGCCGGATCGAGTTCGATCTGCCGCTGCCGTCGGGCGACGCCAGCGAAGCCGCCGCGGTGCTGGCCGATCTGCCGCGGCGCGGGATCAAGCTCCGCAGCCGCGCGCTGATCACCACGCTATTTGCTCGGCTGCTGCTCTCGGACCTGTTTCTGCATGGGATCGGCGGGGCGAAATACGATCAATTGACCGACGAGATCATCCGCAGATTCTTCGGCCTGGAACCGCCGGATTACCTCGTTCTCTCGGCCACGCTCCATCTGACTGGCAGCCAGGCGAGCGCTGGGGGGGATGAAACGCTGCGGCTGGATAGCGCGCTACGCGACCTGGAATATCACCCGGAAAAATATCTTGATCGACTTTATCCTTGGCGCGACGCGCCGGTCGACGTGGCCGATTGGGTTGAATTGAAGTCGCGCTGGCTGGCCACAGAGCAAACCCGAGAGAACGCGCGGCAGCGCTGCCACGCCATTCGCGCGGCCAACGAGGCGTTGCAAGCCTGGATCGAAGCGCCGCGCCGAGAACTGTTGCGTCAGCGGCAAGACGCAGCGCGCAATGCGCGCGCCAGGGCGGTGCTGACCTCGCGCGAGTATGCGTTCTGTCTTTATCCGGAGGAGGACTTGCGAGATTTTCTGCTGGCATTCTCGCGATCAACTTCCTAGGATATTGTCAAGACGGATCGAAAGTTCTACCGAGCGGAAAGGATTCACGCCGATGACTGCAGCGTTTTCAGCCATAGCAGGCGCAGTTTCGAGCGCGAGAGTGGCCACGGAACCTGGGATTTCGCCGGCGCTGGCCGCGACAAATAACGCCAAGCGGCCCCGTCGCAAACGCGGCAAACGTTCGATCTCGCTGGCCGTCGCCACCGCTCCATCCTCGGCAAAACAGGCCGTTTCCGCTACTTCCTCTGGCGGAGTGGCAACGCTTGCGGAGCGCGTCTGCGGTCCGGACATCCAGCGGATGACCCAAGAGCGCCCCAGGGGACCAAGTCGCCGGGCGAGTCGCGCTGAGAAGCGGAGAGCGTCAGCGCTTGCCCTGTATGAAGTCGGGGCGCGCGTCGCGGTCGGTTCGGCCGGAGATCATCTGGCGGTGCAGCATTTGCTCACTTCGATCTTCCAGGGTCCGTCTCGCGACGAATTTTCCGGATTGTTGGACGATCCGTTTTACGAGCCGCGCCACCGGCTGTTGGTACAGCGGGGGGATCAAACCGTCTCGCACCTGCTCCTGAGCAAGCGCGTGATGCAACTCGGCTCGCTGAGTTTTCCGACCGATTGCGTGTCGTGGCTCGGCACGCTGCCGGAATTTCGCAACCAAGGCTTTGCGACGCGGCTGGTTCGCGCCGCGGAAGAATCGATGCATCGCGACGGCGCGGTGCTCGGCGTGCTGAAGACTTCCAGCCCCCATTTCTTTCGCCGCTTTGGCTGGGCGCTCTGCGGACGCCACAGCCAGGCGCAGGCCGGCACGCGCGATCTACTGGCGCAGCTTTCCGCAACGGGTCTGGCGCCGGGCCAGTCCACAGTTGGGATTCGCCCTTGGCGCCAGGTAGAGCTGCCGGCCCTGATGCGACTTTACAATCAACGCATGGCGGGCCGCGCAGGGCACGTCGAACGAACCGAGGCCTATTGGCGCTGGCTGGTCAGCCGAAAATGCTTTGAGCGCCTGTACGTGGCCGTCGATGGTCAGGACAACTTTGATCTCGAAGATGATCCGGCCAAGATCGTAGGTTACCTGATCCTGCGCGAAGACCGCGTGTTGGAACTGGTCGCCGCCGACAGCCACCCCCACGTGGCGCGCGAGCTGTTGGCCCGCGCGTGCAGTGAGGCGATCGAGCGCGATTACAACATGGTCACGCTGCATGCCCCGCCAGACGATCCATTGTTCGAGACTTTCGAGGTCGCTGGCGGCGCGCTGCAAAACGCCGAATCGCACCAGGGCGAAGTCTACATGGCGCGCCTGATGAACCCGACCGGCTTCCTCAAGCTTCTTTGTCCAGAACTCCACATGCGCGCGGACAAGGCCAAGATGACGCGGCCGTGCGAGCTTGGTTTGCTGTTGGATGGCGTGAAGTACCGGCTGATTGTTTCGCGGCGCAGCGTGAAACTGGCCCGCAACAAGATTGGCCGCAGCTACCTGGCCTGCTCGCTGGCGAATTTCACGCGGTTGGTGCTTGGGCACTTCGACGTGGAAGAAGCCATCGCCGCTGGCCGCCTACGTTCGTCCACGCAATTGGCGACGGACACCGCTCGCGTGCTGTTTCCACAATTGCCCCTCTGGCGGCCGCCGCTCGACGAAATCGACGGCTAGATCGCGGCGTGCTAAACCTGGCGTGCCGGCCGACCTTCGCGCGTCCCGCCGGGGATTGATTCGCGCGCGTAAGCCCATGTTTGACGCGGCAGCACTTCGAGCTTGCCCGCGTTACTTCTTGAGGATCGCCTGCGCTTCGCTTACCACGTGATCCGTGGTGATGCCAAAGTACTTGAAGAGTTCGCCCGCTGGTCCGCTCGCGCCGAAGCCGCACATGCCGACGAATCGACCTTGCGGGCCGAGGTAGCGCTCCCAGCCCTGCACGATGCCGGATTCCACGCCCACGCGGGCGGTGATCGACGGCGGCAGGACGCTGTCTCGGTATTCGGCCGGCTGCTCGTCGAAGAGTTCAAAGCAAGGCAGGCTGACCACGCGGGCTTTGACGCCAGCGGCCGCCAACTTCTCTTGCGCGGCGACGCACAATTGCAACTCGCTACCGGTTCCCAGCAGCAACACATCGGGCTTGCCACCCGGCGCGTCGGACAAGATGTATCCGCCGCGGGCGACGCCGGAGGCCGGGGCGTACTTCGTGCGGTCCAGCGTCGGCAGGTTTTGTCGCGTCAGGCTCAGCGCGGCCGGACGATTGTTGATGCGTAGCAGTGTGCGGTACGTCTCGGCCACTTCGTTGGCGTCACCGGGACGGAACACCAGCAGGTTGGGAATCGCGCGGAGCGCCGCATAATGTTCGACCGGCTGGTGCGTTGGGCCGTCTTCGCCCACGCCGATGGAATCGTGCGTGAAGATGTGCGTCACCGGCAGCTTCATGATCGCAGCCAGCCGGAGCGATGGACGGAGGTAATCGCTGAACACGAGGAACGTCGAACCGTACGCTCGCAGGTCCGAGAGCGCCATGCCGTTGACCGCGGCGGCCATGCCATGTTCGCGAATGCCCCAGTGCATGTTGCGACCCGCCGCGCTCGACGAGAACGTGCCGGCGCCGGCGAACTCCAGCAGGGTCATCGTCGATGGCGCCAGATCGCCCGAACCGCCGATCATCCAAGGAATCTGCGCGGCGACCGCGTTGAGCACCTTGCCGGACGAGACGCGCGTGGCCAGACCCTTGGGGTCTGCCGGGAACGTTGGGATCGCCTTTTCCCAATCTTTGGGCAACTGACGCGATTCCATCAACTTCCACTCCGCCGCCAACTCCGGATGTTGCTTGGCGTACTTGTCGAAATTAGCTTGCCATGCTGCTTGCGCCTTGGCGCCGCGCGCGCCGACGTTTGCTGCAAAGTGAGCCGGTACTTCGGGCGGCACCAAGAACTTGGCGTCGATCGGCCAACCGTAAAACTCCTTGGTCAGCCGGATCTCTTCTTCGCCCAGCGGCGCGCCGTGCGCGTTGTGCGTGTCTTGCTTATGGGGCGAGCCGTATCCGATGTGGCTGCGGACGATGATCAGCGTCGGTTCGTCCGTGTTCTTTTCGAACGCCGCGTAGGCCTTGGCCAGCGCGCCCAGATCGTTGGCGTCGTCCACATGGATCACGTGCCAGCCGTAGCCGGAGAATCGCTTGCCGACGTCTTCGCTGAAGGCCAGCGCCGTTTCGCCTTCGATCGTGATCTTGTTGTCGTCGTAGATCCAGCAGAGGTTGGCCAGCTTCAAATGGCCGGCGATCGACGCCGCCTCGCTGGAGACGCCCTCCATCATGTCGCCATCGCTGCACAGGGCGTAGACGTTGTAGTCGAATAGTTCAAAGCCAGGCTTGTTGAAGTGGCCCGACAAAAACCGCTGCGCGATCGCCATGCCAACGCTATTGCCCAGACCCTGGCCAAGTGGGCCGGTGGTCGTCTCGACGCCCGTCGTGTCGCCATGCTCCGGATGGCCCGGGCAGCGGCTGTGCAACTGGCGAAAGCGCTTGAGGTGATCGAGCGGCACGGCCAGTTCGCCGGTTGGCTTGCCTGCGCCGTCCAACTGCTTGACGCCGGCCAGATGCAACGTGGCGTAGAGCAACATCGACGCGTGACCGCACGACAGGACGAATCGATCGCGGGCCGGCCACAGCGGATGCTCAGGGTCGTAGCGGAACGGGCCATTCCATAGCGAGTAGGCCACCGGCGCAAGCGCCATCGGCGTGCCGGGATGCCCGGAGTTGGCGGCCTGCACGCCGTCCATTGCCAGAGTGCGAATCGTATTGATCGAAAGCTGGTCGATATCGACCTTAGCGGTGGTAGCCATATAAAGACGCCAATGTGACTTTTCGGTGTGACTTAAGTTCTTCGAGCCAAAGGAATTAAACGCTGGGCGCCGGGGTGGTAAAACGTCTCGTTTTCATCAGCCGCCAGACCTGACGCGCAGAGGCGCCCACGGCGAGTCTAGGGGGCCAGCCCAGGGGAGTCAATCGGCGGAGGACGGCGAGTGCGCGTTAGGTTAATCCGAAGATTTTTGGCGGGCGGTTTTTACGCGATCCAGACCAGGACAGGATCGGGCGCCGACTATCTGTCGCGCATCTTCCGCGACAGATAGTCAGCCTGCGAAACGGTTTCCGAGTACTCACCACTCGCAACCAGGTTTTCGAGCGATGGGCGCTCCGCCTGAAACTTGGCGCGCACGGCCTGTTCGCGCGCCACTTGCTCGGGCGTGCGCGGAAATTCTCCGTAAGAGCGGGTCGGCTTCTTGTTCATGTCAATTTCCTCGGTTCACCGCATCTTCCCAATAAACTTCATCAGCTCCGCGTCCAGCGTCGCGATGTTGCCAAACGCTGCTTCAAATTGCGCTAGACGTTCCTCGGGCGTGTCCCAGATCAGCGGCTTTCTTTCGGCCAGCTTGTGCAGGTACTCGTGGTACTGCTTGGGGCGCTGGCGGATCAGAAAGTAGTTCAAGGCCCAGGCCTCGGCGTAGGCGTCGATCGCTTGCTTCGTGTCGCGGAAGCGCGTGTCGTCGGCGACCAGGGTGCGGATACTGTCGGCCGGGCGTTTGGGAGCGTATTCGCGGAACGCGGCCAGTCGCATGGGATTGATTGCGCCGGTGCTCCGCCAGCCTTTGGCGCTATTCAGGTCGGGCGTTTCGAAGTAGACAGCGATCCCCTCGCTGATCCACAACGGAATGTCCGCAAAGCGAGTTTGCAGTCCGCAGTTAAAGGCGATCTGGTGCGTCGCCTCATGGATCACCGTGGCCACGGTTTGCGCGGCCTCGGGTCGAGAGAGCATCAGGTTAATCTGCGCGGACGAGCCGCGGCGATCACCCGGCGCCCGCAGGCTTTCGACCCCCGTCATGTCGTACATCGTCATCCGGTTCGTGCCGAGGCTGTAGTAGCCAATGATCGATCCGCCGGCGTCTCCCAGTTCCGACTTGGCGAATTGCTCGTACGACGCCTTGTCTTCAAAGACCACGGCCACCAGCGGAAATCGCGGCTCGGTTAATTTAAAGCCCTGCCGCGTCCAGTAATTGGTAAACGCGCGATAGAGCCGTTCGAATAGTCCGCCGCACCACTGCGCGTACGCTTTGGACGTGTTGTACGCAATGATGTAGTGCTGCGTGGTGTGGACTTCGAAGCCCTCCGGCAGATCCTTGAGCAGGCGCTGGCCGAGATCCGCAGTCGAAAGAGGTTTGAACGGCGTGTCGTCGGTCGTGTGCTCGACTAGTTCCTCGGGCGGGATCGTCCAGAGGACACCGTCGGCCGATTGCACCAGCAGACCGCCGTCCTCGGCTTTGACGATCAACTGCCCTGTGACTTCTTGCTGGCGACCCTCGCGCCGCAGCACAACGTGTTCTAGCGCGCTGGCAGGCGCGGCTGTGGCGACGATCAAAATCGCAATCAGCGCCCAGCGGGCAAAATCAGTTGCCCACCAGACAGGACGCGGCGGCGCAGATTGCATGAAAGTTGCCAAGTGATGTTGCCCAGGCGAATGAAGAGATCTCTGACCGGATCGAGTGGCGCCAGCGCCCCTGCAGGCACAGTTTCCGCTCAGTTCTACACTAGCAGAAGAACGGGCCGGACGAAGCCCGGACTTTTGGCCACCGCCGTGCGAGGCTGACAGGTTATGGCCGAAAAACATCGGTTTGCTCCCCTGTTACCGCTTGGACCCCCGCCAGCCGAGCAGTGTCATGGCCATGGCGCCCAGCAGGGCCAGGGCCAGTCCCAACGCCAGGCAGATGCCGGCGACCTGATCTTCGACGCCGAAATGCAGCAGACCCGAAATCCGCACGCTGAGCGGTTCCACGCCTGGGGGAGTTGTCAGGATGGTCGCTCCCAAGTCGCCTACGCAGACGGCCAGCCCAATCAACCAGGCAGCCGCCACCATGCCGTAGCGCTGCGGTAAGACGACGCGAAACAGTGTCTGCGTTGCCCCTGCGCCGTCGAGGGCGGCGGCCTCGGTCTGTTCGGCCGGAATCGTGCGGAGCGCGTACCAGAGCGTGAACGCGACAGGCGGAAACGCGCGAACCAGTTGCGCAAGCGCCGGCGAAAAGATGGAATCGTAGAGTCGCTGCGCCCAAAGAATATAAGGCTGGTTCAAGAGTTCGATCACGCCCAGACCGACGATGGGGCCCGGCGTCGCCAGGCAGGCGGCGGCAATCGCGACGAGGGCCACCAGAGCTAGGCGGCTATTTCGAGCGCGCCAGGCAAACCATCCTCCCAGTAGCACCGCCGCCGTGGCCGCCGTGGCGCCAATTATCAGCGAGTGCGCAATTTCGGTTTGATAACGACGAGGGCTCATGGCGATGATCTGCGCGCACTTGATGAGCGACCAATGCCGCTGCCGGCCATCGGCCGTCAATTCCACGACAACGCCACACTTCCACAACAAATTGGCCAGTGGAAGTCCGACCAGCAGCAAAAATCCAATCGCCACCAGCGCAAACGCCGGCCAGCGCAGCGCTCCCAGCGGAAAGACTAATGCCGGCCTGGGACTGGCTTGCCGATCGACGGGCGCGACGCGCGAAGCGAGTAGCGTCGCCGCCATCACCAGCCATGCGGTGAGCGCAATGCCGGGGAGCGCTTTCGTGGCCAGTTCGCCGGCGGTTGCGCCCAGGGCGACTTGAGTGTAGAGCTCTTCTGCATACGTGCGGTTCTGAAATTGATCCGTCACGGCAATCTCACCGGCCGCTGTCACCGCCACCCAGAGTAAGGCCGTGACCAGCAGGGGCGCCGTTTGCCGAAGTGTTACGCGGAAGAAGACGCGCAGGGGGCTGGCGTCCAGCAGTGCTTGCTCTTCGTACTCTGGCGGCATCGTCCGCAGCCCATAGCCCACGATAATCGCCACCCAAGGAATGGCCGCCGCGGCGTGCACCCACACAGCGCCACGCCAGCCAAACAGCCAAGGCGAGCCAAACCCGGCCAGCGTTTGCCATCCCTGCAAGCCAAAGCCTGCCTGCCACGCCCCCACCTGGACGTAAAGTGGCACAAACAATAGCCAGGCCAGCGCGACAAACAGCACGCGCCGGCCAGGGAGATCGGTGCGCGTCGCCAGGAAACCCAGCCCGGCGCCGAGCGGGACCGCGATCAGGCAGGTAACTGCGACCAGTCTGGCGGTATTTGCTACCAGACCCCACGTCCGATCGGCGTCGGGCCAGCAGGCGACAACCAGCCCGATGACGGCCAGCGTCGCAATCAACCAGCGATAAACCGACGTACGGTGCATGCAGCGTTGGACCGGGCAGGCGAGATGTCTAGTAGAACTTCCCCAACACAAAATCTGCGGCGTTCAACAACGTACCATCTCGCCGCGGGGCCTGACGGGCGATACCGCCAAGACAGCCGCTAGCGCCGGTCACGGGCCAAAATCGACGCCCCCACTCCGATCGACCCAAAACCGCGTAAAAAGCTCGCTATGCTGGCGTCGCTCGCGCGCTGGCGACGGCCGGACCGGCGTTGACCCAACCTATAGTCAGAGCGATACTTGCTTAACGCAGTCGGCCCCGCGCGAGCCCCTCCACGGAGCCTGTTTTTCTGCTGCGTCACTCGCCCGCCCAGATTCAGGTTTGCGCCGATGGCCACTGCCGAAAAAGCCACCCAGAAAGTCGATCTCAGCGCCTATTGCCTCGACGTGGCCCAGCGCGCTCGCAAGGCCAGCGCCGAATTGGCGACGCTCAGCGGCGCGACCAAACAACAATACTTGCGACGCGGCGCGGCCCTGCTCCGTCAGCGCCAGTCCGCCATCCTGGCCGCTAACGCTAAAGACCTGGCCGCCGCGCCCCAGTTCGGCCTCGACGCCGCCCAGATTGACCGCCTCAGGCTCAGCCCGGCGTCGGTCGAAGCGATGGCCGTTGGCATGGAAGCGGTGGCCGCGCAGCAGGAGCCGATCGGTCAGGTGATTGAGTCGACCATCCGGCCCAATGGGCTGGAAGTGCAAAAAGTTCGCGTGCCGCTGGGCGTGGTCTTTTTCATTTACGAATCTCGTCCCAACGTCACCGCGGACGCCGCGGCCATTTGCATCAAGAGCGGCAATGCCGTGATCTTGCGTGGCGGGAAAGAAGCGGCAAATTCCAATCGCGCGATTGTCGACGCACTGGCCGAAGCCGCCACTGACGTCGGCGCCCCGGCTGACGCAGTGCAATTGGTCTCGACGACCGACCGCGCAGCAGTGGGCTACTTCCTCACGCTCGACCAACAGATTGACCTGGTCATTCCGCGCGGCGGCGAGGCCCTGATCCGGCGCGTCGTGGCCGAGGCCAAGATGCCGGTCCTCAAACATTACACGGGCAATTGCCACGTCTATGTCGATCGCGCGGCCGACCTGGCGATGGCTCAAAGAATTCTGATCAACGCCAAGTGCAATCGGATGGGCGTCTGCAATGCGGCCGAGTCCCTGCTGGTGCACGTGGACGTGGCCGAAGCCTTTCTGCCGGCGGCCGGCGCCGAACTGACCAAAAAAGGGATCGAACTCCGCGGCGACATCCGCACCGGCCGGTTGGTCCCGGACGCTCGACCCGCGACCGAAGAAGACTACGCGGCGGAATACCTCGGTCCAATCATGTCGGTCAAAGTTGTCGACTCGTTGGAAGACGCGATCGAGCATATCAATCGCTACGGCTCGCGTCATACGGACGCCATCGTCACTAAAGACCTCGATTCGGCCCGCCGGTTTGCCGCGGCCGTGGATAGCTCGGCTGTGATCGTCAACGCCAGCACTCGCTTTAACGATGGCGGAGAGTTTGGACTGGGCGCCGAGATTGGCATTAGCACGGACAAACTCCACGCCCGCGGGCCATGCGGCGTCCGCGAGCTGACCAGCTACAAATACATTGTCTACGGACAGGGCCAGATCAAGGAGTGATCTGCGCCGGCGCTTCAGGGAGGAATTCGCAATGGGCCGAGAGGATCTAAGCCGCGCTGAACTTGAGAGTTTGCGCGGCGCGTTGCCGCCCGGATTTGGGCCGCCGGGATTTGGGCCGCCTGGCTCTGGGCCGGCCGGCGCATCAGGCGTTCCGGCGCCCCACGCTGCGGGAGATCCCGCCAGCCGCCGGCGAGATGGCGCCTTTGGCACGGGCGTTGCGCAACCGCCACTGGATCTCTTGCAGACGCAGCACGAACGCGTTGCCCGCTCATTCCGCGACGCGCTCAGCCGCGTGTTATCGAGCGCGGTCGACGTGCGGCTCAGCGGCCTGGAGGTGAGCACGTACCACCGCTTTATTGCGCTACTGGTCACTCCCACTTGTTGCCAGACACTGAAGGCGGACGCTTTGGCGGGCCCGGTGGTGTTCGATCTCGACACGGCCATTGCTTTTCCGATCATCGACCGGCTGTTGGGTGGGCAGGAAAGCGGATCGATCGCGCGGCGCCCGCTGACAGACATCGAGCAGCGGTTGGTCGCGCGCGTAACCGGTCTGTTTCTGGCCGCCTGGCAATCCCACGCGGTGGGCGAGACTTCGCTGGCGTTCGACGCGATCCGCGTGGAGAGCGATCCGCGGATGTTGCAGGCGATGTCCGCCGGCGAGCCCGTGGTTGTTGCCAGATATTTGCTTGTGGTCGGTCGCAGCGAAGGGCTGTTGCAGCTCTGTGTTCCACTCCGCTTGATCGACGCCGCCAGTGGCCGACTGGCAAACGCCGCGGCGCCCACTTCCGGCGCCGCCGCGAAAGTGGCCGATGGCACGGTGGAGTTGGTGGTGGAATTGGCGCGAACGCGGATCTCGGCCGAAGACATGGCGACGCTTCGCCCTGGCGACATCATCACCACCGACCAGGACGCCACGGCGCCCCTGACGGCCACGGCCGAAGGGGTGCGGACGCTACGTGTCCGGCCGGGCGCCCACGAGGGGCGCAAGGCGATCCGGGTGGAAGAATAGCAGCCAGCGGCGCGGCTACCGATTGATTCTCGCTGTTTCGAGATCCCCGCGCGCTTTCCGCGCGCTATCTGCCCAGCTAGACTAGCGGCAGGACCCCGCCCGGTTTTGTCGGTCGGGGTCAGCGCTCGACTGGCATCGCTCATGGGGGGCGAACGCCGGAATTCGATTTGTCCTTCTCGCGTTCTTCTCAAGGGTGACATCCATGCGATTGCGAATATTGGGTTTTGCGCTCTGCTGTCTGGCCTGTGGCGCAAGCGTTGCGTCCGCCGAGGAAAAGCCTGCCAAGACAGGCAAGATCCGCTTCCAGCGCACGGAGCTCGATCCCAAGTTCCGCAGCGAAGGGGTCGCCGTTGGCGATCTGAATGGGGACGGCAAAGCCGACATCGCCGCCGGAGGCTTTTATTACGTCGCCCCAGACTGGAAGCCGCGCGAGATCATCGAGAACGCCAAGGAGTACGATCCAAACGGCTACAGCAATACGTTTTGCAATTGGATTGACGATCTCAACGGCGACGGCTGGAACGACGTCATCAGCGCTGATTTTCCAGGTCAACAAACCTGGTGGTTCGAGAATCCCAAAGCCGCCGGCGGCCCTTGGAAGCGGCATGTTCTGACGCCTGTCACCAACAATGAAAGCCCAGCCTATCTGGACGTCGATGGCGACAAGAAGCGCGAGCTGGTATTTGGATTTTCGACCGACGCACAAAACGTCGACGGACCAGAACGCCGGCTCGGCATCGCCCGCCGCTCGGCCGATCCACTGGCGCCGTGGAAGATTTTGGCGGTTTCGGAAAAGGCCTCGCCCGGCGCAATGAAGTACTCGCACGGACTGGGCGTGGGAGATATCAACCGCGACGGACGCAACGACGTGCTGGTCAAAGAGGGTTGGTATGAATCCCCCGCCAAGGAAGATGGCGAGTGGAAATTTCACGCCGCGCCGTTCGGCGAAGATTGCGCGCACATGCACGTTTATGATTTCGATGGCGACGGCGATAACGACGTCCTGACTTCCGCCGCCCACCAACTCGGTATCTGGTGGCACGAGCAAACCGCCGACGGCTGGAAGACGCACCTGATCGACAAGACGTTTTCGCAGACCCATTCGCTGGTGCTGGCGGACATCAACGGCGACGGCCTGCCGGACTTTGTCACCGGCAAGCGCTACTGGGCGCATGGACCCAACGGCGATGTCGATCCAGGCGCTCCGGCAGTGATCTACTGGTATGAGCTTTCTCGCAAGGATGGCAAGCCGGTCTGGACGCCGCACGCGGTCGACGATAACAGCGGCGTCGGCACGCAGTTCGAAGTAGCGGACGTCGACGGCGACGGCCTGCTGGACATCGTCACGTCGAACAAAAAAGGCGTGAACTACTTTCACCAGGTCCGCGACTAACGGGTGAGGAGCGGGATCGCGCACAGCGTTGACGGGCGAACGTTTAGGGGCAGCATCGCAAGTTCTTCCTAGCCCGACGCGTAAGCGAGGGGCGCGTTAGCAAAAACCCGTAATTCATTTTGTTTCGTCCTAAAACTTCGGCGCATAAAAACGCAGCGCATAAAAAAACACGCCTGCGCGATTTCGAGAATCGCGCAGGCGCGCTGGATTACACATAAACGCTTTGGGCGTTTTTGCCTGGTGGGGCTGGCTCCTATTTGTCCTCTTGCCTGAGATCTTTGACCTCAGGCGCCGCACTTGCGATTCGAAGCGTCGCAAGCTCCGCATGTCCAG
>Ga0105047_10011133_pt1 | contig 14631 bp, 11 predicted proteins | sample MAT04_FD_78384 | JGI IMG/M metagenome (GOLD analysis project Ga0105047, IMG submission 78384) | Freshwater microbial communities from Lake Fryxell liftoff mats and glacier meltwater in Antarctica - MAT-04 (megahit assembly) | ecosystem: Environmental > Aquatic > Freshwater > Ice > Liftoff... | reverse complement strand
CGATGTCGTCGGTCGGCTGACCGCACCAGGCCGAGTAACCGTCGGCATTGCCGAGGGTGCAGCCCAGCGTCATGCCCTCGGTGCCGGGCAGGACGTCATCGAGCGACAAGGGGTGGCGGTGGGCGCGTTCGGTGCGCACGCGGCGGGCGATGCGGGTGCCGGCATGGCGCATGCACACCATGGCGAAAGCCGCGAGCTCGGCCTTGGCCGGGTCATACGCCGGCAGCCGCCTCAGGAAGTCGGCCAGCAGGTCTTGCTGGATGTCGTCCTGCTCATGGCGCGGCAGCCCGAGGCTGCGGCACAACCGGCGGGCTTCGCGGTTGGCGACGCTGTGGATCGGGGTGAGGTCGGGGAAGTTGGGGCGGGGGGCCATCGCGGCGGACTCCATCGAGTGATGATGGCTTCAGCCTGGGGAACATTCAGCGCCCGGTCCTCTCGGCTTCCTCCCAAAACCTCTCCGAATCCTCCCGCGCTACGTCAGTCGGCTTGGATGCGGTCGGCAGGAATATTGAGGCGGTAGCCGTGCCGCCGGACGGTCACAATAACTTCGTGGCCGAAGGCGGGTGGAGCATTGGCCGCAACGGCAAATGCCGAGCGGAGGCGATTGATCGAATTGTCAATCTGCGCCGGCGCCGGTGGGTCGTCGGGATCAGCTGCGCCCGACAACGCCTGGTATAGGTCCTCGCGCAGCGCAGCCGCGCCATCTTTCGCCTCTCGCACAAGAACCAGCAGTACATCGAAGTCCCGTCTTCGCAGCGTCAGCGGAATGCCGCGGTAGACGGCCGTCACCGCAGCCTCATGCACCGCCAGCAAGGGCGGTACCATCATAGCGCGCGCGTCGCGAATCAGGTCCATGTCCAGCCTGATTGGCTTCTGCGGTAGGCTCGGCAGGAACGCTTCGTCCGGCGAGATGACATCGATGCCGCGCTCCGCCAACGCCGCGATCTCGGTCGTCGCGGTGATATTGGCGATCAACGTGAATCGCGTCGCCCGGTCGAGTGCCCGGAGCCGATCCAACGCTCCAGCGTGCTGAAGCGCCGATGTCGACATGGCGAGGATCAGCGTCCGATCGGCGGTGACTCGTCCCAACAGCCAGAGCGCCGGCACGACAAGATCCGGCACCCGGTCGAGCCCGGCCACCTGGGACACCTGCGCCACGAACTGGATGGGCCGCAGCCGATAACTCTCGATCTCGCTGGCGTGCAGCGGCGTGTCCTGCCCCGCATCTACCGGACAGGCCGCGATCGGGCGCTCCCCATCCCAGCGGATCGGCCGCTCCTCGGCGCCGCAGTCGCAGCCGGCGCACGGGGACCAACTGGTCGCATCCTCCTGTCGGTCCAGGACGCCAAGCTGGACGAGCCGGGCAAACGCCCGCGCGTGGTCGGCGCCCGGCTCCAACCCGTGCGTCAGCGCCGGCTCGCCGCCCTCACTCAGCCGCAGCAGATACGAGGGCAGGTTCATGGCTGCATAGGATGCCGTTGTCGCGCAGCAGGTCCATCACCAGTTTCTCGTGGCGGTGGCGGGGGAAGCTCAACACCTCTGGTGGCTTGATCTTCACCGCGATCATCGGCGGCCGTGGCTGGTCCGATTTCAGCCCCACCTTGATGACCAGATGCGCCAGGCGCCATCCGCCGGCGCCATACGCGATATCCGGCCGGCTCGCGTGCAACGCGGCCAGGGCGTCACCCGCAGGGTCACGGGCGATCAACGACAGCGCGACCCTCTGCCCGCCGCGTGATCCATCAACCATGCGGTTCACCTGCGCCTCGTAGATCAGCACCTTGTCAATGCGCGGCTCCTGCGCGTGGCGGAAGGCGAACGCTCCGCGGTTGGCCTCCACCCGTTCGAGCGTGCAGATGCTGCGCGCTGTGGCGCTGCTGAACAGGCCAGGGCGGTCCAGGATGATGTCGGCATAGGCACGGGCGAGAGCCGTCCGCGTCGCCTTGCCGCAACCCCACACCTTGATGCGCCCCTCCTCGGCCGAGTAGGCCAGCACCGCGCTGGCAATCTCGCGGTAGCTTCGGATTGCCTTCTGGCCCTGCTCGACGACCTCGGCGATCGTGAGATGGGCGCCATGGCGGATCAGCACATGGCCCTCGCCGCCATCGCGATAGGGGATCACCTCGCAGAATTCCTCCCGCAGGTCTGCGCGGAAAATCTCGCGGGCCCGCTCCTGGAGGTGGCGCAGCCGTTCGTCGGAGAGATCGGCGACGATCCCCTCCTCTGCCGCGACAAACTCAGCCACAGAGGGCGGCGCCATGAAGGCGATCCCGACCTCGGCCTCATCGAAGATGACGGGATGGGCGATGAAGGCGTGCAACGCCAGGGTCCGCGCGCTGGTCTTGGCCGCCTCTCCCGCCGGAACCAAGGCCAGCCCACGCCGCCGCGCCGCCTCAACCAGGGCGTCCTGCCCCAGCGGAACGCCAAGGCGGTCGATCCGGTGCAGATCGTGCGTCAGGCTGTCGGGAATTTCGGTTTTGGGCGTCCGCAGCAGGTAGTCGATCACCGCGGCGCGGCCATCATCCGGCGCCGTGTGCAGCAGCGCGAGGTCGAGCTGATCGGGCGGAATGGCGTAGCGGCTGAAGAAGGCACGCAGGAGACTGGCGTCGACGGTCCGGAGGAACCGCAGGTTGGCGAAGCGCTGGAAATCGTCCTTGACCATGGGGCCCTTCTTGGATTGTTCGTTCTTTGTTCTATCCGATGACAGATGCAGGAGTCGAATCCTAAACAGCGTGCGATGGTACGGATTGCGCCGTCGGTGGGTAACAGCCTGCATGGCCAATCCGACGACCAACCCGCACCTCCCACCCCACCTCCGCGAGGTCTGCGACATCCTGGCTCGCGGCCTGGTGCGGCTGCACAGCCGCACTCGCCAGCAGGCTGCCCGCCGCGGCGACGACCAAGCCGGTGACGGAGAGTTTCGCCTACACTTCCGCTCCCCCGAGCGCCGTCATGCGAAACCGAGCAACCGGAGACTCGCATGACCCGAACGCCCAAACCCCAGGCCACCGCGGCGGAGCCGCTGCCCGTCCCGACCATCCCGAAGGCCGACGTGCCGCGTCGCCTCGCCGCCCTGAAGACTGTCGCCACGCCCGACCTCAAGCAGCAATGGCGGTTGCTGTTCGGCACCGAGCCGCCGCCCTACAACCGCCGCTTCCTCGAGAGCCGGCTCGCGTACCGGGTGCAGGAACTGGCGTATGGCGGCTTGAAACCGGCAACGGTGAAGCGCCTCGACGCGCTGGCCGAGCAGTTCGACGGCCGGGGCATCGCCACGCGACGCATCCGCCATGACGCCAAGCCGGTCGCCGGCACGCGGCTGACGCGCGAATACCAGGGCGTCCAGCACAGCGTCACCGTGACTGGCGATGGCTACGAGTACGAGGGCCGACCCTACCGATCGCTGTCCGCCATCGCCCGCGCCATCACCGGCACGCGGTGGAACGGGCTGCTGTTCTTCGGGCTGCGCAGCCGGGCCGCCGCATGACGCGCGTGCCACCCACCGCCACGCCGGCCACCGCCCGGAAGCTGCGCTGCGCCGTCTACACCCGCAAGTCGAGCGAGGAGGGGCTCGACATGGAGTTCAACTCGCTCGATGCCCAGCGTGAGTCGTGCGAGGCGTATATCGCCAGCCAGCGCGCCGAGGGATGGGTGCTGGTGCCCGACCGCTACGACGATGGCGGCGTGTCCGGCGGCACCCTGGAACGGCCGGCGCTGCGGCGTCTGCTGGCCGATATCGAGGCCGGGCTGATCGACGTGATCGTCGTTTACAAAATCGACCGGCTGTCCCGCGCCCTGATGGACTTCGCCAGGCTGGTCGAGGTGTTCGACGCGAACACTGTGACCTTCGTATCGGTGACGCAGTCGTTCAACACTACCACGTCGATGGGCAGGCTGACGCTGAACATCCTGCTCAGCTTTGCCCAGTTCGAACGCGAGGTCATTGGCGAGCGGATCCGGGACAAGTTCGCCGCCTCGCGCCGCCGCGGCATGTGGATGGGAGGCTGGGCGCCGCTCGGCTACGACATCGCCGAGCGCAAGCTGGTGGTGAACACGGCCGAGGCGGTGCTGGTGCGACGCATCTTCGCCGGGTTCGCCGAACTGGAATCGGCCACTAAGCTTGTCCGCGTCCTGCGCGCGGAAGGAGTGACCACGAAGCGCGGCAAGCCGATCGACAAGAACGATCTGCACCGGTTGCTGATCAACCGCATCTATCTCGGCGAGGCCGTGCACAAGGGCACGTCGCATCCTGGCGAGCACACCGCCATCATCAGCCAGGAAGCTTGGGATGCCGTTCATGCCGTCATGACCATCAGCCCCCGCGTCCGCCGCAACCGCACGGCTGCCGAGACGCCGGCGCTGCTGCGCGGGCTGCTGTTCGGCAGCGACGGCCGCGCCATGTCGCCGACGCACACGCGGCGGCGGGGGCGGCAATACCGTTACTACGTGAGCCAGTCGGTGCTGAAGGGCGGCGCCGGGGACGGGCCCGCGATCGCGCGCCTGCCCGCCGGCGAAATCGAGGGGCTGGTGCTTGCACAAGTGAAGGCGTTGCTCCTGCAACCCGAGGTGGTGGTCGGCACTTGGCGCGCGGCCGGCGCGGCGCTGCCTGGCATCACGGAGTCCGATGTCGTCGCCGCGCTGCAGCACTTCGCGCCGCTGTGGGACGAGTTGTTCCCCGCCGAGCAGGCCCGGATCGTCCGCCTGCTTGTGGACCGGGTCGAGATTGGCGAGGACGGTGCCGACGTCCGGTTGCGACTCGACGGCCTGGCCAGTCTCGTCCGCGATCTCGGGTCCGAGCGGCAAGCCGCATGACCGACTTCCCGCAGATGCTGACCATCCGCATCCCGCTCAAGATGCGCAAGCGCGGTGGCCGGAGGACCATGATCTCGCCCGACGTGCTGGCCGTCCCGCCGCGGCTGGACGTCACCTTGGTCAAGGCGCTGGCCCGTGCGCATCGGTGGCGGCGAATGCTGGAGGACGGAAGCTACAGCACAATTAAGGAGTTGGCGGCGTCCGAGAAGATCAACGCCTCGTACATGTGCCGCGTGATGCGACTGACGCTGCTGGCGCCGGATCTGGTGGAGGCGATCCTGGATGGGCGGCAGCCGGAGGGCATGACGCTGCCAGCGTTGATGAAGGGGGTGGCGGTGGAGTGGGAACGGGAGCCGATAACGGTGCTTTAGCCGGCAATATCAGAACCATTCCCATATTATTTATTTCGAAGGCCCCATTTTCAGGTTAACATGCAGGTCAATCATTTCGTGCGTATAATGTGGATTGTGTTTTAGGGGTGGATGGATGAAGCGTCAGCCTGAGGACCTCTGGCGCCAGATGCCGGCCGACGCACCTTTTAAGTGTCAGCTCGCGGATGTCCCTTGCCGCCTCAGAGAGTTCCTCGCGACACAGGCTGTGATTTGAGACTCCAGAGCGGCGCGGATGCGTCGGCGCATTTTAGGAAGCTCACTGGCCATTCCCCTATGCGCTGGCAGCTTCGCCTGCTCGAGCGTCTTCGTGTCGGCGATATTCCCGAGGGAGTGGATCTGCCCACCGGCCTCGGCAAGACCGCGGTCATGGCGCTCTGGCTGATCGCCCGTGCATTCCCATCTTGCGGCACCATCCTGCCGCGGCGGCTAGTCTACGTCGTCGATCGGCGCGCGGTCGTCGATCAGGCGACGAAAGACGCGACGAGGCTGGCCGCGGCGCTAGCACCCGAAGGCGCCTGCGCCTTGGTTCGGGAATTCCGAGAAGGGCTTGGCCTTGCTGCTGACGCCGCGCTGCCGGTCTCGACCCTGCGCGGCGCACTCGCCGACAGACGCGAATGGCTGCGCGACCCGGCGGCGCCGGCGATCATCGTGGGCACGGTCGACATGATCGGCTCGCGACTGCTCTTCGAGGGCTATGGCGTGTCGAGAAAGATGCGGCCGTTGCACGCCGGCTTGCTTGGTCTCGACACCCTCGTTGTGCTCGATGAGGCGCATCTCGTGCCGCCTTTCGAGGCGCTATTGCGGCAGATTGCGGCCGAGGAAGGTCTCTACGGGGCGACAGCCGAAGGTCCCTGCGTCCGCCGGCTGCGCCTCATGCCGTTGTCAGCCACCATGCGCGGAAGCAGCCGCGCCTTCGGCCTCGAACAGGAAGACGCGACGGACCAGGTCGCGCAGCGGCGCATCGGCGCCCGCAAGACGCTGCATTCATCTGGCAACGGCATCGCGCGCAAGGATCTGGCGAAGGCGTTGGCCGAGCAGGCCTGGAGGCGTGCTACGGAAGGCGGGCGTGCGTCCCGGGTCATCGTGTTCTGCGACCGCCGCGAGGATGCCGGCAAGGTGGTGGCTGACCTGCGGGAACGACCGGGCAAGCCGGTCTGCGAGTTGCTGGTCGGCGAGCGTCGCATGCGGGAGCGCCAGGGCGTCGCCGACTGGATCGAGCGTTACGGCTTCCAGCACGACGGCGCGACCACCGCATTGCCGGGCCCCGCCTTCCTGGTCGCCACTTCGGCCGGCGAAGTCGGCATCGACGTGGATGCCGAGCACATGGTCGCGGATCTGGTGGAGTGGGAGCGCATGGTCCAACGGCTCGGGCGTGTGAATCGTCGAGGGGAGGGCGATGCGCAGGTCGACATCCTCGGCGCGGCACCCGAGCAGCCCGAAGCGCCCAACGACCGGGAAGGACGGGCGGCGGCGAGTGCAGAACTGCTGGAGCGTCTGCCCGGGCGACCGGGCGGCGGCCGAGATGCCAGCCCCGCGGCGCTGATCGCCCTGAAGGCGGATGACGCCTCAGCGAAGCTGCTAGCCTCGGCAAGCACCCCGCCGCCGCTGCGCCCCGCTCTGACCCGCGCGCTGGTCGATGCGTGGTCGCTCACTTCGCTGGAAGAGCATACGGGCCGGCCGGAGATCGGGCCCTGGCTGCGTGGCTGGGTGGAGGAGGAGCCGCAGACGACACTGATCTGGCGTCGCTTCCTGCCCTGGCGCCGCGGCGAGAAGCCCAGAAAGGCCGAGGTCGACGGCTTTTTCGAGCACGCGGCGCCCGAGCGGGCGGAACTGCTCGAAGCATCGGCCTTGCGCGCGTTGGCGGTACTGCGCGCACGCGCCGAGTCCCTGCTGCGCAACGATCGACGACGCGAAGGGGAGCCGGCCCTGCTGATTCTGTCCACCGCGCTGGCGTTGGAGGCCGGGCTCACTCTGGGGGACCTGAGGGATTTCAAGCGGGATGATGCGGTGCGGCGCGTGGCCGACCGCACGCTCGTCGCGGTCGCGACCCTAGGTGGCTTGTCGGTGGACGGCTTGCTGGATGGGGGTGCACCAGGCGACGCCGAAGCGGGGGGCGGCGATGCGATCGGCGTGCCTGCTGGTGAGGCGCTGGTTACGCTGGACGGCGAGGCCGGGATGGCACAGGAGCGGCTGCTTATCCTGCGCCATGCCCCAGGTGTGCGGCCGGGTAAGGTGCCCGAGACGTGGAAGCTGGCCCATGCCTGGCCGGCGCGGCGGGGCGACGACGGTGAGCCGGTCCAGGTGATCGGCGTCTGGACGCGGGACGCAGGACGGGCGGATTCCGCCTTGAGCCGCGAGAACCCGCAGAGCCTTGCGGAGCACACGGCCGCCGTCGTTGGCTGCGCCGAGGCGCTCGCCGCGCGCATCGGCTTCGATCCGCCGTACCGAGACATGCTGGTCGCCGCCGCCAGGCTGCACGATGTCGGCAAGGCCCGCCAGAATTGGCAGGACGCCTTCGCCGCGCCGCGCGATGGGCGGCCCTATGGAAAGACAGCGGCGAAATGGATCAATCAGGCGCTGCTAGATGGCTATAGGCACGAATTCGGCTCGCTGCCCGAGGCGGCGGCTGAGCCGGGGCTGCGCGCGCTTCCTCCAGACCTGCAAGACTTGGCGCTGCATCTGATTGCCGCGCACCACGGCGGGGGAAGACCGCTGATCCGGCATGGGGGTGACCCGGACATGCCTGAAACCCTGCTGATTGAGCGGGCGCGCGAGGTCGCTTTGCGCTTCGCCCGGTTGCAACGCCGCTGGGGCCCCTGGGGCCTTGCCTGGTGGGAGGCGCTGCTGCGGGCGGCCGACGCAGAAGCCTCTCGCCAGCATGACGAGGGCACCGGCTGATGGCCGAGTCGTGCATCCCGGTCGATCTTTTCAATCCAGGGCAGGTTTTCGCCTGCATGGGCTTCCTAGAGGCGGCGGAGGTGCTATTGGGCCAAGCGGAGGGCGGCTTCGACTGGAGCGACCCGGCCGAGGTGCGCTTCGTGCTGCGCGTAGCGGGTGAGGCGGATCCAGTGGGGGAGGTTTCAGGATTTTTGGCGGGGGCGAAGGTGTCATCCATCGCACCGCCAGACTCCACCCTGAGCACCCTGGCATGGAAAGTGCCGACAGTGTCTACTCCCTGCGACGCATTTCCGTTTCCGGAGCCGCCCTCGCCCGCGACACTGCCTGCACTGTTCGAAGATGTCCACGGCCGGCGCCTAATGATTGAGCATTGGGGTGATACGACACGAAGGGATGCCGTCAAGTTCTGGGCAGGGTCTGGTGGCTATCCAGGCGCAGCACTGGCGCGCGATGCACTCGAACTTGTTCGCGCAGGTCTCGCTGCCGGGGGTGCTGCGGCGTTCGAGCTGGATGCTCCACAATCCAGCAGCTTTCGCTTTGACTGGCGGCGCGACTACGTGCCGATCGAAGTCGGATTCTCGCCAAATGTGCATCCTGCGATGACCATGGTGGGCTTCCCAGCCGTCGAGCTCCTCGCGGCGATCGGTCTGCAACACGCCCGCCCTGCTAGGCTCGATCGTCTGACCTATCAATATGCCGCTCTCGGCGCCTGCGTGCCGCCTGCGCTTCTGCGTGCGGCATTGGGAGGGGCGCCACTACCATTTTCCCGACGCGTGTTCCGGATGCGGCTGGATTGGCCGGGCCAGGAAGGGCAGGCGCGTTGCATATCCGATGTCACCGAGGAAGCCCAGCCATGACCGAAGCTCTAATCCTCACCAACGACCTCATCAATGGCTGGGCAAACGATCCCGCCGGTCCCGTGGCGCTACACCTCAAGCAGAAGCTCGTGCCTGTCGAAGGCAAGGGCGGAGTGGTGTTTCCGCCGACCTATGCGGGCACACGGGACGGTGAAGGACCCCGCTACAACACCGACGTACTGGCTGACGGGACGAAAGTCGTGACCATCGACTCGGTCGGCTCCCAGGCCAACCGCATGGAGCCAATCTTCAAGCGCGATCCGTTCGCCGCGCTGGTACCGCAGATCGAAATCACCTACGGCAATGCGACAAGCGTCTCGCTGCTCGATATCGGCCACCGGCTCGGCGATGCCCTCGTGCGCAACTCGGCCCTTAAGGCGGCGGCACAGCAGGCATTTGAGGATTTCCGCATCCGCGGCGACGCGGCAGCAATCGGCAAGTTGGCGCCGACCTCTTTGGTGTTCGGCGCCTGGGATTCGCGCGGCGAGGGCGCGAAGGTTCCTCGCATCGTGCAATCGGTCATCCGCGCCTGGGATGCGCAGGAGCTCAAGCGGTCGGCACAGTACGGGCCGCCGGTGGACTATTCCGCGCTCGACATCTTCAGCGATGAGGACAAGGCGAAGGCCGAGGGCAATACGAAAAGCCCTCTGGCGCAGCGCGGCTTCGTGCACGTGCCAGCCGGCGAGGCACCCGGCGGCATCATCGCCCGTGGCGACATCTTCCGCGATGTCACGGTCAACCTGATCGCGCTGCGCCGGCTCAACGAGGGCCGCGCAGATGGCCCACCGCTACGTCGCTACATCCTCGGGCTGTCGCTGATCGCCGCAACCGAGCCGCAGGACGGATTCCTGCGGCAAGGCTGCTTGCTGGTGCCGGACTGCGACACGCCTGCGACATGGACCTTGGTCGGCCGCCTTGGTGATCGCAAGCCGGTGGCGATCGACCCTGACATCGTGCGTGCCTTCGCGAGGGATGCCGCCGGAATGTTCGGCGTCGCTTCCAAGCGTTCGGCTGCCTTCGACCCGAAACTTGCAAAGGAAGACCTGACCGACAAAAAAAAGGGGAAGAGTGGCAAGGGCAAGCCGGACGCGCATCCGTCTGGCGCGACCCCTTCGGCCTAGCCATTCCGTGCATCGCGTCCTCATCATCGCCGTTCGCTTCCACGATTCCCGCTACCACGGGGCCGACGACTGGCCACCGTCGCCGGCGCGGCTTTTCCAGGCGCTCGTCGCCGGCGCGGCGCGGCACTCCAGCTTGCCGGAGGGCGATGCGGCGGCGCTCAGCTGGCTTGAGGGCCTGCCGCCGCCGGCGATTGCAGCGCCCCCGGCGCGCCGCGGCGCTGGCTTCATCACCTATGTCCCGAACAACGACCTCGACGCCGTCGGCGGCCATCCAATCAAGATTGAAGGTGTCAGCAAAGGTATCGAGTATATCCGCACCGGCAAGACCATCCGGCCGATCCTGTTCGATGCCGAAATACCGCTGATCTATGCTTGGCGCATCCCGGATGTCGACGTGCACATTCCCGCGCTCGTCGCCATGGCCGACCGCCTCTATCAACTCGGCCGCGGCGTGGACATGGCATGGGCCATGGCCGAAGCGGTCGATCCGGCAACCGCTGAGGCCCTGCTCGCCGCGCATCCCGGCCCGAAACATCGACCGAGCAGCGCTGGCCGCGATGGTACGCCGCTGGCCTGCCCGTTGCCGGGTTCCCTCGCCAGCCTCATCACACGCCACCAGGCCCAGGCCACCCGCCTCAGTCCCGGCGCGCGCATCGGGACGACTCTGTTCGTCCAGCCGCCGAAGCCGCGTTTTCGCATGGTGCCTTACGACTGCCCGCCGGCGCGCTGCCTGTTCGACTTGCGTGCCGGCGAGGCCTTCGCGCCCTGGCCGCTCCGCCGCGCGGCCGCCCTTCTCGAGATGCTGCGCGACGCCGCGGCGAACCGTCTCCGGACAGCCAGGCCCGACTGCGCCGCAATCGTCGAGCGGCTGCTGGTCGGACGCGGTGCTACGCCGGGGGACATCGCGGTGCGGCCGCGGCTCATCGCCTTACCCTCGATAGGCTTCGTCCATGCGGACCGCGCCATCCGCCGCGTGCTGCTTGAGGTGCCGCCGGATTGCCCGCTGTCGCCGGCCGACCTCCGTTGGGCGCTTGTAGGCACGGCCTTGCATTGGGATCCGGAGACGGGGGAGACCCTATCCGAAGCCCGGTTAGTTCCGGCCGCGGACGAGGCGATGCTGCGGCACTATGGCCTAGGCGAGGAGCCGCAACCCGCGCGACTCTGGCGGAGCGTGACGCCTATGGCATTGCCCGGTCGACCGCGGCCGTCCGGCCGCGACGGTGCGGCGCGCATCGCTGGCGAGGCTGACCAAGTCGGCGCGGTGCGCCAAGCGTTGCGCCATGCGGGCATCACCGATGCGGTCACTGCGATCCAGGTAGGGCGCGAACCCTTCGCGGGGCGTGGCGAGCGGGCGGAGGCCTTTGTCCACGAGCCGCGCTTTCCTGCGGCAGTCCTGCGCCATGTGGAACTGCGCTTCGCCGAGCCACGGCGCGGGCCGCTGCTGCTCGGCGACGGCCGCTGGTTGGGCCTTGGCCTGTTTGCACCCGTGGCCGAGCACCCGCGCATGTTCATCCTGCGAATCGTCGGGGGCCTCGCCGCCAACGCCGATGCCACGCCAGCCCTAGGATCGGCACTCCGCCGGGCGGTGATGGCGCGGGTCCGCGATCACACGGGCAGCGACCGCCTAGACGCCTTCTTCACCGGCCATGCACCTGGGGGCGCAGCGTTGCGCGAAGGCAGCCACAGGCATCTCGCCTTCGCCTTCGACACGATTGAGGCGCGGCTGCTCGTGATCCCCCCGCACGCGCTAGAGGGCCGGCCGGTGGCCCTCTGGGAGCGTGAACACCTTGCCACGCTGGATGCTGCGCTCGTCGGCCTGGCCCAATTGCGCGCCGGCCCCGCTGGGTTGCTGCGGCTGCTGGGGCCCGATGTTGGCCAGGACGACGACCCGCTTCTGGCCACCTCGACGAACTGGCGGAGTATCACACCCTACGTGCCGACGCGGTATGCCACGAACCTGCCGCCCGCCGAGGCGATCGCCGAGGACGTCCGGCGCGAATGCCGGCGACGCGGCTGGCCCGACCCTACCTGCGAGGTCATCGATATCCGCAAAGGGCCGCGCGGCGGCCTCGCCACAACCATGCGCCTCCGCTTCGCCGTTGCGCGGCCCGGGCCGATCCTGCTGGGGCGCACTGCGCATTCTGGAGGCGGCCTGTTTCGGGCCTGTCCGTGACGGACCCGCCGCCCCAACCCGAACTCGCCCTCTCCTACCCACTCGCCGCTGGCGACGAGGTGCCGCTACTCCCCGCCCGCATGCTCAACGAATTCGTCTATTGCCCACGCCTCGCCTACCTCGAATGGGTGCAGGCCGAGTGGGCCGACAGCGCCGACACCGCCGAGGGCCGCTTCGTGCACCGCCGAACCGAGGACGCGCGCGGCGCGATGCCGCAAGCCGGTGCGGTGGACGAGGATACCCAGATTCACGCCCGCTCCATCACCCTGGCCTCCGAGGAACTCGGCGTCATCGCAAAGCTTGACCTGGTGGAGGGAGAGGGTGGCCAGGTCTGGCCAGTCGACACCAAACGCGGCCGCCGCCCTCATGTGGAAAAATCGGCCTATCTGCCGGAACGCGTGCAGGTCGGGCTGCAAATCCTGCTGCTCCGCGAGCACGGTTACACCTGCACCGAGGGAATTCTGTACTTCGCAGAAAGCCGCGAGCGTGTGCCCGTGCTGCTCGACCAAGACCTGCATGCCGAAGTTCTGAAGGCCATCAATGGCATGCGCCTCATGGCGGCTTCAAGACGCATCCCGCCGCCGCTGGAGGACAGCCCGAAATGCCCGCGCTGTTCACTCCTCAGCATCTGCCTTCCGGACGAGGTCTCCTGGCTGCGGACCGGGCGCATCGAGCCGCGGCCGCTCGCCGTCGCCCGTGCCGAGGCGCTGCCGGTGGTGGTGCAGGAACATCGCGCGCGGATCGGCAAGGACGGCGACACGCTCGAGGTTTCCATCGAGGGCGAAAAGGTGGCGAGCGCGCGCCTCGCCGAGATGTCGCAACTCGTGATCTACGGCAATGCCAGCCTGACCACACCCGCACTGCACGAGCTGATGCGGCGCGAGATCCCGGTAAGCTGGCACAGCCACGGTGGCTGGTTCCTGGGCCACACGATGGGTCTCGGCCATCGCAATGTGGAGGTTCGCACGCATCAATGGCGGCAGAGCTTCGACGATGGCTTCTGCCTTCGCCTGGCGCGCGGGCTGGTGGCCGCCAAGGTCCGCAACGCGCGCACATTGCTGCGTCGCAATTGGCGTGGAGAGGCGCCGCCCGATGCACTGCTGGCCGCACTCGACCGCGATCGGCAGGCAGCGGAGACAGCCCGAGACCAGGCCGCCTTGCTCGGCATCGAGGGCATGGCCGCGCGCCGCTACTTCGAGGGTTTCGCCGCCTGCATCGCCCCAGGGATCTTGGGGGAGGGACGATTCGAGTGGCAAGGCCGCAACCGTCGCCCCCCGACCGATCTGGTGAATGCGCTGCTGTCCTTCACCTACGCCATGCTGACGCGGGCCTGGACCATCCAGCTTTCGGCGGTGGGGCTCGATGCCTATCGCGGCTTCTATCACCAGCCGCGCTATGGCCGCCCAGCATTGGCGCTCGATATGATGGAGCCGTTCCGGCCTCTGGTCGCCGACAGTGCGGTCCTGCTGGCACTCAACAATGGCGAAGTCGGGCCCGGTGACGTTGTGCAACGCGCAGGCGCGGCTGCACTCCCCCCCGCAGGCCGCAAGGCGATCATCGCCACCTTCGAACGTCGGCTCGACCAGGAGATCACGCATCCGCTGTTCGGCTATCGCATAGCCTATCGGCGCCTCTTCGAAGTGCAGGCACGGCTGTTGGGCCGCTTCCTCGCCGGCGAGATCCCCGACATGCCGCACATCACGCCGCGATAGGACGAGCCATGCGCGGCGGGGATCATCTTTGGATCGTAACCTACGACGTAGGGGACCAAAAGCGCTGGCGGCGCGTGTTCCGGGTCATGAAAGGGCGCGGTGAATGGCTGCAATTGTCGGTTTTCCAATGCCGACTTTCGCGCCGTGGCATGGTGGAGCTGCGCGCGGCACTGGCCGAGATCGTGAATTCTAACCAGGATCATGTGCTCTTTCTGGACCTGGGCCCAGCGGACGAGGTGAAACCGCGGGTGTCGACATTGGGCCGGTCGTTTGAGGCGGTGGAGCGAAGGACAATTGTTGTTTGATCGCCAGACTTTCTGGCAGCATGCTGCCGGAGCGACGCGAGCGCTGTGGTGGCGCGCAAAGTGCCGGCAGCGCTCGCAGGTGATGTTTGAAACGGTAAATCAGAAGGTTACGCGGCACTTCCATGCCTGGACGAGCACGTGACCACGCGTTTTCGAGGTCCTGATTCTGCAGTGCTCGCACGGTACCTTGCAGAGCCCTGTTTTCGCGTGCAAAAACCGTGGCGCCCCATTCCCCGGCAGAAATGCCGGGGCCTCATTGAAGCCGGATTGTGTAGGCGCTGGAGCTGATGTTCTGCACGACCCATTCCCCGGCAGAAATGCCGGGGCCTCATTGAAGCGGCACAGCGGTAGCGCCGCCCTGGCT
>Ga0105047_10011131_pt1 | contig 14631 bp, 16 predicted proteins | sample MAT04_FD_78384 | JGI IMG/M metagenome (GOLD analysis project Ga0105047, IMG submission 78384) | Freshwater microbial communities from Lake Fryxell liftoff mats and glacier meltwater in Antarctica - MAT-04 (megahit assembly) | ecosystem: Environmental > Aquatic > Freshwater > Ice > Liftoff... | reverse complement strand
TGTTCAACGATGAGTTGTGCGGCAATCCGGTCCGATAACAATACGGTGGTAGAAAACATTGGGTATGCGGCAACCGTGTTGTTGGGAGTAATGTCGCTACCGCAACTTGTGCGCTTGTTAAAGGATGGTAGTACGGTTGGGGTGAGCGTTGGAACGTGGCTTTTGTTTACGTTGAACGGAATCCTATGGTTTGGGTACGGCGTGCAACGGGATGCTCCCGCAATGATTGTTGGGAACAGTTTGTTTCTTATAACGGTTATCCCTGTAACCGGAATTGTTGTCGCAGACCAGTTTCAGTTTTCGTTTAACAAACTTTCTACGTTTATCGTTCTTATCCTTGTTACCGCGGGTTGTTTGTGGGCGTGCGCGACAATTGTTCCACTAACTGTGTTGAGCGTGGTGGCGGTATGTTCTTCTGTTTTGGGTATGGTGCCACAGTTGTTAACATCATTTCGCAATGTGCGCTCGGGAGAAAAAAGTTCTGAGGTGGCGTTAGGGACCATCCTATTGCTTGCTATTGCGCAAGCGTTATGGCTTACTTATGGTTGGGTTCGAGGTGAACCGGCAGTAGTTTGGGCGAATATTCCTTGTTTGACGTTCACAATATTAGTATTCTGGTTGGAAGTTGTTGGACGTCGGCAACGTTTAACTTGTTAGGTTCCCGCGTTTTGGTTGAGCGCTGAAAATAGTTCGCGAATGTGTGTTACAGGGATGAGCGTGATACCTGAAACTTTTTCGGTGTCCGATGGGACGAAAGCACGTTTGTATCCGAGGCGTACCGCTTCTGCGAGCCGTTGACGAATCGATTGAATTCTTCGGATATCGCCACTCAATGTTACTTCACCAAGAAACACTGTGTCTAAAGGTGCCGCGATATCCCTGGCGGCTGTGTATAGTGCTGCACAAACGGCAGCGTCCGCAGATGGTTCAGTAACTTTGATGCCAGCAACGGTTGCGAGGAACGAATCTTTGTCGTAAAGTCGTACCCCACCGTGTCTTTCGGTGATAGCGACTAACATAGCGCATCGTGGGCCGTCTAACCCAGAAATTCCGCGTCTAGGGTTAGGAGAGTTTGTGGAAACTACGAGTGCTTGGATTTCGGTGACAAGTGCGCGTCGTCCTTCCAATGCGACGGTAACGGCTACGCCTGGGGTTGGGGTGTCCCGTCCTGTGGAAAATAATCCGGATGGGTCGGTGACCTCCCGCAACCCGTCTTCTGTTTGTTCAAAACAAGCGATTTCGTCTGCGGGTCCAAACCTGTTTTTAACGGTGCGCAGTAGGCGAAGCCCACTGTTGCGGTCTCCTTCGAAAACTAGGCACGAATCTAAAAGGTGCAGGAGCGCGTTAGGCCCGGCAGGATCGTTAGTTTTGGTAACTTGGCCTACCAGCTGTAAGTTGATACGTCTTGTTTTCGCGACACGGTTGAGGACGGTAGCGACTTCCAAAACTTGCGCAACACCTCCCACGCGACCGTCAACATCTGCTGACCCAATCGTTTGAACAGAATCTACGATAACTAGGTCTGGGTTACACGCTTCAATATGTGCGAGTACCGCACCCAAATCTGTTTCGTCAGCGATGAGGAGTGTGTCGGCGTCTACACCAATGCGTTTAGCGCGTACCGAAATTTGTTCAGAAGATTCTTCGCCAGAAATGTAGAGAACTGTGCGCCCAGTTTTTGCATATTCGTGTGCAGCGCGTAGGAGGAGGGTTGATTTGCCGACACCTGGTTCTCCACTAAGAAGAATTGTTTGTCCTGCGACCAGGCCACCACCTAAAACTCGGTCAAATTCGCCTATCCCTGTAGGGATATGTGTGGCACGAGATTCTGGGTCAATATCTTTTACTCTGCGTGCGGCAGCGGTAACCACTCCGCCGCGCATACTGCTTTTCACACCTACAGTTGAACCACCGTCCCCTTGCAACGATTTTTCAGATACCGTACCGAAATCGCCGCAACGAGGGCAACGCCCCATCCATTTCTGGTGTGTAGCGTTACATGCAGAACAAACATATGAAACGTTTTTTGATGCCACAGTTATCCTTCCAAATTTTTGGGTGAAGACGATAATACTATCGGCTTTCGCAGCTAGTCGCCATTATTCCCCGATTTAGAGTAGGTTATTGTTGAAAAATTGTTGTTTTGAGAGGAAACGTTGCCGATAACATTATTGTTGAACCAAGTTTCTGGGAGACAAGTTCTATCAGAAACTTGGGTAACAAGCGATGTGGACTCCCTTCCCACATTCGTGTAGGGTTGTATGAGAGAATGGTATGCGTTTCCCCGGCTAGCATTACCATTTTAGTGCAACTCTTGGAAGGCGAAGAGGTGTCTAGACCCCGTTCCTCAGACACTTCTTCGCCTTCCCTCTTCTAAACGTTTGTGTGGCTGGCGATGTCCAGCCGAGCCAACAAGAGTTGTGCAATGCTTCTCATTGTTGCATAATCTGCATTCCCAAAATCTTTTGTTGGGACGATGTCACCGAAAGCGGTAACCTTTGAACCTAACATTAGTGGCATCCCGTGACCTTCCACTGCAGCCTCGTCAATAACCATTACAGCAGAAACATCACCCGACTCAGGGTCCACATCCCCAACACGCAACAACCCGAAAGCGTTAGAAGGAGGTTTCAGCTGCATATCACTATCTGAAGTTCGAGTTAACCTGTTTACAAGAACGCCGTCCCCTTCGGAATATACTAATGAGTATAACCCAACAACTTCCACAATAGGATGCGCTTTAACAGCGGCTGAGAGGACCCCATCTAACACGGACTGCCAACTCCTACCATCTCGAAACAACGCCTGTTGCGGCAATACTGCTCCTGCGAACCCGCGCCCATACTGTGTAAGAAACGCATAACCATTTCCAATAGTATCATTCATCTGTAAACTCCTTTTTTGACATTCTTAACCATATAAATATAGTTTATCAGATGAATGCAAAATGGTTGGAAGGTTCCGGACGCAACCGTTCACAACCATTTTAAATTGAGATGCTCTATATAGCATGTTTGACGCTGCCAATTAAAGGTAGGAGAAAATGTTTTAATTTAAGACAATCCTGTGATCGAAACATATGTGGAAGCTAGTTGGTTGCCCCACAATATGCCAACCCACGCACCAACTAGTAGAAACGGTCCTAACGGTATTTGGGTGCCACGTTTCAAACGTCCGACCAGCATAAGAATACTTAACGGTATGCCACCTATGATGAATGCGGATACAAACCCGATAGCGGCGGCACCGGAACCATAAAAACCTACGAGAAGTCCAAGAGTTGGAGCGAGTTTAACGTCCCCATACCCGAGCCCTTTACCGCCGGTAAAGAACCATAACGCGAAGTAGAAAGCGCCATAAATGCCAGCCCATACGGTTGCGACAAACAACTTGTCCCAACTTTCGTTGAGCAGAGAAGATCCAACAACTCCGACAACAATGATGATAAAAGTTGGGATAACAATTATGTTCGGCAAAGTTTTGGTGTCAATGTCAATGAGTGTTAACACGATTGATGCGCAACAAAAATATAGGAGGGTAAGGTCGAGAATGTTTGGAACCCCCATGTTCATCGTCCAAGCTAGATAGACGAACCCTGCTCCTGTAAACGTTTCCACTAGAGGGTATCGTTTCGAAATAGGTTGTTGGCAGTTTCTGCATTTTGCTCGTAAAAGTATCCATGAGACGATTGGTATATTGTCTCGTTCTCGAATTGGGGTGGAACATTTTGGGCAGTGAGATCGTGGGATAAGACTTTCCCCCGTGGGGACGCGAGCAATTACAACGTTGAGAAACGATCCGAAGACGAGGCCAAAAATTCCATAAAATATGAGAAACATTATGGGGGGAAGTGTTTCTTCAAGGTTCACCGGAAACCCGTTCGTTGGAGGAAATGTTTTGAAGGTTGGACCCGCCCCAAATAATGTTGTGTGAGAGGAGCCGATTCGCACACAATACTATTTGGGGCGGGAGTTTTGGTTCCCGTTAAGGTTATTTGCGGAAATCGTCAATGACAGCGTCGATTAGGGCAACTGCTTCTGGTTGAATACCGTCTTCCGACATTTTGTTACGCAGTTTCCGCAACCGTGTCACGGATTGGAGACGTGCACTAGTGGCTGCCGCGTCCGCTACAGTGCGGTTGGCGTCAATAACTTGTTGTAAGTTGGTTTCGGCTTCTTCTAACGATTCGTTGAGATGGTTGTTTTGTTCGGCGAGCAAAACAAGTTCGTGACGGTCTGCTTTGGTTGCCAATACTTCCGCGTGACGTCGTTCGATTTCTGCTTGTTCAACTTCGGTTTTACGACGAAGGTCGGCAACCTGTTTGATAGCGTTTTGTGTTTTGCGTTCCGCCTCTTTCGTCACAACTTCTTGTTGCGCTTGGGCGGCCCGTTCAACTTCTGCAACACGTTTGTCTGCGTCTTCTTCAACAGCGCGAACCTGTTCGGCTGTTTCAACCTTCACGGCTTCGACCTGTTTGGTGGACCGTTGTTCTACCTCCCATTCGGCGTCAGCTACTAGTCGCGCAATCTGGTTCGCAATGGAAGCTACTTTGGAATCGGCGAGGAGTACGGGATGAGCGTCCTCCACAGTTTGCGCTTCCAAATCAGTTCCAACTGTACTTATACTCATATTGTTCCCTTCATTTTCACTATCATCATTATCATTGTTGGACAAAATTTCGTAAGTTCCGGGCACTGCTAACAGTGGGGGACCGGTTTCCACAGTTTCGTAAGTATCGTCAGAAACGTCCAGTTCCTCAACATTTTCAACGTTTTCTACACTAGTCGGGGGGGAGAGTTCCGAATTTTCAACTGTGGACGTTTCTGTATCTGTTGTAACGGTTTCGTCACCACTGTTAGTATCAACAACGTCGAACAGTTCGTCGTTGTTCTCGGCAACGTCAACGGCAATGGGTTCCACAGTTTCCGCTTTCTCCAAAGGGTTACCGTTAGACACGTTCCAATCATGGTCAGAAGAATCGTTGACGAACAGTTCGTCTACAGTGTCGTCTGCCGAACCGTCTACAGTGTCGTCTGCCGAACCGTCTACAGTGTCGTCTGCCGAACTATCTACACTTGTTGTAACATTCATCTCGTCGTCCTCAGATTCGTTAGGTAGGTTAGTGAGTTGAGCCAAAAAATCTTCATCCTGGTATAGCCAGCTCACGGCAGTCGCTACTTCTTCTTCACGAGTATCGGCAGTTTCACCCTCCGATTCTTCGTGAGTGTCAGCTTCAGACATTCCAAAAGTTTCGGGAAGGGGAACTTCAAAAAGCTGTTCACCCACACGTTCTGGTTCAGAACCGTTACCGGTACCAAAAAAGTCGTCCGAAACGAGCCCTGCAACGGGTTGCCTTTCCTCAACCACGTTGTTGGTGGTAGAGGGGGGGATGGTTGTGGCTACTGTGGCTACACCGTCCGGGTTAGCTTTTTTAGCAAAACTACCATCACGAACGCTGGCAAGCCATTCAACAATATCGTCATCTTTGGGAGCTGTCTTACCTTCGGCTTTCGCAGCCGTTTTAACAGCGCGGGCAGCATCCTTCTCCGCTTTACGTTGGAACTTTTCGTCCTGTGCGGAACGTTTCTTCTCCGCTTTGGCCGCCATCTGATGCGCCGTTTTCTCTTCCGGTGTCATATCAGAATAGTTCGGTTCATCGCTGACCCGCCTAAACTTCGCAGCCATAGGTCCGAATACGGCGGTAGGAGAAGAACTTCCCCCAACATTTTCATCACGCTGGTTCAAAAAGTATAGTCCAACGGCTGTACCAAGACCAATTATGGCAATACCCATAACTAGAATAGTGTCCAACCCTAAGACGAAGAAAGCGACCGCCCAAATAATTATGGTGACAGCTGCTACAGCAAGCGGTATTTTAGGTAGGTTAGGCTCCGACATGTCTACTCTCAATCATTAGTTCATGTCGTCCACGAATATTCGAAAGTCCGACGACGGATATCTCATCGGCGGACTTTACCGCTCAACTGTTTGAAAATAAAGTTATCGTTGCCGCAAAACTGTTTCAACCATAGTTATAGCGGTACGCAAAACTTTCGCCTGCGCCAACCGTTCTTCAGCAATATCAGTAGCCAAATCTGTTAACCCTGCTGGTAAAGTTCCATCAGGGTTAGTCATCTGCCTCACCCAAAAATCAGGATCTGACTCGTGTACCAGCAGCGTGTGAAAAGAGTAGAGCCCTGAACGTGCCATACGTAGAGCATGTTCATTCCATACGGGACGTTCACACAAACTGGTGAGAGTGTTCGCCACATTGGTGGCACCCCCACGCCCAGACGCGGCGTGTAACACTGTAACCGCTTCCCGCATTGTTTCTCGAAACACTTCTTCGGGTGCGATAATGGTGGCAGTGTCCGACATAATGACCTCCATATAGTAATGAGTAACATTAATGTTATCGGCTGCATTCCGCCAACCTGTAGTTTACGGTGTTACGGCGGTTATTGACACGTCCGAAACAACTGTAACGGTTAACGAACACGTTTAGCTTTAGGACCAGGTTCGGTTAAAGGAACGTTCATACCGGGAGCTGGTTTAGCTGCGGACGCCTTAACAAATTCGGCGGCATTACTGTTAGAAAACCCTCGACACATTTGCGCAGTATCCCACGAAACAAACATCCAAACGTGTCCTGTGCCCCAAGTGGACACTTCTTGGGGATTCCAACGAGCCAACATCACTCGACTTTCCAAAGGCAACGACCCAACGTATGCTTCCGCAGCCTTAACCAAACTTTCGGAACCACCGTCCCGATACCATAAAATAACCCAACCTCGATAAAGTAGTGATACTGATTCTGCCATTGTAAGAAAATTTTTATTCAAAATGGTTGGACTACTAGTGTTAAAAGTTTTGGCGAAATTTCCGTTCACAGGGGGAACCGTTGCCGGACTGTATAACGTTTCCGGAGGAATCCATCCCACCTCATCTGCGGGCGCAGGCGTCCGGTCAATCACACCGGAACACCCGGCTGCCAAAGCGTTTAAAGAAGGAGGGTTGATGACCGAACCACTACCCAAAACTTGGGGTTCCCGACCAGGGTTCCGCGCCGCCGTCATTAACAACATTCCTAAAACAAGTGTTGTAACCAAAACAATAATAATTGTACGTTTACGAGTAGACTTGATAACGGGTTGCGGAACGTTGGACGTTTCACCAGCCCACCAGGGTGTTCCTACACCATTCGTCTCACCAACGGGTTGAGTTGGGGAGACAGGTAATGGGTTTGGTGGCATAAAGATCCTCAAAACAATGGGACGGTTGAAACTATTTGGAAGGTTCAATTGTGGTCGTGTCGAACAGTTCTCGTTCAACACGGTCACGCAAAGACTCGTCCGCTTCCAACAAGTATAGTAACGTTCGAACAATACGCGACTTGTCTACCTCCCATTCGGCTGCCCACAACGCTAAAGTTTTTCGCTGAGCGCGGTCCAAATCTACCGTATAACGTTGAACATCGTTATTTCGGCGGGCGGCACGTCGATCAACGTTAGTTGGTCGAGTGCGTCGGACTTCCACAGTTTCCACAGTTTCCACAGTTTCCACAGCTTTTTTGCCAGCCATAACATTTCTCCCTCATACACGTGAGCACAACCACTTTTGGTCTCCACGAGTTTATCGGCACGATCGTATGGTCGTTCCGCCAATACTGCCACCCGGCATTCCGCAACTACTGCTTTAACTTGACAAGTTTACCGTGCCGATAAACTCGTGGGAGGAAACAAACCTCCAACAAGTTTATGGGAGCAAAATTGTGGCCGGTTACACAAAACCTACACCGCAACGGTGGGCGAAACTAGCGGTTGACTATTATCGCAACCCCAAAATCATCCAATCCGGACCGTACGCCGAACTAGCTTACATTCGGTTACTCGCTATCGCTCGTGAACGAATCGAAACGTCAGACAAGGACGGAGAAGTCCCGTTAGTGCTTGCCGAACGAGAATTACGCGACATTTGCGAAACAATGCCAGAAAAACCTTCTGTCATCACACTCCTCACCGTCCTTGAAGCAAACAATCTTATCACCCTCACCGACACTACTATTATGGTTGACGATTATGCTAAATGGCAAACAACTAGTAAAGAGTTGGAGGTAACCCGGGCAACCGCCAGAACCCGAGCAGCGGCCTACAGGAGTAGTAAAAAGAAACCTTAACCAAAACCTATCCCACATTCCCAAGAACCGTTCACACAACCAAACCAGCGACTGTGGTACAATCAACAGTACTACAGGAAGGCAACTCGTGGCACGACCAAAACGTGAGAAAAACCCTCTCGGCATATATCGTACCGTCGTCCCCCCTTTCGCCGATCTTCGAGAAACCGAACCCATTCCTACAAAATCTGGACGCGTCCGTGGAAAACACGGACTCGACCCAATGTTCGCCACCAACGTTGAAACCGTTGCCGACCACATTCTACACATCCGAAAAACCGTCATCGCCGTCGCAGGCAACCCACGCATTGGAACCACGTGGCGACAAACCATCCAACAACTCCTCAAAGGTTCCACCCCGGCAGGACAATCATTTACCGCACCACAATTATGTGACCTTTTCGACTTCGCCACACAAGACACGTTCTGGCGTCAACACGTCCCAGATCCTAACGGACTACTACGCCACGGACATAAACTTTGGCTCAACCCCGACTACATTTCTTGGTCCATCAAAAACGATCGCCCTACCGGTAACCGTCCCGAAAGTAATTCTTCCAACCATCCCATACCCAAAGGCGGGCTAGCTGCAGACTATGCCCAAAATTATGACAGTTGGGACACCGACTGGAATGTCAACCAAGGTTAAAAATTGGAATCCCGTTAAAACTGGCACAGTGACACGTCTTCTTGCCGATAACATGTTCAGCTATCTACGAAGTGGAGCCTCAGGGTGAACATTGTAAACCATAACACAACCATACTTGTGGAAGAAACAACACTTACCAACTGTGTATGCTCCTGCGAATGTGGTAACCAGGTTACCGTCCCAACCTTTTCACCCGTATTACAGAACCATGCTCGCTGTCAACAATGCACCACTGTTGACCATCTTCGCAACAATCCTAGAAAAACTTCCAACATTTATACGAAAATGATGCCCCCTATTAGTGCTACCCCACTTACACGACTAACCGTTGAGGAGGAACGTTACGCAGTTGAAGCGCAACAAGAAATTCGGGAAGAACTTTTAGGGTTAGCACAGGAACGTTGGAAACAATCTTTACCTGAAAAATTTCGGAACGCTCATAGTGTTCGCCCCGAAGTGTTGAGCATCCTCAACCGTCTTGAAAAAAGTAAAAACCAGCGCACTGGACGTTTAGACTCTGAAGTAGCTAGCCTGGTTCTCGTCGGAGAACGGGGGCGGGGGAAAACTTGGATAGCAGCAGGATACGCTAACGACGCTATCCAACGAAAATTATTTCACCCATCCGAAGTATTGTTCGGAACCGAAACTGAACTTCTCTCATCCGCAGCTAACGCTACGTTCGGAGAAGTCGAAAAACAGTTCGCCAAATTTTCTTCCGGCAAAATAAAACTCCTCATTATTGACGATGTGGGCAGAGGAACCTGGCTACGAAACGATATGCGTACAAAAGTTTTTTGGCACGTTATCAACGAACAATACAAACGCAACAACATTATTTTGATTACCACTAATCTTGAATCCAACATATTCAAAGAATATGTCGGGCCAGCAGCATACGATCGTCTTATCTCTATGACAGGAAAAACTAGTATCAAGTTAGTGACGGTCGACGAAGATTATCGGAGCAGTGTTACTACTGCCGCAATTAAACGAACCCAAAACTAAGTCTCCTGCCGCAACATTCGCCTACACAAAGGGAAACGCGGGTGAAAAATAGTCCATTACCATATACCCCTCGTTAGAGAACATTTACAGTAAACACGGCGAACCTGGGATACCACCTAACTCGCCTAACGTTGAAAAGAGGTGTTCGCAATGTCTTGCCGCGTAACAAAAGGTAACAGTGCGGTCACCTCATACGCCAGATACTCCTGCCAATCTGACGAAAACACGGTCTCCCGAGAATTTCACGCTGCACGACGAGACGCCCACCAAACTCTCGGACCAGACGGGAAAACAAAAGAATCCGTCAACACGGTCATACAGTACCTTCACCAGTTTCGCGAAACAGTCACTAACGACACCAACCTTTCCGAACGAAACAAAACATCTCTCCTCAACCGTATCATTTTAGCGGAAAAAGAAACATATAATGGGGAAGGGCCAAACCGAGCAACATTTGTGGCTTGGCAACGTCTCAACGACTACATCACCCACCTTCCCGGAGCCGAAAATGTTAACAATATTACGTTAGAAGAGGTGGATGCGGCTCGCACTCGTTGGGAACTCGCAGACCAAACTTTAAGACAGTCAACCACGCACACCTCAGGACGATCTGCAATCCTACAAGCACATTCTCTCAAAGAAAGCTACACTCGGCTACGAGCCTCCCACGATTTAACACAGAAAGGGTTCAACGATTTACGTTACAAATTTGGTGCTTTAGGTGCCTCAGACCCTGAAGTTGAGGCACGATACCACGCCGCCGTACACGCTCTCGCCCAAACCCAACCAACAAACCTTGGTGACGAACAAAACGTTGTTCACCCAACTTCCAACCATAAACCTAACAATCTTGGAAACACATTTTCTCTTGTGCGCATAGCGCATCGTAAAACAACAGTTTTAGCACGAATCTATAGGCAAACACCAACCGCAGAAAACCGTTCCCTATTCGAAACCGCTAAAAAACAACTCCGGATAGCGCAACACGCGTATTGGGAAACCATTGCTCATCAACATGACCTTCCTGCTACCATGAACGTTGACGCAGCAGGATCTGTACAAGCATGGACAGCTACCACCAGCCCCAATATTCCTCGAAAAGATGTGTGGGCCGCGGCGGAACATTTTTGGATGCGCGAAGATTATGCTGCCACAAAAATTGGTCGTCTCACAAAATTTGACGCTACACGGAAGGCGTTGCGTCGAGCCGAAGCGCGCCAAGCCATTCTAGACGCTGAAGGCGAAGGTGTTATTGACACGCTTAACCCACGGTTCGCCGAATCTTTGAAAAGGCGCCAAACCTCATGAGCATGGTATATGGCACTTTCCTTACCCCCGATTCCCAACCTTTTCGGCGGAACCTCCAACCTGTTAGACCATTTCACGTTTCGGTTTACCGTACTAACAATTTAGAATCCCACAAACCTCAAACCCGTACCCAACCCCCCAGCTTCCCAGAAGCTGAAAATCGTGTTACCATATGGATTCCAGGAGTATCAACTCCAGAAGGTATAGTTTTGTTAACAGGGTTTGCCACCTTACTGGTTGGCGGCGAAGACCTTATCCTCAAAATGGCACAAACCGTCGCAGCAAGCATAGTTTTTGCTGTCGCGGCAGGAGTTCCCACCACAGCAATATGGTTGGCAACAAACATCACAAAATAGTTGGGTGGGCCACCGTTGTGAACAACTGTTAGAAAGATTATACCAATATTGTAATATGGAGGATCAGGTTGTGGCTAAAAAAGGTAAACGCGGACGTAACGTTGGACGGTCAGGGAACCCAGGGTGGCAACCAACCACTAGCGGGTTAACCAACATTCCTACAGCAAACCCCCAAACACTAACATGTAACCAAAATAGTTCCACACAACCCCCAGCTGATAGCCAATACCTTGTGGTATTGCGCCGCCAAGAGGCAGCAAAACGATTAGAACAGTTTTTGGTTGCGGTGGCTAACGATATGAACGTTTCACCTGCACGGTTAGCTGCCGTTTACGAAAAATGGAAAGACCCTGACAGTATTTACGAAAATGTTGAAGCACCTGACCCAAAGTTTCAGTACAACCCCGAAACTTTAAAACTTTCGGGAGACCCTAACACGAAACGCGCGTTACGTAAACTTGGATACGAACATTTTTTGGCGCAACCATATCCAGTGTTTGTGTATGGGACGTTACGCCAAGGACAAGGTAACAGTGGGCTAATGAACCCAGCCGTAGACAATGTTACCACAGGACGTTTGAAAGGTGTTGCCATTTATGGAGCTGACCATGGGTTCCCTTACGCGGCAGAACACGAAGACCCGTCAGCAGTTACTGTTGGAGAGTTGGTAGTGTTGAAAGAGAATAATGAGGGAGATTATGCTCGGTATCGCCTTGACCGGCTTGAAGGTTTCAATTCGGATCATCCGAACTCGTCTCATTACGAACGAGTTTTGACAAAAGTGTATCTTGAAGACGAAGACGACGGGGTGAAAGCGTGGACCTATTTGGCACGCGGGTTTGCCCGCGAAACGTTGGTTGAGAAAGACCGTATCGTTGATGGGGATTGGGTTTCTGCAAAAGTACCTCCACGAACATATTGGAACTCTTCCCCAATTGGTAACAGTCCTCCCCACGGTTATTAATTGTGCTACACTATGGGTATGGAACAATACCAGCAGTTGGCATCAGAGTGGCATCCTACGTTGAACGGTGAACTGACACCCCAAAATGTTGGGGTTGGAAGTAGCCGAAAGGTTTGGTGGGTTAAAGAATGTTTGCCAGGGCAACCTGTTCACGTTTGGTCGGAAACTGTTGCTAGTCGGGTAGCTGGTAACGGGTGCGCTGTTTGTGCGGCACGGTTAAACCCAGTAAATATTGAAGATTTTGTTGAAGACCCACGGTTGTCTCAAGTGTGGGACCCTGCTAACAGCTGGTAACAGGAACCGTTACCAGCTGGGTCACCTCGGGTTCGGGGGGAATGCGAAGACGAAATGTTGCCGATAATCACAATGTGAATACCCCAAACACTGTTCGTACCAAACTTGCGAAACATACCGTCCCTAAACTTGTTGAAGCTTTAGACGACGCGTGGCTGCGGCGGCGCGTGTTAGAAGAAGCTGCAGCACAAATTGGTGCCGAACTTATTTCCCGAATTGTTGAGCAACACGTTCCAGGGGCGTACCAGGTTGTGTTAACCGAAGATCATTCTCACGACGCTCCGCACGCTCATTTGAAAACTATCCTGGCGCGAGATGGAACCCCACTCCTCATGGGAATGGGCGACGAGTGGCATGACCTGCACTGGACTAGCACGGTAGACGAATACGTTTACGACATCTATCTTATCGCTCCCAGCGTTTTTGTTCGTAACGATAACTCTCAAAAATATGGGTACGACTTTGAACCGAAAAATGTTCACACTCACGACAGCGCGACTGAAACAGTCAGCCACGAACACGAGCATGAGAGCGAACACGAGCATGAGGATAAGGTTTCCGCCCCTCACACACATAAAATTGTTGCACGTGCTGCCACATACGTTTTCTTCGTCTCATCCGAAGAAAGTGTAACGTTGTGAGTAGAGAAATTGATCCCAAAAAAGCTGTTACCGATTTGGACGCTGTCACCCTAGACCAGTGGACGGTTACCCAAAGAAGTGACAGCCTTATTGTTGTTCTCGACTTTGTTGGAGGGTTGGGCAGGACAACAGATCCAACTGGGCTTCCCCTATATATTGATGAAGCCGAAGCCGTACACGTTGAAAGAAAATTAGTTTTATCTAGCCAAGAACAACAAGACGCTCTTACCAGTGTCCTGTCCAGGTGGCAGAAAACAGGTTTACCGTTACGAGTTTTAGAATTTTTGGACGAATTCCTCATTGTTGAAGATAAAGAAACTTTCCTAAAACTTCCCGGACCTAACATGTAGTTCACCTCGTATCGCCGAAACGCGCATCCTCAATGTTTGGGAGGAACGGTAAGCCGATATTGTTGATAACAAGGTGTGAACATTGTGCCGATTTTAGGGACGGGTTGTGGAATGGAAGTTAACACGTTTAAACGTTCCGCGGAAGCCGTTCACGCAGCATTGTCTACTACACCAAACATTCCACAACAATTCGGCATAATGTTAGAAGATTCTCCCAACATTTGGACTCCAACTACTGTACGAACATTGTTTAACTGGTGCACCACCATGCCAGGCAGCCAACAGCTTGCTGAACATGGTGTTGATTCAGATTTACTTCCCCACCCACCAACACGAATTCTTGATGTCGTTGACAACAATGTTACAGTTTTTAACGAAACTGTTGACCCTGTTGTTGATGCCGCTCTCCACGGTGTGCCAGGGTACGAACCGGGCAAAACCTTGGTGCACACTATTGTTCCAACCCAAAACCATTTGGGAGGGTTACGCGCGTTAGTGGCACGATACGGGTTTACGGTAACTCCTACCGCAATAGTTTTCCTAAAAAATTTAGCTAACCAACCGTCTGCCCCTGTTGCCCTCAACCCAACAATAATGTTAGGCGTGGATGGAACAATTCTTGTTCGTAACGTTAACACACCTGGTTACACAACCCAACTTGCTAACATTGTTGGAGCGAAATGGGATCACACTGTAGACGCTTGGACTATTCCACAAGACGCGTCCACAGAACTCTTATTGTTTGCTACCACACACAACATTCCCATACCTGAAAAACTTTTGCGTCAACCGATACATTTTGACGGCACTCTTGACGGGTTACGTGGCGTTCCCCTCGCCGACATTAAAAGTATTCCTAAACGTCGAATCCCAAACTTTCACAAGTTT
>Ga0105047_10011130_pt1 | contig 14632 bp, 16 predicted proteins | sample MAT04_FD_78384 | JGI IMG/M metagenome (GOLD analysis project Ga0105047, IMG submission 78384) | Freshwater microbial communities from Lake Fryxell liftoff mats and glacier meltwater in Antarctica - MAT-04 (megahit assembly) | ecosystem: Environmental > Aquatic > Freshwater > Ice > Liftoff... | reverse complement strand
GAGGGTGGGTCGGTCGGATGGGATGAACGCGTCGAGAGCGACGCGCCGGTCGCCGGTGACGTCGTCCACTTCGATCGCCGGGAGCGGGCTCACTCCCGAGTTCGAGCCGGTTGCAGACGAGGTCGGGCGACCCGCGCCGGAACCGGAACCGCAAGCCGACAGCGCCATCAAGCCGATCGCTGCACAGGCCACGAATTGCTTCATGGCACCGGCAACCCGGCAGGGCACCGAAATCATTCCCGATAGATCCCGGAAACGCTCGCGCTGCCTGCAAGCGGCTGATTGCTCGGCCACCAGATCTGACGCAATGATCGTCGAATATCGTCGACGGGACGTTTCACTGATTGGAGCGGGTTTCCACCCGCTAGGACTGCTCGACGAACGGAAATGACGAGATGACACGAACCCCTCAACGAGTGGCCTTCACCGGCAGCCTCGGCACTCCGCTCGCCGGCAGGCTCGACCTGCCCGCCGGCCCGCCACGGGTCTTCGCGCTGTTCGCGCACTGCTTCACCTGTTCCAAGGACGTCGTCGCCGCCGGACGCATTGCGGCCGAGCTCAACAGGCACGGCATCGGAGTCCTCCGGTTCGACTTCACCGGTCTCGGCTCCAGCGAAGGCGACTTCGCCAACACCGACTTCTCCTCCAACCTCGACGACCTCCGGCTCGCCGCGGCGTGGCTTCGCGAGCACCACTCTGCACCACAGTTGCTCATCGGCCACAGCCTCGGCGGGGCCGCAATGATCGCCGTCGCCGCCGATCTCCCCGAAGTCCGCGCCGTCGCGACGCTCGGCGCGCCCGCGGATGTCGCTCACATCACCCGACTGTTCGACCCGCAGCTCCCCGTGATCGAGCAGCAGGGCCGCGCGATGGTCGACATCGCCGGGCGCTGCTTCACCATCCGCCGCGAGATGCTCGACGACCTGAACTCGCATTCGATCGAGGAACGAGCCGGTCAACTCAAGGCGGCGCTCCTCGTCGCGCATGCCCCCGCCGACAACATCGTTGGCATCGACAACGCAGCGCGCATCTACGCCGCGGCGCGACACCCGAAGAGCTTCCTCGCCCTCGACGGGGCAGACCACCTGCTGACCAGACCAGCTGACGCCATCTACGCAGCACGGATGATCGCGTGCTGGTCGGAGCGATTCATCGTCGATGAGCACCCATCCGCAGCGGCACCACAGGCGAACGCGCCCGTGGTGGTGGCCGAGACCGGGCAGGGGACGTTTCTCAACCACGTCGTCGTCGGCGATCACCGCTTCCTCGCCGACGAACCGATCGATGTCGGAGGCTTCGACGCCGGCCCATCGCCGTACGACCTTCTCGGCGCAGCGCTCGGAGCGTGCACGTCGATGACGCTGCGGCTCTACGCCGACCGTAAAGGACTTCCGCTCGATCGTGTCACCGTCGAGGTCAGCCACGCCAAGACCCACGCCCAGGACTGCGACGCCTGCGTCGAAGGAGCCGGCCCACTCGTCGACCACTTCGAACGACGCATCATCGTCGCCGGCGCCCTCGACGACGCCCAGCGCACCGCACTCCTGCGAATCGCGGACAAGTGCCCGGTGCACCGTACCCTCGAAGCAACCTCTCGCATCTCCACCACCCTTGTGCCAGCACCTGAGCCGAGCCGCTGATGAACGAGTCGGTCGTCAGGCGACGATCAGTTTGTCGACGATGTCGGCGAGCCCGTCGCCGCCCACGCCTCGAATCAACCACCGACGGGCGACGTCTGGTGGTTGATTCCGGGCTGGGCTCCACCGACGAACGGCTCTGGTCGCGATTCGTCTCCATGTTGGAGACGAATCGCGACCAGAGCCCCGGAGAACGACCGCGCCCCGAACTGCCACCCAGCGGTCTTGCTCACGGGGGACGAGACCAACCTGCGCACCAACTGCAGAGCCAACACCTGCCGCTACCGGTGGCGTTCGATCGACGGGCGATGGGTGTCGAGTTGTCGTTTGATGTCGTCGATGCCGCCGCTGCTGTCGAGCCCGATGACGACTCGGCGCGCCCCGCACGTGCGGTGGCCGTCGAGGGTGGCTTGGTCGCCGGAGGATCCGTAGATGCTGAGGTCGAGCTCGGCGGGGTCGCGGCCCGCGTCGGCGGCAAGTTCCTGGAGTCGCTGCCAGCGTTGCGGGATCGGCTCGGTTCCTTCGATCGGCATCCAGCCGTCGCAGTGCTCGACAACATCGCACAGGGCGCGGTCGTGCCCCATCGCGCCGAGCAGTAGCGGCGGTCCCGGTCGTTGGAGCGGTTTGGGATAGGACCAACACGGCCCGAACTGGATTCGTTCCCCGTGGTGGGCGGCTTCGTCATCGGTCCACAGTGTCCGGATGGCTTGGATGTGCTCACGGAACGCAGGTTTGCGGTCGGCCCAGGCGATGCCGTGGCCGGCGAGTTCGGCGGCTTGCCACCCGTACCCGACGCCACAGATCAGCCTGCCACCGCTGAGCTGATCGAGTGACGCCAGTTGTTTGGCCGTGGCGAGTGGCTCTCGCTGGGCGAGGACGAGGACGCCGGTGCCGAGCTTGATCCTGGTCGTGGCTCCAGCCGCCGTGGCCAGTGCGATGACGGGGTCGTGAAGCCGTTTGTACTCCTCGGGCATTGCCTGCCCGCCCCACCATGCGATGAAGTCGCGCACCGGGATGTGTGTGTGTTCGGTGACGAACATCGACTCGAAGTCGCGTTCCTCGGCAGCGACCGCAACGTCGGCCGGGGTTGCGGTGTGGTCGGTGAAATGCATCATCACGCCGATGTGCATCGTCTCGTTCACGATTGGCTCCAAGCTCGATCGACGAGCTGCTGTTGATGGTCGTACAGCCGGACCTCAACGATCAGGTCACCATCCACCCGGTACCGCAGGCAGCGATCGACCGTCACGCGTTCGCCGGCGATGTCGAACGCCTCGCGTACGAAGATCGCGCCGTGCCCGCCCAGGTCGTAGACGGCGTCAACACTGACGAGTGTGCGGCCGCTGCGACGGGCGGTTTCGGCCAGCAACGAGAGGAGCGCGTCTCGACCGTGATGGTCGCCCGCGAACGGCGAGGTCCCGCCGTAGTGCACGACCACGTCAGGGCTATAGGTCGCGAACAGCGTCTCCAGATCTGAGCGCTGCCACGCGTCTGCGTAGCGCTGAATCACCCCGTTCCGATTCATGACGGAGTCCGTGAGGTGGAGCGCGCGGCCCGATGGTGGGCTTCGGTGGCCCAGCCGTTGGTGATGCGTCGCATGATGACCGCGAACGCTGTCGGCATCCCAGCGGCGAGGAGCGCGCCGCGGAGTGTGGGCCGACGTTCGTAGCGAAACACCGCAGACGCTCGGCAATGCCGCTCCTCGATCTCGTCGACCCGGAACACCGCCGCCATCGACACGAGCGGATACGGGTATTCGCTGGTGTCGACGTTCACCTCGTAGCGGCGGTCGTCGGGGAACACATCGCACGACTCGGTCCACGATTCGCCGGATCGAGCGACGCAACGACGCTGCCCGCGGTCGGAGTCGGAGTCGGGCAGCACGTGGACCGCGCTCAGGTTCGGTGCCAGCCGCCCATACAGTTCGTGATCCGACACGACCTCCCAGCCAATCGCCACAGGTGCCGCCAGATCGACGCTGCGCCGGACCATCTCCAAGCGGGATCCGTCAACGCTGCCGGCGAACGGCGACAACTGGCGGAGGGCGACGACTTCGGCGACAGCCAGGGCCAAGACGCAGGCACCGACAGCCGCCACAACGGCCACGCCGGCTGCGGTCAGGTCGCCGATCACCACGACGGGGATGGAGATCGCGACCCACACAAGGTCGGCGACAGCGACGAGTCGGCCGCCGCGCCACACCGTGCGAGCCCCCGCGACCGAGACAGCGAGCACGACGACCCCGAACGCGACCACACCAAGCCCGATCGCCGCCACGGCCAAGGTCGAAGTGCCTGCAAGTTGTTCGGTCAGCCATGCCGACGAGCCTGCGACCGCAAACCCGGTGACAACAGAGAACGCAGTGTTCGCGCGCAGCACGTTGCGGACCCGCTGCACCGCAACCAACGTGGCGTCGTTCACGACGGGCCTCCGTCGAAGAAACCAATCAACTCGGTGATCCGACCGTCCGCATCGAGGCGTGCAACATCGAGCCCGGCGATCACTCTGGAACCGTCAGCAGCGACAAGTGTCCAGCACCAATGCAGCACGTCGTGGTGCGCCAACGGCTCGCCGACCAACCCGAACCGGTGACCAGGAAACTGCTGTTGCACCGCCCCCATCATCTCGCTGATCGCGACATGGCCAGCGACGTCCGCGAGCGGATCGACCGAACGGGCGCTCGGCGCCCACGCCGCCTCGATCAGACCGAGTCGTCGAGCATCATCTGGTTCGTTCCAGCAGTCGAAGTAGCTGTCGATCGCTGTTGGTGCGGGGGTCGATTTCATGCCCCCAACGATGAGGTCGTCAGGGCGGCGAAGCAATCACCTCACAGGTGATGGAACCCGCCCTGACCGATCCGTAGTGTCACGGTCATGAACACACGTCTGTCGCCGGCCGGTTCGATGCTGCGCGACTGGCGCAGCCAACGACGACACAGCCAACTCGATCTCGCCACCCGCGCCAACGTGTCCACCAAACACCTCAGCTACGTCGAGACAGGCCGCGCCAAGCCCAGCCCCGAAATGATCCTGCACCTGTGCCAACACCTCGACGTGCCGCTGCGCGACCGCAACACCATCTTGCTCGCCGCCGGCTACGCACCCCGCTACCGCGACACCCCACTCGACCAGACCGACGCCGACGACCTCCACCAACTCGTCGAACTCGTGATCTCCGAACACCGCTTCCCCACCGTCGTCGTCGACGCCCAATGGAACCTGGTCGCCGCCAACCCAGCAGCGGCGATCTTCACCGAACACGTCGCTGCCGAACTACTCACACCACCGACCAACGTCATCCGACTCAGCCTGCACCCCAACGGCCTCGCCCCGCACGTCGTCAACTTCACCGCCTACGCAACCCACATCATCAACCGACTTCGCCGCACCATCGACCACCACCCCGACGACACCCTGCAATCCCTGCTCGACGAATTCGGACACCTCGCCGCGACCGACGCCACACAGCACCCCGGGGTTCTCCTACCGCTCGAGCTCACCACGGCCCGCGGCGTGATCAGCATGTTCTCCACCATCACCACATTCGGCGCACCACACGACGTCACTCTCTCCGAACTCGCAGTCGAAACCTTCTACCCCGCCGACGACCACAGCCGCAGACTCCTCGCACGATGAAGCTCGGGGGGAGCCCAGGAACTCGCCGTGGCAATGGCTCGGCGACCCGACGCACGAAACGTGTGATGTCGACGCTTGGGACCGCGATCGCCGCCCGGTGGCCAATGCAACCTGGGCACGGACGCCTCGAGGTCTGGTCAGACCACGGAGCGAATGGTGATCACTGACCCACCTATGCGTTCCTGGACATCGACTCGATCTGCGCAGTGATGCAGTAGGCGGGCAACGATGCCCTCGTGCAGCAGGGCGGTTGGCGTCCCCGCCGTGTTTCGGATCTCCGCATACAACTCGACACGTGGTTGCGTTCTACGAAGCCAACGCACTTCAACGGACGCGCTGCCGATTTCGCCGGTGGACAGGGCGGCGGACACCACCTCGTTCACCGCCGTTACGAAATCGTCGATGACTTCGTCGCCCACACCCGGGTCGGCGAGGTCCCGGCGGAGCGACACTCGCAGGTCGGACAGTTGACCATTCGACCTGATGATCGACCGCACCTCAGCTCAGCTCGGTCGAGGACTTCACGACGCGCTCCCCGCCGATGTCCTGCTCGAGCAGGTCGGCGGGTTGGACCTTCAAGTCGTGCCACTTCACCTCGGCCCCAGCGACCCCTGTGGTTTGGGCTTGAAGTGAACTCATCGCTGATCCTGCCGGCTTCTGTACCTGTGTCGAGGTCCATTCGACCACGTCGCCGATGTAAAGGTTGCAGGTCATGACGAGGCAGTTCCCTCGGTCGGGGGCAGCTAAACCTGATACTCGTTGGAGCCGCTTCCTGGCCCTGCGCAGCATGAATACGGCGTGCGACTACATCTGAATCAAGGCCGACCACATCGAATCGATCACGACGGTAGGGCGACCATTGCCCGGCCGAACGGTTACAGTTTCCTGATGGACACCAGCGGAGCACGGTTGACCTTCACCTTGGTCGAAGACCGGGTCTCGGTTTCGGGTGAAATCGATGCGTCTACATGTGAATCCTTCAACGATTGGCTCGACCAGCATGGCGCCGGCGGTTGCATCATCGTGGATATGGCCGAAGTGACCTTCATCGACTCGAGCGGCCTACGAGTGCTGATCACGCACCACCAGCAGGCGGTTGCAGACGGCCGGAGCTTCGAGCTGGCCAACCCCAGCCCAGCGGTGCAGCGACTGTTCGAGATCACGGGTCTCACCGATGTGTTGCACATCCGCTCCACCTGACCAGCGCCAGCGAGAGCCAGCCTCCAGTTTCCCTGAAAGCTGACCGTCCGCACGGTCGTCGGCATCCACAGCTCAGGCTTTATCGACGACCTCGATCAGCGACACGGCCATGGCGGTCGTTCGCCAGCAGTATCAACGGGCTGCGGTTGGGCCAATCTTGTTCGCCACCGACAGTAGCGCCGACTCAGTGAAGCAAACCGGCCGGCGTCGGTGTCGTCGGGCGAGGCGTCGGCCCAGGGTGTCGCCAACTTGCACGCGGAGTCGGTTGCGCCTCCATCCCCCCGACGTTTGGCTGGGAACGTTGGTCGAGTCGAGTGCCCCTTTGGTGTCGAGCGCGGGCGTGGATTGGAAGATGAGTCGGGCGGCGACTTGAGCGACGACGGTCTCGGTGAAACGTGGTAGCACATGTAGCCCGATCACGATGAGCGCGCCCGTGAAGCCGGTGGTTCGTTGACGGCGGGGTCTTCGTACGGATCGGATGACGGCTGCGGCGACGCGTTCTGTCGAGAAGGCGGGAGGTATTGCTCTGATGGCGCGGCCCGTGTGAGGTCGCTGGAGCCGGTGATGCGATACGCGAACTCTCCCAGGGTGAGCGATGGGCCGGCCCAGTGGTCTCGGATGCAGTCGCGGTAGCGCCCGTTCCACTCTGCCCACTGCGGAGCGCATGTTGAGCGTGTTGCCGGTGCCGGTGTAGTCCAAGTAGTACCGGTCCTCGGAACCGTCGTCGCTGAACAGGCACAACTCGATTCGTTCTGCAACATCGGAGAAAACAGCAATGTTGGTGCCAACGCCGTCAAAAGCTGGCGCCCAGTGGAGACGCGGCGCCAGGCCACACTCTCACGGGGTGATTTCCATTTCGGCCCCCTGCCATTGGCGACAACGGTCAGGGGCAGGTCGAGCATCCGGTGATCGGTCAGGCAGCGTTTGCTCGCCGAAGAAGCCGGAGCGCTTTGCGTTCGATCACTGTCAAGCCCGTTGGCTTTGCGCTGACAGGACGCCGCCAACCTGGGAGCAGGCTTCCCTGTATGTAGCTTTCGATGACGGCAGGGTGGATGTAGCTGCTTCGGCACACGGCTCGGGTGTTGCCGAGGTGATCAGCGACCGAGTCGATCACATCGTTGATGACTCGGCTGTTGGGCGTGCCCGCCTGTTCGCTCGTGGCGGCGAGGCCGTCAGCGGCGCGCACGGTTGCGTTCCACGTGCGAAATGTCTTCGCCGTGACGCCTGGCCCGGCGTGGTCGCCGAGGTAGCTGTTGACATCGTTGGAACTCACACGGCGAATATCGTCGCCTTCCGAGCGGTACGCGAACAGTTGCTGTCCGGGTAGGTGTTGACAGTGGCGGACGATTCTGGCCAGACGGGCGTTGTCAACGCGCACGTCGAAGTCATGCGCAGACTTGCCACGAAACTCCAGCCGGATCGTCGAGCCGCGCACGGAGACATGCTGATCGTGCAGCGTTGTCAGACCGAAGGACTCGTTCGTTGTTGCGTACTCGATATTGCCGACCCGCAAACTGGTGATGTCCATCAATCGGACGACAGTCGCAACCACACGGTCCTGGCCTAAGTCGTTGCGCGCCAGATCGCGAGCGACACGCCGGCGCAGCGCACCAAGGCTGAACCCGAACGCGACCAGTTCGGCGAACTTGTTCTCGGCCCGACTTGCCGTGAACGCGCTGTGGTAACGGTACTGCTTACGGCCTCGTGCATCTCGGCCGGTTGCCTGCAGATGGCTCCGCTGGTCAGCTGCGATCCACACTTCAGTCCACGCTGGCGGAATCACCAAAGCCTGTATGCGTGCAACGTCGGCACTACTCGCCGACTCGCCCGTCGACTCTCTGACGTAGCGGAACCGCTTGACGCCAGTTCGCCGAATGCCAGGCGTCTGATCCGACCCGAAGCTCAACCCCGGTGCAATCTGAGAAGCGTCAGAGAACGCGGAAGAGTTCGAGACGGTGCTCTGCATTGCTGGGCGCTACCCGCCTGCCAGTGTCTCTAGACATCGTCCGGTGCCAGCAGATTGACGGAAGATGTTGCTGCACCCCGATGCACGCCGCGAGCGGATCCCCAACCTTTTCGATTCGCTCCACCGCGTGGACCATCAACAACGCGCCCATTGCGTTGGGCACCCTCCCATTCCCAGCTGATCAGGTCGGAGACGCTGGGACGGGTGCGCCTGGCGCGGGTCGAGCGCCGAAAGGAGCGGCGAGGGTTTTGTTGATCGCGTTCTGTGTGAAATCGAGTCGGATGCGGCGTCGGCAACAATGTCGAGACGCGTCGGTCCGTCCCGACTTGACCGAGGGGCCGTCGCTGACTGCCCAGCTCGCCAGTACGCCGGCTGCTTCGAGCCGCAGATCGTGACGTAGCTGACCGGCGCGATGTCGTTTGACGACGAACCGTTGTCCGGGTATCGGTGCTGTCGAGTTGCCGGGGGCTTCGTTGGTGAGCGAGAAGTCCCGTTCGGACTGGCATGACGACGAGTGACTCTTAGCTCGCTCGCTGCGGCGACATCGTGCATCGCCGGCGTCGCGTGGTCCTCGGGTTGACCAGCGCTTCCACCCGGCAGGATCCACGAAATGGCGGCAGCGCTGTCGACGGTTCTCGAGGTCACTTCTTTGCGCTCGTGCGGCGTGGAGAAGTTCAAGCCTGACAGGATCTTCACTGGCGAGGGTTGCACACTGCGCACGGACCGGGCATTGGTTGGGCCTCCCCCATGGCGTTGTGTGCGCCGCCGCTTTCTCCCGCTCTGCCTGCTCGACGACCAGCGGGTCGCGAACTCATCTGGCGCCGGGTGACGCGCCCGCGGATGCGTCGCTGAGGCCGCAGCGGCAGGTGGGCTGTTCACCGTTCCCGGCTGACATGAGCGGAGTCGGCATCAACCTCATGGGCAGCGGCCGGTGGAGGTCGAGCTCGCTCGACCAGCGTAACAAGGTGGTCTGACAGAGATCCTGACACCGCGACGGCGACGCGCCCGCGGACGCGTCGGCACTTCGGCGTGCGCCTGCTCCGGCGAGCAGCGCCACACCGCACTGCCGCTGGGCACTTCAGGTGCACGCATTTTCATGAACCTTTCGATTGATCTGGTTTGGGCGGATCAATCGGTTTCGTCGGTCAGTGCCCTCTTCGTCGGCTCCTCGGCCGTCCGCGCGCGCCGCGCTCGTCGGCGTGGCAGTTTGCGGTGGCCGCGTGTGGACGCGAGGACCGCCTTCGGTGAGGTCGACCACGGAGTCATCGCCGCCGAACGAGTTCGGCAGGTAACTGTCGGCCTGCCAGTCGTTCGCCCAACGCCTTCCGTCGATCAGGTACTGGTACTGATAGACCCGACCGGATGACAACCGAAGTGATAACCGGAACGAGCCGTCGACGGCGCGGGTCATAGGGGACGCGTCGCGCGACCAGCCGTTGAAATCACCAACTACGGCGACGCTGTCGGCCGCAACCGACGGCGGCAGCTCGAATGTGACGTCGACGCTTGCGTATGTGCTGCTCATGAATCCCTCCGGAATAGCCTCACCATGAGCCAGCGGATACCCGTCAGGACTGACGTTCAAACCCGCAAGCCAGCTTTTCCGATTCACACGTCTTTTTCGGAGGAGTGTTGGGCACCTGGCGGACATGACGATCACCGAGCAAGAATTCGCTGTGACCGCGCCAACCCTGTTCGACGCGATCACCAACCCCTACTCGTATCCGAATTGGCTGGTTGGAACACGGCGCATCCGTGGCGTGTCCAGCAATTGGCCGCAACCCACGAGCTACTTCAAACACACCGTGGGGTTTGGGCCACTGGCTATTCCCGACCGGACGACGGTCCGAGCGATCGAGGAGCCACGAATGGTCGAGATGTTGGTCCGCGCGCGGCCCGCGATCGAAGCTGTCGTCCGTTTCGAGATCGCCCCGTCGCGTTTGGGTTGCACGCTTCGGATGGAGGAGACTCCAGTCGGCGTCTACAAGATCTTGTCTGCGCTCGCCGGGCCCTTGATACGTCTACGGAACGAGCGGTCGTTGCAGCGGTTGCGATCGATGTTGGATACCGACCCGTACCCGAGGTCCACCCTCAGGCACACGCAAGACGACGCAACCCACCGGACAGGCGAACGACAAGCACTAGAGAACGCCGAGAACGAATCGCCAGCGTGAGTTCACTGCAGGCTCCCGGCGGCCGTCGACGTTGGCCGAATGGCAAATTCGTCGTCGAGCGGGTCCCACGTACGATGCGCCGACTCGCAGCGCGTTCGAGACTCGCTCGAACCGGTTGGCCCGCCAGTAGATGACTTCGAATGGCCACTCTTCGGGGGCGGATTCACATGCTCAGTGGTAACGGGTTTGAGAGCTCCGGCGTACAGTGGAACTTGGCCGATCATTCCGTGCTGAAGGCGAACTGGACCATTCACACGGGTGTCCGACATCGCTCACATTCGGAAAGGGTGTTGAGATGAGTTCAGTCGTGAGCATCGCGATCGTGGGTGCCGGGGCGATGGCGACCTACACACTCAAGGCCCTCTTGCTGAGCGAGACGCCACTCCACATCACCGTGTTCGAGGCGTCGGAACAGGCTGGTTGTGGGATGCCGTATCGCCCAGGCACCAACGCCGACCATATGTACTGCAATGCGTTCAGTAAGGAGATCCCGTCGATCACGCAGCCCCTCGTTGCGTGGTTGCATGCTCAAAACGATGCCTTCCTCAAGCGGTGGGCTCTCGAACGGTCCGACATCGACGCACGGGTTTTCTATCCACGAGTCATGCTCGGCGAGTACTTGCAATCCGAGTTCGATCGCCTTTGCCGGGCCGGTCGCGCCGCAGGGCACACGATTGTTGTCACGGCCAGCGAGATCGTGGATGTAGTGCCCGCTGGCGATCACATCGACGTTTGCGCTGTGACGCAGGGCGTAGAGAAGCAGTTTCCCTTCACGCATGTCGTGCTGGCGACGGGTCACTCGTGGCCGAGCAACCCCCGTATCGGTTCGGCCGATCTCGTTTCTCCCTGGCCGTACACGAACGTCACCGATCTCGCGGTGGGAAGAATTGGAGTGCTCGGTTCGTCGCTGTCCGCGATCGACGTCATCGTCGCGCTCGGCCATGAACACGGAACGTTCATGGATGACGGGCATGGAGTGAATTGGTTCGCCAAGTCGGGTCATGAGTCAATTGCGATCACGATGGTGTCGCATCGTGGAGTCATGCCGGAGCCGGATTTCTACTACGTCTACCCGTATGAAGACCTCCGACACGTGGGCGCTGAAGCAGTGGCGCACGAGATTGCGCGAGGAAGCAATGGGCTGCTCGACCGTGTCTTCGCGCTGCTCATGGCTGAACTCGACGAAGCCGACCCCGCCTACGTCAGCGCACTCGGCGAGCACGCAAGAACGATCGACGGGTTCGCAGATGCGTATTTCGAACAGCGTGAACGGTTGGGTGGTCTGCGGGCGTTGCGCGAAACACTGAGACAGTCGGTTGCATCGATCGAGGACAAGGAAACACAACACCACCGATACGCGCTCCTACGAGGGCACGAGAGCTTCGAGCCGATCCTCGAACATCTCGATGACGACGACTGGCAGACGTTCAGCTCGAAATTGCTTCCGGTGTTCGGCGATTGTTATGCAGCGATCCCGCATGTCTCGGTGCGACGGATCCTGGCCCTGTACGACGCTGGCGTCTTGGAAATCATCCCAACAGGGCCCGATGGGTCGTTTTCCCATGGGGACGACCACAGCGTCATTGTCACCACCATCGACGGGGACATTCGGTTCGACGCTCTCGTCGACGCGCGGGGGCAAGCCGCGGCCCCGTTGGCTGGTCTTCCGTTTCCCCACCTGACCGCAGCGTTGAGCGACACCCAAGCCATGCTGGTAGAGCCTTTCCAGCTCGACCTGCGCGACCAGCGCCAAGCAACCGTGTATTGCCTGGCTATGCCCCAGATCCTCGAGCGGCATCCATTTTCGCAAGGATTGGCGAACTGTGCAGAACTCGGGCGAGTCGTCGCACGAGACATCCTGACTCGACTGCGGCACAACCAAGAGCCCGTTTCCTAAGCCTCGATACAGAGACGCGGGACGAGCAGTCGCCGACGACGCCTGCTCCAGCGAACGTCAACAGGGCATCGGACCGTCGTCTCCGAGGAAGCGCTGAACGGCGTCACGACTCTTTCGGCGTGCTCACGTTTGGCGCGTCAGACATAATTTCACGTCGTCGGGCATAGTTGGTCGGTCAACATTGGCGGTCGACGTAACCGGACCGCGCGTGTGGTCATCGTGCTGCTCGGACGCACCCGGCGAACATTGGTTCCAAACACCGCCAGCCGGCAGTTCACGTGATCGTCGCTGATCGAAAGCTCGGGTCAGCTTCGTGTGAGCAACGCGCTGGATACGAGTCGGGCAGCGAATTCATCGGGCTGGGCGACGGTGAACGTGAGGCTGGGGTGGGCGACCAGACCGAACGGAAGCAGGGCGGCGACGGGTGCGTGGAAGGCAATGCACACTCCTCGGTCACGGTTGGTGGCGAAGGTGACCCCGCCGTCGGCGAACGACAAATGCGGCGGACCTGCCACCTTCAGCGCCGCGTACGGACCCGTGACGTCGACACTGCGCAGGTTGGCGATCGGAGTGGTCGCCACCCAGCGGCCGTATCGCACCGTGAGAACGTTGTCGTTCGAGATGCTCGCGTGGGCTCGATCAGACCGAACGCCGAACACGCAAGCCAGCGCTCCGACGAGGCCAGAGAAGCAGAACGGATAGGTTTCGGCCATGCGCGGCGTCGTCCTCCGCGTGCCTGCCGCCGGATCGGGAGGAATCGGATTGCGGTCGACTCGCTGCGCGGGGCCAACTGTCGTCGCGGTGGCGGTGTGGCGCTCGATCTCTGCGTTCACCTCGGCGCCGACAATGACGGAGAGGGCCGTGAGGAACAGCCACAGCATGAGCACGACCACCGCACCGAGGGAGCCGTACGTCTCGTTGTACTTCGCGAAGTTTGCCGTGTACAGCGAGAACAGCAGCGACCCGACCAGCCAGAGGGTTCCGGCCATGGTTGCGCCAGGCGAAATCCACCGCCACTTCGGCCGATCTCGATCCGGACCGTAGCGATACAGCACCGCGAGGCCCGTCAGCAGCCCCGCCACCAACACCAGCCACCGGACGATTCCAATCGCAAAGCGACCCGGCGCGCCGAGGTTGGTCTTGGAGACAAGAGCGGGGAGGAAGCCGATGACGCCGATGGCGACGACCACGAACACGATGGCTCCGACGGTGAACAGCAACGCCGTCACCCTTCGTCGCACGGCGCCCCGGGTCTCGGCCTCATCGTAGGCAATGTTCAGCGCGTCGATGAGGTGTCCAATCCCGGCTGATGCGGACCACAGTGCGGCGACGATACCGATGATCACTGCCACGATCGTGGACGCACTGGACGACGAAGCAATGGATTCCAGCTGGGCCGAAACGAGCTCGCGTACCTCACGTGGCGCAGCCCGCAACACATCGACGATCTGCGCCCTGACTTGCGCCGGATCGGCGACCAGGCCGTAGATCGACACGACAGCGATGATCGCGGGCACCAGCGCGAGCAGTGCGTAGAACGCCACGCCGGCCGACAACAACGGTACGTGGTCGACCTTCATCTCCGACCGCACTCGGGCGAACACATCACGCAGTCTCTGGGGAGGGGCGTTGAGTGACTTGCCGGCCAGCCGGCCACGGCCTGCGTCCCGACTCTCAATGGGCGGAACTTCGCGAGCCGTAACGGTGTCCGTGTCGACCAATTCTGCGTGCGATTCGTCTTCAACAGCGGTCCTCATCACGCTGCCTTACCCGTTCGTCGCCGGGGCAAGACGTAGACGGACCACGGGGCTCACGTTGGAGCGCACTTCGGTCGCGCTTGAGATGCGACCTGCGACTGTCGTTGAACGGCCGCGCTACACAGCCAGGCGTCGACGCGGTGCTCGGTAGCGCCGAGCGGCAGTTGCTCCGGCAATCGAGGCATGCGTGTGCCCGCAGCCGCACACACTGTCCAGCGCTAGTGACCGACGCGCTCGGGCTCTGTGTCACGGAATAGACGGAACCCGCTTCTGTTCCGTGACACAGAGCGCCGAAGCCGCAGCGAGACCGCACCGAATGCCCAAGATGTGTGCGCCGTTGTGCAACCGTCGCCAGTGAAGATCCTG
>Ga0105047_10011129_pt1 | contig 14632 bp, 10 predicted proteins | sample MAT04_FD_78384 | JGI IMG/M metagenome (GOLD analysis project Ga0105047, IMG submission 78384) | Freshwater microbial communities from Lake Fryxell liftoff mats and glacier meltwater in Antarctica - MAT-04 (megahit assembly) | ecosystem: Environmental > Aquatic > Freshwater > Ice > Liftoff... | reverse complement strand
GTACATTGCCGATCTCATCGAAGCGATGGTCACGACGGAGACTTCGTTCTTTCGCGATGTCCACCCGTTCGAGACACTCCGGAAAACCGTGTTGCCCGATCTGCTGCGGTCGCGATTGCCCGAACGCGAGTTGAACATCTGGTGCGGGGCGAGCGCGAGCGGGCAGGAGCCGTATACGATCGCGATTCTCATCCGCGAGCACTTCCCGGAGTTACTCGGCTGGACCGTGAACATACTCGCGACGGACATTTCGACCGAGATGCTGAAGCGAAGTGTCGAGGCGCGTTACACGCAGTTGGAGGTGGGCCGCGGACTGACACCCGCCTTGTTGAGCAAATATTTCCGTCAGGACGGGTTCCACTGGATACTCCGCGACGACATCCGCAGAATGGTGCGGTTCCAGCAAATCAACCTCGCGCAGCCGTGGCCGCAGATGCCGATGTGGGACATCATCCTCATTCGTAACGTGATGATCTACTTCGAAGTCGAAACCAAGAAGGCGATCCTTCGCCGCGTCTCGAAAGTCCTCCGCCCCGATGGCTTGCTGATTCTGGGCGGTGCCGAAACGACGCTCAACCTCGACTCGTCATATCAGCGCGTCGATCATTTGAAGTCCGGTTTCTATCGCCTCGGCGACAAATCCTAGTTCGAACGCCGCACTCGATAGAGGGCGACGCGGTCGTATTGTTTGTCGAGTGAGTGGACGCCGACGGCTTCGGCGGCGAATTGTTTTTGACATCGCATTGTCAGTAGCGCGGCAAACGGTTCGCTCGCATATGCGCAACCGCGGACAGTCACCGGCTCGATGCGTGCCGCGCGGTTTACGTGTTGTCCGGCAAACTCGGAGCGTTCGCGAAACAAGTTGGGCAGTTCGAAAACGGGGCCAGCATGAAGCCCCACGCGGAACGGATTCGTTGTGCCCAGATCGTATTCGGACCATTTCGGTTGCTTGCCAAAAGTCGGATCGACGAGCTCCATCGCGAACGCCGTGGCGTCACTGGCATCGTCGAAAACAACGTACAAACCATCGCCCCAGGAGTTCGCGTACTTCGCTTGGAGTCCGATATCCGATGCGAACAACATGCGAAGGTAATTGCTGTATTCCAACAGAAAACGCGATAAATCCCACTCGGATATTTTGCTGAAACCTGCGACGTCCGCAAACAGCATCGCCTTGACCGGTCGCTGGAGGCTGCCCATCGGGGCCGGTGCAGCAATTTTTTCGCTGAGTCTTGGTACGATCGGCGCGTGTTGAATTCGAAGTGGTCCTAAGTCGATTTCCACGGACTCATGGCAGGCATCCCTCCACGATTGCTCGAACGATTCCGCACCGCCCGCCTGTCCGGACATTGTCCGGTCGATCAGGATCAGCGCTTTGGGTGCCGATACCCGCTCGCGTGCCCGCATCACCGCAAGGCCCTGTATCATCTGGTTCGTAAATGCGTACAGCCCTTCGCTTCCGAGGTACGGCTCGCTCGTAGCCAGTTGTACGTTGCTCGCGGGAAGTTTATCGATGGCTTCGAGAACATCGTCGAACCTGCGACGCCATTTCCGCCACGCCTTGGAATCTTGTCCGTAATCGACGCTCGTCCGGAAAAAGTCGTGCTGGGCGAACGGCAACACGATGTGCAACTCGGCCTGGCGTTCGATCATCGCCTCTGCGAATAAAATGTCGCCGCCGCAGCCGAGCGAGCAATATCCGACCTTCGCGTTCAGCGTTTCGAGTTGTTTCACGATCGCTGATTTTACAGCCACAATCAGCGGTTCGCTGTTCGGGAAACGGTGTGGGTACCCTTTCTCGATTCGTTCGGGAGAATCGACCATATGCCCACTGAAAACGATGACGCTGCCCAGATACTCGTCGAGAAATAACGCTTCGGCCCCTTTTACGGTGTCCATTAAAAGATGATAATTATTTCGAAGCGAGGCGAGATCGCCGAGCCGACCTTGAGCGACGGCCATATCGACCGCAGCTTTGTACCACTTGGTCGATTCCTCGGTGTGGCCGAGCAGCATGTTCGCCTCGCCCATTGTCGCTGACAGCCACATGTCACTGGTCGAAGGGATGATGCCACGCGACGCGATTCGATTCAGGACTTCGTTCGCTAATCCGCTCGATTTTGCTTCGTAACCAGCGATACGCCACATCGTGGCGGCGTTAATCATCGGGAACGTACCGCCGTCTGGCATCGCAGCGACGCCCGGCAAACCTGCGGCTTTCTCGTACCACTCAGCCGATTCCTTCGCTCGAGTCGGATCGCGTCGTGTGCAATCCTTAAGTATTCGCCCCTTCAGCGCGATGATGTCCATGCGCAATTTCGTATCGATATCGGTAGGTAGCTCGGCTTCCGGATTGGGGTCGGTTACTTTCTTCAACAATGGTTCAAGCAGTGATTCTGCATATTGCGTGCTGCCTCCGCGCACCGCCGCAAGCGCGAGTTGATATTGAAGCCGCGAGTTATCTTTGAGATACCTTTCCCCTTCGCGGGCCAGTTCCAACGCCCGACCGGGGTGCCCTTGCTCGATTAGTTTTTGGGTGAACGACGTGTAGAGTTCCGGGTGCATTTCCCATATGGTTTTGTCCGGGCTGCGGCATTCTTCGAGCAATCGCTCCACCACGACATCCGACCGATTCAGCCGGTCGAGAATCTCTTGCAGCGTCATCGGCAACTCCATTGAAACCATTTGAAACGCCCCGCGATTGTCCATCTCGGAGCGCGATCGTTTGCTATTCGTCGTCGTCTTTCAACTCGGATTTCGCCACGATCTGATGTTGGACGCTCGCGGGAACAGGGTCGTAGTGGCTGAGTTCCATCGAGTACGATCCGTGCCCTTGTGTCAACCCGCTTAGCACGGTGCAGTAGCGTGAAACCTCGGAGAGCGGGGCGCGGGCGTGAATGATCGTGGCATCCGCGGAGAGCGTTTCCTGATTCTCGATATGGGCCCGTCGCGTCGGCAGGTCGACCAACACCGCGCCGGTGTACTTTGTGGGGATCGTGATTTCGAGTTTCACCACCGGCTCGAGTAACGATGGTTGCGCCGTCAGAAACGCTTTTTTGAATGCCTGCCGTGCAGCGGTTTTGAATGCGGCATCGGTTGAATCGACGTCGTGATATTTCCCGAAGTGGACCTCCACCGCGACATCCTGAATGCGGTAACCGGCCAGTACACCTCGCTCCATCATTTCCTTGCAACCTTTCTCAATGGCGGGCAGAAAATTGTTTGGGATCGTACCGCCGACGATATGGTCGATGATCGCGAAGTTCATCAGCGGGTCGAAGTGGACGGAACGCATTTTCTCGAAGTTCGACTTGTTCGCGAAGTTCGCTTCGAGTTGTTCCTGCGTCTTGATCTCACGCGGTAACGGGTACAACCGCATATGAACTTCGGCGAACTGACCACGACCGCCGGTCTGCTTCTTGTGCTTGTAGTCGGCCTCCGCTTTCGTGCCGATCGTCTCACGGTACGGAACCTTTGGCTCCTTCGTAATCAGGTCGAGATCGTAGCGATGCTTCAACCGTTCCTGCACGATATCTAGGTGCAGTTGGCTGACGCCGCACATCACCATTTCGTGCGTCTGCGGGTCTTGCGTGATCTTCACCGTCATGTCTTCTTCGGCGATTTTGTGCAAACCCGTGGCAATCTTTTGCTCGTCGCCGCGATGTTTCGGCATGACAGCTACGCCGTACATCGGTACGGGAAAGTGCATGTCGGCGACCATCGGCGCATCGGCCCGGAACGCGATCGTATCGCCGATATGCAAGCCGTCAACCTTCGAAACCGCCACGATGTCCCCCGGCACCGCTTCGTGAATCGGCACATGCATTTTGCCGTTCATCTGGAGCAGTTGACCGACGCGAATCGACTTGCCATTGTTCAAGTCGATGATCGTGTGGTTGGGCGTCAGCACGCCGGAGAGCACGCGAATAAAACTCAGGTGCCCGACGTAGCGATCGTTGACGACCTTGAACACGTGCCCGAGGAATTCGGATGCCTCGGTCGGCTCGGCGAGCTTTGTCGTTCCGTTCGAACCGAACGATAATCCTTCGAGTTTCTTGCGGCTGACACTCGGCGAAAGGCCGTACTTCTCGAGTGCCTCGAGGAGTTCCTTAATGCCGCGATCGCGTTTCGCCGAGGTACAGAATATCGGCACGACGTACCCCATGAGCAAGCAATGCGGCAACGCCTCTTCGAGTTCCGCATCGCTGATCGTGCCGTCGTTGAGATACTTGTCCAGAAGCAGTTCGTTGACTTCGACGACGGCTTCAATGAGTTGCGTACGGGCTTCGCGCTGATCGTATGGGAACGTCGTTGGCACGTTGGTCGACTTGTGAACAATGTCGATAACGCCGGAGAAATTCGCACCGAGATTGTTCGGCATGTTGAAGAGCACGCAATTTTTGCCGAACGCTTCTCGGATCGAATCGACGACGCTGGAAAATTGTACGCCGTCCGCGTCGATTTTGTTGATGACGAACGCCCGGGCGAGGCCGCGTTTGCCCGCTTCGAAGAACATACGCCGCGTATCGACTTCGATGCCATTCACCGCTGACACCACGATGACAGCCGTCTCGACGGCGGACATCGCTTCGAGTGCCGCACCGATGAAATCGGGCGTGCCGGGCGTGTCGAGAATGTTCAGGTGTTTGCCGCCGTGGTCGGCGTGCAGGACGTGCGTAACGATGCTGAAATGGTGGCGTTTTTCGTCTTCGTCGATGTCGCCCGCCGAGGTGCCATCGTCGACGCTCCCGAGCCGATCGACTGCGTGGGCTTTAAAAAGGAGCGCGTCGGCAAGGCTGGTTTTGCCCGCAGAACGATGCCCGACGAGCGCAATATCGCGCACGTCGTCGACCATATGCTTGTTCATGAAAACCTCCCGTGGGAAACGGGCCGCAGCCATTGCTGGGGCCTTCACCGCAGGTGGCTCACAGTGGCGCGAGCGCGGCACGTTCCGTCTGGAGAGGCGGTCGGTCGTGTGCGTCAGAGGAGTCGCCTTACATCGTTGCATCCTTCAAATGTTGGGAACCGACACGCACGGCTTCGCGCAAATCGATCGTATTTTCGTAAAGCGCCCGGCCAATGATGCAGCCGAACAACGCCATCGCTGACAGCCGGGTGACATCGGCCATGTTCGTAACGCCCCCCGAAGCAATCACGGGCAGTTTCATCGCGGCTTGCATCTCGGCGAGGCCCTCAAAGTTCGGCCCGCTCATCATGCCGTCTTTCGCAATGTCCGTATAAACGACTGCCGCGAGTGGAGAGGCTTCGACCCGCTTGGCGAGTTCCGTTGCCTTCGTGCTCGATGTTTCGAGCCAACCTTCGGTGGCCACGTAACCGTTGCGGGCATCGACGCCGAGGACGATCCGGTCCGGATAACGATCCGCCATGCGGCAGACCCAATCGGGATCTTGCAGCGCCCGCGTACCGAGTACCGCCCAGCGAACGCCCCAGGCGAATACCGTTTCGAGGTCGGCTTCGGTACGAATCCCACCGCCGAGTTGGCACGGTACACCGGCGGCACGGACTGCCTTGCGTATCGCATCGGCGTTGATCGGCTTCCCCGCTTTCGCGCCATCGAGATCGACGAGGTGAACGCGATCCACTCCGCACTCGGCCCACTTCTTCGCGATGCTCGACGGGTCGTTCGAGAACACGGTTTCTTGCGCGTAGTCACCCTGCCGCAGCCGCACGCACTGCCCGCCGAGAATATCGATTGCCGGATAAATAATCACAAAAGACTCCGAAGCAGACATTCGAGAAACCGCTGTCTTATCGAGTCCGGTTCGCGTCGTCGTGGCGGAGTAAATTCCCAACGTGCATCGTGACGGGTATCGAAGGCGGATGCAAGCAGGTTCCGGTAGTCACGCGATCTTTTCCGCGCCGGAGTAGACGGCCTGAACCTGCCATTCGGAATTCATCACTGCGAAGTCGGCCCGTTTTCCGACTTCAATGCTGCCGAGTTCGCGTTCGAGGCCAATAATCGTGGCGGGTGTGAGGCTTGCCATGTGGATAATTTCGTGTGCGGGTGCGCGGGTGGCGCGCATCATCGTGCGAATGCAATGATCCATCCCCATGACGGCGGAAGCGAGCGCAGTTCCATCGAGTGTGACGCCGACACCATGACTCTTGCGGACGCGCTCGCCGGTGCCTTCGGGGCCGAACCAGTATTCACCATCGGGCATATCGATTGCCCGCATCGAATCGGTCACGAGTGCGAGTTTGCCATTTTTTAGTTTGAAAGCCAGCCGTAATAGCGAATCATCGAGGTGCTTACCGTCGGCAATCACCTCGGTCGTCAGCTCTTCGAAAAACAGAGTTGCTTCCATCACGCCCGCTCGCATTGGGAACGCCTGTAGCTGACGTAACCGTGCGCGATCCGACATCGCACAAAACAAGTGATCGACGTGAGTAGCCCCCCAACCAACTGCGGCTTCGACCTGCTCGAAAGTAGCGTAACTGTGACCGATATTAACGCGTACACCCCGTTTGCGACAGGCGCGTGTCAGTTCCTCCGCACCGCTCAGTTCGGGCGCAATCGTCACCGTCAACGGGAACGAGTTATCGAACTCGCGGTACGCATTGGCATCGTTGGCGTGCGGCGTCAGGAATTCCGCATTCGGGTGACAGCCCTTCGCGGCCGGTAGAAAATACGGGCCGTAGAGATGGCAGCCGACCACCCGTGCACCGCCCGTAGACATTTCACGAAATCGCGAGCAAAGTTCGAGAAATCGTTTGTATTCCAAAGTAGAGGCAACGGTACTCGTGGGTGTCAGCGATGTCGTTCCGTGCCGAGCGTGCGTTTGGCACACGGTGCGAAATGCATCGTCCGTGAGGTCCATAAAATCTGCGCCACCCCCGCCATGAACGTGAATATCGACGAAGCCCGGGCAGAGGTAGTTTCCCGAAACGTCGAGGCGTTCCGCATCCGCAGGGATCGTGCAATCCGCACCGACAGATTCGATGCGGCCATCACGGCACAACACACTCCACCGGTTCGCGATGCCATCGGGCAACACGACGTTGGCATTCACGAACGCGACGGTTGTCATGGCGTACCTTTTGCAATGCGTGCGATTTCGTTACAGACGTTGCGACCGTCAACACGGGCACACCTTCGCTCGTTGAAGATGCGTTACCGGTCGCGTTTCCGTCGGTCGTTTCGTAATCATAAAGGTAGAAAACAAACCACAGGTGAAGCATGGCCCGCCGCAAAATTGACGGTTTACGAATCTTGGTTACGGGTGCATCGCAGGGGATAGGCCGTGCCATCGCCGTCGATGCCGCTAAACGCGGGGCGAAGCTGATCGCCACGGCGCGCTCGGCCGATTTGCTCCACGAACTCGCCACCGAAATTCGTGCGGCCAACGGCACGATCGAAACCGTGACGTCGGACATTTGCAACCCCGCCGATCGTCAGCGGATGGTGCAGACAGCACTCGACCGATTCGGCGGGTTGGACGTGCTGATTAACAACGCAGGCATCGGCGCAACCGGGCACTTCATGGATTCCGACCCCGAAATTCTCCGCACGATTTTCGAGACGAATTACTTCGCACTTTGCGAAATCACGCGGTTGGCCATCCCGCATCTCAAGCAAGGTACGACGCCTGCGATCGTCAATATCTCATCCGTCGTCGGTCGGCGTGCCCTGCCCGCCCGCTCGCTTTACGCATCGAGCAAGTTCGCGGTGGCGGGGTTTAGCGAGGCGATTCGTGCGGAACTTGCGAAAGACAATATCGATGTCGTCGTCGTCAATCCGGGGCTGACTCAAACGAACTTCTCGCAGAATATGCTGGAAGCGAAGGCGAAAATCAGCCTCGACCACAAACGCGGCATGACGTCCGAACAAGTGGCCGACGCCACGCTGAACGCTCTTATCAAAGGCAAGAGCGAAATCACACTCACCTTCGACGGCAAATTGCTCGTGTTCCTGTCGCGGTTTTTCCCGTGGATCATCGAGTACAAGGCCAAGAAAACCGTCCGCAAACTCTTCGCCGAAGAAATCACCGCACGCGAAATACGCAGTTCAGCAAGCCAATGAAAGCTAGTCGCGTACGAGCTTCTGGAACCGTTCGCGTAGCTGGCGGGTGATCGGCCCCTGCTTGCCGGTGCCGATGATGCGGTCGTCGACCTTGGTGACCGAAATGACTTCGGCGGCGGTACCGGTGAGGAACATTTCGTCGGCGATGTATACATCGTGCCGCGTTAACGAGGCTTCCTGAAACGGGATATCGAGCTGTTTCGCCAACCCGATGACGAAATTCCGCGTGATGCCTTCGAGAATCCCCGCATCGATCGGCGGCGTTTTTAGCACGCCTTTTTTCACAATAAAAAGGTTGTCGCCCGTACACTCGGCGACTTCCCCGTTGTGGTTCAGCATGATCGCTTCGAGGCAACCCGCACGAATCGCCTCGATCTTCGCCATGATGTTGTTCAAGTAATTCAACGACTTAACCCGCGGATTCACCGCGTTCGGGTGGTTGCGGATCGTGCTCGCGGTGATGATCTCGAGGCCGTTTTCGTATAGCTCTTTCGGGTAAAGCGAAATGTCGTCGACGATGACGATGATCTGCGGTTCGCACTTGCGTGGGTCCAGTCCGAGCGTACCGGGGCCGCGCGTGACGATGAGGCGAATGTAGCCATCGACTTTTTTATTTTCCGCTACCGTTGCTTCGACTGCCGCAATCACCTCGCCGGGAGTCAGCGGGATTTTTAACGCGATCGACTTGGCCGAATCGAACAGCCGGTCGATATGCTCCGCGTGCTTGAACACCTTGCCCGCGTAGATCCGGATCCCTTCAAACACGCCATCGCCGTAGAGCAAGCCGTGGTCGTAAACGCTGATTTTTGCATCGTGCTTGTCGAAGAAAGTACCGTTGATCCAAACGCGGGTGGACATGCCGACTCCCCAAACGAAAAAAGGGGAACCCGTTCCCCTGAGACAACGCCATAATCAAATGATACTCAACCGACCGCCGACAGCAATCGGGGCGTGAAGTGCAGTGCGGCCGGTTCCTCCGCCACACGCCCACCGACGAGCTTTACGACGCGATCCGTAGCCGTCACAATATCGAGATTGTGCGTAACCATGACGATGCTCACACCGTCGTCTTTGTTCAAATTCCGCAGCAATTGCACGATCTGATCGCCGTTTCGCGCATCGAGGTTTCCCGTGGGTTCGTCGGCGAGAAGCACGCGCGGATTCTGAAGCAACGAACGCGCGATCGCAGCACGCTGCATTTCCCCGCCCGACATTTCGCGTGGCTTGTGCGTCTTGCGGTGCGACAACCCGACCCGTTCGAAAAGCTCATCGGCGCGTTTCCGCCACTGTCGCCGCGTCTTCAACCAGCCGAGTGTCGATTCGCGAATGAACGCGGGCATCAACACGTTTTCGTACGCCGAAAGTTCGGGCAACAAGTGGTAGAACTGAAACACGTAGCCGAACGTGCGGTTGCGCAGGATGTCGCGCTGCGTATTCGACAACTGATCGATCCGTCGCCCGTCGAGGTAAATCGCCCCGGAATCGGGCGTATCGAGCGTGCCCATCAGGTGCAGCAACGTGCTTTTGCCGGAGCCAGATGCGCCGACGATGCTGAGGAACTCGCCGTCTTCGACGGTGAGGTTTACGCCACTGAGCACCTTGACAACATCCACATTTCGGCGATACGTCTTAAATAAATTTTCGACGAGTAACATCCGCGTCTCCCATTGGGCTATTGTGTGAGATTACTCGAAGCGTAGTGCCTGGATCGGTCGCAGGCGTGCGGCACGGTAGGCGGGTATCAGGCTCGAAGCGATGGCAATCGACATCGCCCCGATGTTGACGAGAATCACCGTCAGCGATTCGACGTTCGTCGGGATTTTGTCGAAGTAATAGATGTCGCGAGGGAAGAGTTCGGCACCGGTGAGTACGGTGATTCCCTTTTCGATGGCGTTAATGTTGTAGGTGATGCCGAGGCCGAGAACGGTGCCGAGCGAACAGCCGACGAAGCCGAGCAGCACCGCGTACCAGACGAAGATTCCCATGACGCCACGGCTCGAGGCCCCGAGCGATTTCATGATGCCGATGTCGCGAATTTTCTCGGACACGATCATCGTGAAGATCGCCAGGATGCTAAACCCGGCCACACCGACGATCATGAACAACAGCAAGTTCAGGATCCCGCGTTCGACGTCGATCGCCGCCAGAAGTGGGCCTTGATGCTCTTCCCAAGTCGCGGCCCGTACTTCGTATGGCCGGAACAATTTCTGGATTTCATCGGTCACGTTCGCCTTCACGAACGTGAAACTCTTTGGCGTGACATCCTTCAACTTGATCTGCAAATGCGAGACGCGGTCGCCCATCCGCCGCAACCGCTGAAGGTCCGCAAGCGACATATACACGAACTGGCTGTCGTACTCGCTCATGTCGGATTTGAAGTAGTCCGCCACGACGAACGTACCCCAGACCGGCCGCATTTCATCGGCGGCCAATGTCGCCACCAGCACGCTGTCGCCCGGCTTGAGTGCCGCGATTTCCTCCGTCAGTCCCGTCTCCGGGTTCTTGTACCGGAAGTGCGCGAGCGAGTGACCGACGAAGATGCCAATCGGTTTCGGGGCTTCGAATTGAGGCAAATCGGGTGCGGGAATATTCACTGGCACATCTAGCGGCATTTGAATCCGCGGCCCTTTACCCAAGAAGTCCGACTCGCTCGGCTTCTCGGCGTCGAGTGCCGCCTTGTCGCGCATCATTTCGTCGAGGCCTGCGTTTTCCTCGATATTTCGTGCGAACCGACGCAAGGCTTCGGGAGACAAGTCGAACGACGGAACCGCCAGATGTTTCTGCCCGGAGATAAACTGCCCGAACCCGCCGACTTTCGATTGCACATCCGCATTCACGCCTGTCAGTTTCACCGGTTTCACGACGTTCATGCCGCGAAACTGGAACTGGATCGTCGCCACGACTTCGACCGTCGGGGCCATCACTTCGATGTGCGACCCGGCCGGCGACGCGAGGATGCGTTTCGCAATTTCATCGGGTGGTTCGCGAAAGCCCGCGAAGTTATCGGTGTCGAGAATGACGTCCGAAAGCACGCCGTGCAATCGGTCGCGGAGCTTGTTCGAGAAGCCACTCATGACGCTGTTGACGACGATGAGCGTGGCCACGCCGAGCATGACGCTGACGATACACACGAACGCGAGGTATCGCGTCCGCAAGTAGCGCATACAGAGAATAAGTTTATACACGGATCACGTCTCGCTATTCGATGAATCGGCACGTCGAGTTGTGCAAGATTTACCACAACCCTCTCAACCGCGAAAGGCCGAGTTGCGAGTGCGCGAGATTGTCGTCGATCAATTCTTGTGAACGGTCAATCGCTCGTAGGCTTCGCGATACTTTGCGGCTGTCTTATCGATGACATCTTGCGGTAAATTCGGTGGCGGACTCGCTTTGTCCCATGTCGTCGTTTCCAGCCAGTCGCGCAGGAATTGCTTGTCGAACGATGGCGGCGAGATTCCGGTACGGTACGACTCCTTCGGCCAAAATCGCGAACTGTCCGGCGTCAGCACTTCGTCGATCAGGATGATTTCGCCGTTCGGCAACGTGCCCCATTCGAGTTTCGTATCGGCAAGGATAATCCCGCGCGACTCGGCATACGTTGCGGCGCGACGGTAAATTTCGAGCGTGCGTTCCTTCAACTCGTTCGACACGTTTTCGCCGATGATTGCGGCCATTTGCGCGAATGCGATATTTTCATCGTGCCCCGTCTCGGCTTTCGTTGCGGGTGTGAAGATCGGCTCCGGCAGGCGTTCGCTCTCGTGGAGGCCGTGGGGCAGGGGGATGCCGCAAACGGTGCCATGCTCGAGATATTCCTTCCACCCGGAACCGGCGAGGTACCCCCGCGCGACGCACTCGATCGGTATGACTTTCGTCTTCGTCACGAGTTGCGTTCGCCCGCGAAATGTGGCCGCCTGATCGCGGAACGCTGTGGGGAAATCGGCAATGTCGTCGCTGAGCCAGTGGTTCGGCACGCGCAGCCAGTCGAGCCAAAACTTCGACATCGCGGTGAGGATGACGCCTTTGCCGGGAATGCCGTTGGGCATCACCCAGTCGAACGCACTGATGCGGTCGGTGGCGACGAAAGCGAGCGTGTCGCCGAGATCGTAGATATCGCGCACCTTCCCCTTGCGGAGCGGAAAGCCCTCGACTCGACTTTGCAGTAGCGGTGCCGGCGACATAGCATAACTCCAAGAAAAGCGTTGTTGGCGTTATAGCAATCGCCCCGATTCCTTCCCCCTCGGCGTGCCAACTGATGCAACAATATCACGCGATCCGGATCGACCCCACTCCGAGCGAAGTCGTAGCACTGCTATCGGCAGCAACCGTCGCCGCGAACGGTTTCCACGAAGAGCGATTGCTGGAAGACGATGACGCGAAATGGCGCAAGTTTGCGCGGACTTTGGAAACGAGTGTGGCTGGGAGCAAAGATTTCGTTGCGGGACGAGGGCGATTGCCGACGTCGCAAGTCGTCGGCTCATGGTGGACCGATCACATCGAACGCAAGCACATCGTCGTTCGCGGTCGTCGCCTCGAAGACGAATCAGCAAACGATTTGACCTTCCGTACACGTACCGACGAACGAACGCCACTCTGGCACTGCTACCCGGATCACCTGTTCCTGAAGCGCGATGCGACGTCGTCGGTATGGCTCGCCGCATGCGGTTGCGGCACAGTGGGTACGCCAGAATCGCTCGGCTGGATGGGCGAAACCTGCGGTCCTTGTTACGACCAACGCGAAGAACTCGGGTCAGACGTGCTGCGGCAACATCGACCCGGAATGCTCCCCGCACAACTCGGCACAATCCACGCACTCGCCTTCGACCGCGAAGGCAAACGAGTCGCAGCAGTCGAAGAAGGCGGATATGTGTCGGTGTGGTCACTCGATGGCACACAGCCAACGATCCGCTTTCAGTTGGAAGATGGCTATGACGCAAGCTATGTCGCATTCGGTAGTAAGGATCGGTTGATTCTTGGAGTATCGGATTGGGACCATCATGGAATCGTGGTGAATCTCAATGATAAACGGCACAAGGAACTTCTGTTTTTTGAAAATGAGCACTCTCTCGGTTTCATTCCATGTCAGGAATTCGACATCGTTGCGTTTTCATCGCATGTAAGAGTGGGAATGAATAGTGTCCGTTTTGTAAGAATCACGAATGCGGATGTGATACATGAATTTCAACATTCAGGATACTGTACGCTCTCAAGCAATCCCTCGCCAACTGAGCGATATACAATCGTTTTTCTTGCACCCAATCTTCAAGTCGTCGACACAATAGAGTGGGGTTGGGCGACTGGGTTCTCATCGCCCGTGCCATATCTTATTGGCTCGATAGACGAACTCTGGTCTCACACCGTTTATAACGAAATCAATGGTCGTGTCATCGGCTTTATCGGCCAGATGATTTATAGCGATATTTGCAAGTCTGCGAAAGGCAATAACGTCTCTGACCCCGTATTTCGTGCCATCGGTTGCCAGTCGAATGAAATCACGGCGATCGCGTTATCGCTGGATCGCAAGCACTTGTTTGTTGCGGATGGCGCTGGCTTGCTTTACGTGCTGGACAGCGACACGCTGGAACCGCGATTCTCGCTCGGCTGGCATATCACGCCGATACGTTCGCTGGCGATCTCGGCAGACGGGCGAACGCTCGCAACCGGCGGTGGCGATGGCGGAGTGAAACTATGGCCGATCGACCGAATTTTGGCGGAACTTTTGTGACTTCCAAGTAGAACAAGTTCGGCTTGACGCGGTGCCGGTATTTCCGCGAAAATTTGACGACAACGATGCTTTACGAAACGGACGATATTCGAGTGGAAGCGGATCGCGGCATCGCGACGCTATGGCTCGATTTCCCTGGCCGCCGGGCGAATCGGCTGAACTTGCCGCGCATTCTGGCGATCGGGCGAGCCATCGAGATTGTCGCCCAAAACCCGTGCCTCGAAATTCTCGTCGTTCGCTCCGCAAAGCCTTCGGGCTTCTGTGCGGGTTACGATTTCGATGCGTTAGCGGAACTGAAAACCGATGCTGAGTGCCGCGATTTTGCCGCTACCGGCGAGCGAGTCTTGCGGCAGTTGCGCGAAGCGGCGTTCGTCAGCCTGGCGATGATACAGGGGCCGTGCCTCGGCCCTGGTCTGGAACTCGCGTTGAGTTGCGACTGTCGCTTCGCAGTTGCGAACCCCAGCACCGAGATCGGCTTCAGCGAATTCGCCGCAACCGTGCCACCCTGCTGGGGCGAATGGCCGTTTACTGGCGAACTTTTCAGCGCCCGCGAAGCCCATGCGCGAGGAATTGTCGATCACGTTTGCACGGAACGACGTGCAAAGATCGATCTGCGAACGGTTCTCGATGACCTGCAACAGTGCCCGCGTAAACGGCGAGCGACACCGCCGTGTCATATTTCCCTGCGCTGCACATTCGCGGCCGCAATGCTTAATTCCGACACGTCCGCAGCCATCGCGCGGGCCGCACAACAGCAGGAATATTTCGAACTTCCGCAACGGGTCCACTTCATCGGCGAACACGCTAGTTTCGCACGGCGAATCGCAGACTACGCAATTCGCGGCGTTGAAGTGTATTGCGATTCGATC
>Ga0105047_10011125_pt1 | contig 14635 bp, 9 predicted proteins | sample MAT04_FD_78384 | JGI IMG/M metagenome (GOLD analysis project Ga0105047, IMG submission 78384) | Freshwater microbial communities from Lake Fryxell liftoff mats and glacier meltwater in Antarctica - MAT-04 (megahit assembly) | ecosystem: Environmental > Aquatic > Freshwater > Ice > Liftoff... | reverse complement strand
CGCGCCTGCGGCTGGAAACCGAGCTGAGTGTTCCCGACGCGGCGGCACGCGACCACATGGCGGCCGATATCGTCCAGGTCGATGCGATCATCGACAAGTTCATGGACTATGCGCGTCCGGACCAGATCGTGCTGGCCAGGGTTGGCCTGGGCGAGGTGGTGCGGCGTTGTGTCTACGCGCTGCAGGACAAGGAGAGCATCCGCTGCACGATCGACATGCCACCCGATCTGGCCGTGCTCGCCGACGAGGTCGAACTGGTCCGCGTGTTGTCCAACCTGCTGGAAAACGCGATGCGTTACGGCCGCTCGGGGCACAGTGACGTGGCCGAGGTCGACATCAGTGCCCGGACGCACGACGAGTGGGTCCTGATGGAGGTGCGCGACCATGGCCCGGGCGTGGCCGCGGGCAGCCTGGCGCATTTGACCAAGGCGTTCTTTCGCGGCGACACCGCCCGCACCGCGGCGACCGGTGCCGGCCTGGGCCTGGCGATCGTGGAAAAGAACGTCCAGCGCATGGGGGGCGCGGTCCAGCTGGTCAACCGCAGTTCCGGCGGACTGGCAGTGCGCCTCCAGTTGCAGCGCGCGGCCTGAGAGGCTGAGCGCCGTGGCTCCTCAGCCAGCCGCCGGCTGACGCAGCAACAGCACGACCGCACGCGCCTCGATCGACCGCCCTTCGCCCACCGGGCCCAGGTGCTCGGCGGTCTTTGCCTTCACGTTGACCTGATCGACCGAGAGCTCCAGCGCCTGCGCGATGCAGGCGCGCATGGCGGGAATCCAGGGCATCAGTTTCGGCGCCTGGGCGATCACGGTGCTGTCGATGTTGCCGATGGAGAAGCCGGTGGCGCGCACGCGCAGCGCCGCCTCGCGCAGCAGGACCAGCGAGTCCGCCCCCTTGAAACGCGGATCGGTGTCCGGAAAATGCATGCCGATATCGCCCAGCGCGGCGGCACCCAGCAGCGCATCGGTGATGGCGTGCAGCAGCACATCGGCATCGGAATGCCCCTGCAATCCGCGATCGAACGGGATCAGCACGCCGCCGATCACCAGCCTGCGGCCGGCCACCAGCGCATGCACGTCCCAACCTTCGCCGATGCGGATGTCAGGGATAGTCATAGTCGAGATCCTTGCCTGGTTTGTGCGCCCGCCCCAGCAACACCGCCTGCGCCAACAGGAAGTCCTCGGGGAAGGTCACCTTGAAATTCCGGGCACTTGCCGGCACCAGCAGCGGCGCCAGCCCGAGTTGCTCGATCGCCGACGACTCGTCAGTGACCCGGTCGCCGGCCTGCTGCAGCGCCCGCAGCAGGGTTCCGATGCGAAACATCTGCGGCGTCTGCGCCAGCCACTGGGCGCTGCGGTCGGTGGTTCCTGCCACCCGGTCGCCGACCGCGTGCTTGAGCGTGTCGGCCACCGGATGGGCCAGCAAGCCGCCCACCGCGTCGGCCCGGCAGGCGCCGATCAGGCGCTCGATCAGCTCGGGGGTCACCAGGCAGCGCGCCGCGTCATGTACCAGGACCCAGTCGTGGTCGGCCGCTCCGCGCGCACGCAGTTCCGCCAGGCCGTTGACCACCGTCTGCGCGCGCGTGGCACCACCGCAGGCCACGACGCGCCAACGGACCGCGTCCCCCTGCGCGCCAAAAAAGTCATCTCCCTGCGACACCACCACCAGGATGCCCGCGACATCCGCCACCGCATCGAACGCCGCCAGCGTATGGAGGACCAACGGGCGACCGGCGATCGGCTGGTACTGCTTCGGGACCGCCGTCGCGGCGCGCGCACCGACACCGGCGCAGGGGATGACGACCCATATCCGGGCCGGATCCTCCGGGCTGGCGCCACCGGTCGCCGACCGCTCGACGGTTGCTGGTTGGGATAACAAGGCCTTGGATCCGGTCATGCGTGTGGGCCCATTCTAAAATCCCCTGCAGACCCCCTCTGTCCGTGCCGGCCGAGGGGGTTCGGCATGCCTGCCCGATTTCCCCTTCCCGCCCCTGGCCTGTTCATGGATCTACCCAAACTCTCGATCGGCAAACGCTTCACCCTGCCCTGCCCCACCGGCTCGGCCGATGCCATGCTGCTGGCGCTTCTGGCGCGGCGCGACAAGGCCGCCGGACGGCCCACGGCCGTCGTCACCGCCAGCGCCGCGGATGCCCAGCGCCTGCTCGAGGAGATCACCTTCTTCGCGCCCGACATACGCTGTGCGCTGTTTCCGGACTGGGAAACCCTGCCCTACGACACCTTTTCGCCGCACCAGGACCTGATCAGCGAACGCCTGGCGACCTTGTGGCGCATCTCGCAGCGCGACCGCGAGACCGGCGCCGACCTGGTGCTGGTGCCCGCCACGACCGCGCTCTACCGGCTGGCGCCGCCGCGCTTCCTGGCTGGCTACACCTTCCACTTCAAGGTGCGCCAGAAACTGGACGAGGCCCGTCTCAAGGCGCAGCTGACGCTGGCCGGATACAGCCACGTCAGCCAGGTGGTGAGCCCGGGCGAATACGCCGTGCGCGGCAGCCTGATCGACCTGTTTCCCATGGGTTCGGCCGTGCCCTACCGGGTGGACCTGTTCGACGACGAGATCGACAGCATCCGCACCTTCGACCCCGACACGCAGCGCAGCCTGTATCCGGTGCCCGAGGCGCGTCTGCTGCCGGGGCGCGAGTTCCCGATGGACGACGACGCGCGGGCGCGCTTTCGCAGCCGCTGGCGCGAGCTGCTGGACGGCGACCCGACCAAGAGCCGCATCTACAAGGACATGGGCGCCGGCGTGGCCACCGCCGGCATCGAGTACTACCTGCCGCTGTTCTTCGAAGATACCGCCACCGTGTTCGACTACCTCGGCCAGGACGCCACGCTGGTGCTGCATGGTGACCTGGAGGACGCGTTCGCCCATTTCTGGCAGGACACCAAGGACCGCTACCGCCTGGTGCAGGGCGATCCGGAGCGCCCCACCCTGCCGCCCCCGGCCTTGTTCCTGAGTGCCGAGCAGTTCTATGCGCGGGCCAACGACTACCCCCAACTCGCCCTGCGCCAGTCCCAGGCCGGCGCGCCCGATCCCGACCTGTACCAGAACACCTGGGCCGGCCTGCCCAACTTGACCGTCGTGCGCGGCGCCGAAGACCCGCTGGCGCGCCTCAAGCAGCATCTCGACGCCACCAGCCACCGGGTACTGGTCGTGGCCGAGAGCGCGGGCCGCCGCGAAAGCCTGCTCGACTTCCTGCGCGCCAGCGCCCTGGACCCGACCCGCTTCGACTCGCTGGCCGAGTTCGAGGCCAGTGACGAGAAGATCGGCCTGGGCACCGCGGCGTTGATGAGCGGCTTCAGCTGGCTCGAGCAGCGTATCGACTTCGTCACCGAGACCGAGCTGTTCGCCGCCGGTCCGGTCAGCCGCCGACGCAAGAAGCAGGAGCAGGTCAGCGACGTCGAAGCGCTGATCAAGGACCTGAGCGAACTCAACGTGGGCGACCCGGTGGTGCACAGCGCACACGGTGTCGGGCGCTACCGCGGGCTGGTGCACCTCGACCTGGGCCAGAAGGACGACGCCGGCGAGCCGCAGATGCAGGAGTTCCTGCACCTGGAATACGCCGACAAGGCCACCCTGTATGTTCCGGTCAGCCAGTTGCAGCTGATCGGGCGCTATACCGGCGTGAGCGCGGACGAGGCGCCGCTGCACAGACTCGGCTCGGGCCAGTGGGACAAGGCCAAGCGCAAGGCCGCCGAACAGGTGCGCGACTCGGCCGCCGAACTGCTCAACATCTATGCGCGCCGCGCCCTGCGCGAAGGGCACGCCTTCCGCTACTCGCCGCATGACTACGAGACCTTCGCCAATGACTTCGGCTTCGAAGAGACGCCCGACCAGCGTGCGGCGATCCATGCCGTGATCCAGGACATGATCAGCCCGCGCCCGATGGACCGCCTGGTCTGCGGCGACGTGGGCTTCGGCAAGACCGAGGTCGCACTGCGCGCGGCCTTCATCGCCGTGACCGGCGGCAAGCAGGTGGCCTTCCTGGCGCCCACCACGCTGCTGGCCGAACAGCACTACCAGACGCTGGTGGACCGTTTCGGCAAGTGGCCGGTGCGCGTCGCCGAAATGAGCCGTTTTCGCTCGGGCAAGGAGATCAGCGCGGCGGTCAGGGGTCTGGCGGATGGCACCATCGACATCGTGGTGGGAACCCACAAGCTGCTCAGCCAGGAGACGCATTTCCAGAACCTGGGCCTGTTGATCATCGACGAGGAGCACCGCTTCGGCGTGCGCCACAAGGAGGCGATGAAGGCCTTGCGCGCCGAGGTCGACGTGCTGACCCTGACCGCCACCCCGATACCGCGCACGCTGGGCATGGCCCTGGAGGGCCTGCGCGACTTGAGCGTGATCGCCACCGCACCGCAGCGCCGGCTGGCGATCAAGACCTTCGTGCGCACGGAGGGCAGCGGCGTGATCCGCGAGGCCGTGCTGCGCGAGCTCAAGCGCGGCGGGCAGGTGTATTTCCTGCACAACGAGGTCGAGACGATCCAGAACCGTCGCGCCAAGCTCGAGGAACTGCTGCCCGAAGCCCGCATCGCGGTGGCCCACGGCCAGATGCCCGAGCGCCAGCTCGAGAGCGTGATGCGCGATTTCATCGCCCAGCGCTACAACCTGCTCCTGTGCTCCACCATCATCGAGACCGGCATCGACGTGCCCACCGCCAACACCATCGTCATGAGCCGGGCCGACAAGTTCGGCCTGGCACAGCTGCACCAGCTGCGCGGACGCGTCGGGCGCAGCCACCACCAGGCCTATGCCTACCTGATGGTGCCCGATGTCGAGGGCCTGACCAAGCAGGCCAGCCAACGCCTGGACGCGATCCAGCAGATGGAGGAGCTCGGCTCGGGGTTCTACCTGGCGATGCACGACCTGGAGATCCGCGGCGCCGGCGAGGTGCTGGGAGAGAACCAGAGCGGCAACATCCTGGAGATCGGTTTCCAGCTCTACAACGAGATGCTGGCCGAGGCCGTGCGTTCGCTCAAGGCCGGCAAGGAGCCAGACCTGCTGGCGCCCCTGAGCGTGACCACCGACATCAACCTGCATGCCCCCGCGCTGCTCCCCGACAGCTACTGCGGCGACGTGCACCTGCGCCTGAGCTTCTACAAGAAGCTGGCCACCGCAAAGAACACCGACCAGATCGACGCTCTGCTGGAAGAACTGGTGGACCGTTTCGGCAAGCTCCCGGCCCAGGCCCAGACACTGATCGACGTGCACCGCCTGCGCGTGATCGCCATGCCCTACGGCGTGGTCAAGGTCGATGCCGCACCCGGCGTGACGACCATCACCTTCAAGAAGGACGCGCCGGTGGACCCCATGCGCATCATCGACATCATCCGCAAGCACCGCCATATCAAACTGGTGGGCAATGAAAAGATCCGCATCGAACGCGAGTTGCCCGAGCCGCGCGACCGCGCGCAGATGGTGCGTGATGTGTTGCGCAGCCTGGGCCAGCCGCTGGCGGCGACAGCGATGGTGGCTGCATGAGCGCCGCGCCGGGCCGCCCCAAGCAAGCTCGCACCGCAGCACGCAGTGCGGAGGTATCCTGATGAGCGCCGCGCCGGGCCGCCCCAAGCAAGCTCGCACCGCAGCACGTAGTGCGGAGGTTGCCTGATGAGCGCCGCGCCGGGCCGCCCCAAGCAAGCTCGCACCGCAGCACGTAGTGCGGAGGTTGCCTGATGAGCACCGCACGGCCGCCCGAAGGTGCTCCGGTGAGTACCGCGGTCCGCGAAATTGCGCCCGGACTGGTCATCCAGGGCATCACGCCGCCGCTGCGCCTGCGCGATTTCGGCTTGGTCGCGTTCGACATGGACTCGACCCTGATCAACATCGAATGCGTCGACGAGATCGCGGCGGCCGCCGGCCGCAAGGAACAGGTCGCGGCCATCACCGAGGCCGCCATGCGCGGTGAAATCGCCGACTACAAGGCCAGCCTGCGGGCGCGCGTGGCGCTGCTCGAAGGCGTCAGCGTGGCCAGCATGGAACAGGTCTACGCGACGCGGCTGCAACTCAATCCAGGCGCGGAAAACCTGGTGGCCGCCTGCAGGGCCGCCGGCCTGAAGGTGCTGCTGGTCAGCGGCGGCTTCACCTTTTTCACCGACCGCATCCGGGACCGCCTGTCGATCGACTACACCCGCTCCAACGTACTGGAGGTGGCCCACGGCCACCTGACCGGGCGCATGGTCGACCAGCCCTGGGGCGACATCTGCGACGGCGAGGAAAAACGCCGCATGCTGCTCGCCACCTGCGCACAACTCGGCCTGCGCCCCGACCAGGCCATCGCGGTGGGGGATGGCGCCAACGATCTGCCCATGATGGGGGTGGCCGGCCTGTCGGTGGCTTACCATGCCAAGCCGCGGGTCCGGGAACAGGCGATGGTGGCGATCAACAGCGGGGGCCTGGACCGGTTGCTGGACATCCTGCGCTGAGCGCCGGTCGGGCGCTGCTGCCTGGCCTGGTGCGGCGGCAGGGCCTCCTGCGCAGGCCTGCGCGGTCCTTGTCCTGTGTCATGTCTTTCGGCGGCCCGGCGGCCCTTGCCGGCGCGGGGCGTGACTAGAATCAATCAACGCTGGCGGCGACCAGCGTCTTTGAAGGACCCCACCCCATGAGCCTCCTGCCCAGCAGCCGCATCCGCACCCTGGCCCTCGTCGGCCATGGTGCCTGCGGCAAGACCACCCTGACCGAAACCCTGCTCGCCGCTGCCGGCGCCATCACCAACCGCGGCACCGTCGAGAAGGGCAACACCGTCTGCGACTTCGACCCGATCGAACGCGAACTCGGCCACTCGCTGCAGTCCGCGCTCGTGAGTTTCGAACACGGCGGCAACCGGATCCACCTGATCGACACCCCCGGCTACCCGGACTTCACCGCGCAGGCCATGGCCGCGCTGGCGGCGGTGGACACGGCGCTGATCGTGATCAACGCACAGACCGGCATCGAGCTCTCGACCGAACGTATGTATATGCTGGCCGGCGAACGCCAGTTGTGCCGGATGCTGGTGATCAACAAGATCGATGCCGACAATGTGGACCTGCCGGCCCTGGTGGCCGATATCCAGGAGCGCTTCGGCAAGCAATGCCTGCTGCTGGACCTGCCCACACGCCACGGCCAGGAGGTGGTGGAGCTGCTGGGCCACGACAGCGGCGACAGCGATTTCGCCTCCGTGGCGGCCGCGCACCGCAAGCTGATCGACCAGATCATCGAGGAAGACGACAGCCTGATGGCGCGGTACCTGGAGGACGGCGTGGACCCGAGCCCGCAGGACCTGCACGCCCCGTTCGAGCGCGCGTTGCGTGCCGGCCACCTGACGCCGATCCTGTTCGTGTCGGCGCGCACCGGCGCGGGCATTGCGCAGCTGGTCGATGTGTTGTCTAGCCTCGCACCCTCCCCGTCCGAAGGCAACCCGCCGCCATTCTTCCGCGACACCCCGGGGCAGGAGCCGCAGGAGTTCCAGGCACAGGCCGACGACGCGCTGCATGTGCTGGCCCATGTGTTCAAGGTGGTGGTCGATCCGTTCATCGGCAAACTCGGGGTCTTCCGGGTGCACCAGGGCACGGTGCGCAGGGACGCACAGCTTTTTGTCGGCTCCTCCAAGCGACCCTTCAAGGTGGCCCACCTGTACCGGCTGCAGGGCAAGGACTACGTCGAGACCGACGCGCTGGTGCCCGGCGAAATCGGCGCGGTGGCCAAGGTGGAAGACATCGAGTTCGACTGCGTGCTGCATGACTCGCACGACGAGGACCACATCCGCCTGCGGCCCCTGCAATTTCCGCAGCCCATGTTCGGCCTGGCCGTGCAGACGCAGCGCAAGGGCGACGAACAGCGCCTGTTCGAAGTCCTGCACAAGCTCGAGATGGAGGATCCCTGCTTCCGTGTGGAGCGCCACCCCGGCAGCAACGAGACCGTGATCCGCGGGCTGGGCGACATGCACCTGCGCGCCAAGCTGGCGCGCATGCAGCAGCAATACAAACTCGGCCTGGACACCAGCACGCCGCAGATCGCCTACCGCGAAACCATCACGACCGCGGCCGAGGGACATTGCCGCCACAAGAAGCAGAGCGGCGGTGCCGGACAGTTTGGCGAGGTGTTCCTGCGCATCGAGCCGCTGGAGCGTGGGGCCGGATTCGAGTTCGTGGATATCGTCAAGGGCGGCGCCATCCCCGGCGTGTTCATGGCGGCGGTGGAACGCGGGGTCCAGCAGGCCCTGGCCGAAGGAGTCGTGGCCGGATTCCCGCTGCAGGACCTGCGCGTCACGGTGTACGACGGCAAGACCCATGCGGTCGATGGCAAGGAAGTGGCCTTCATCGCCGCGGCGCGCAAGGCGACCATCGACGCCGTCGGCAAGGCCGGCCCGATCGTGCTGGAGCCGCTGGTGCACATCGAGGTGCTGGCCCCGGAGTCCACCATCGGAGACCTCACCGGCGATCTGGCGACCAAACGCGGGCATGTCGCCGGAACACAACCGCGCCCGGCCAACCATGTCGCGATTTCGGGGCTGGTGCCGCTGGCGGAACTCGACGACTACCAGGGCCGCTTGAAGTCGCTGACCGCGGGCAAGGGATCCTACGGTATCGCGTTCTCGCACTATGCCCAGGTGCCCGCGAGCACCCAGCAGACGCTGGCAGGCAACCGCAAGGCGGAAGCCGTCGAATGATCGGGCGCGTCATCCGCTGACGCGCGCCAGTTGCTGTTGACCGACCCAGCACGCTCCAGGCGCCAGCACCACCGGGCGTTCGATACGCGCCGCCTCCACGCAGACCATGTGCCGCCAGCCATCGGCCGGCATATCAGCCAGCGCCGCGCATTTGGCCGCACCCGGGTTCCACACCACGACATCCTCGAAACCGCGCTGGCTGATCTGCACGCGGCGTTCACTGGAGTACCTGCGCTCTGCGAGCTGCGGTGCCGAGCCCCTTCGGACGGCAGTGCGGTGTTCATGTCCACCCCGGAGTTCGTGCAGGTGCAGGTCGCCCCCGACAGCCGGGTACACGCGGTCCTGTTCGGTATCGAAACGCAGCACCTCGGACGACTGCAGCTTTTCAAGACCATCCAGGGCGTCCTGGTAGCGGCGCCCAGTGAGGCCCTGCACCGAGGTCCGGTCGATGTCGTCGGTGCGCAGGTAGGTGTGCAGGGCCGCGCTGAAGCTCAAGCTGTCCTTGCCGGTGTTCAGGCAAGACAAGGCCAGCGTCAACGTGTTGGCGCCGACCCGCAACGTCAATTCCAGTGCGAAACCATACGGCCAGGATGCACGGGTGACGGCGTCATCCGTCAGGCGCAGCACGGCCCTCGCCTGGCCCTGCTCGACGTCATGGCGCACCGGTTGCCACGCCAGCAAGCGGGCGAACCCATGGCGGGTCAATGGACCCCGGGCGGAAAACTGCGGGAAGATCACCGGCACACCCCCCCGGATGGCCTGGCCGGCCGCGAAGGCCGAACGCGGCGACAGGTACAGCATCTCCTCGCCACCGGCAGGGATCCAGGACACCAGATGGCCACCATGCAGGGTGACCGTCGCGCGGGCACCGTCCGCGGCCTGCAACACAAGCGCGTCCATGCCCTGGAAATGCATGACCGTCATCGCGGCCCATCCGCCGCGGGCGCCCGGCCGATGCGATCGGCGGGGGGCAGATCCAGCATCGGTGCACGGGTGGCGGGCGGCATGAATTCATTCTAGGACAGCGCCCCGCCTTGCCTGCGGCACCGGAACGCCGCCCTGGCCAGGATGGTTCCCTCCGGCCAGTCGTCCTCGGTCGCGCGCACCCGCGATTACACTGGCATCCAGAGCCTTGCGCCTGCGGGGTTTCCATTCATCTTGCCGCTGACGCCTTCCCATGACAGCGGCATCGACCCGGCTCCCATGCAACTGCGATTGATCACCGATTCCTCCGAAATGGCCCGCCTGGTGGCAGAACAGGGTTCCCACGTGATCCGGGAGGCGCTGCGGCATCGGCGGGAGGCCACCATCATCGTGGCCACCGGTGTCAGCCAGATGGCAATGCTGGCGATGCTGGCGCGCGCCACCGATATCGACTGGGGCCTGGTGAGCGTCTTCCACCTGGACGAATACATCGGTCTGCCGCAGACCCACCCGGCCAGTTTCCGGCGCTACCTGCGGGAGCGTTTTCTGGCTCACCTGCCGTCGCAGCCCGCTTTCATCGCGGTCAATGGCGACGCGCCGGATCTGTCCGCGGAGTTGGCGCGCCTTAACCGGTTGCTGCTGGGGCGTCCGGTCGACCTGTGTTTTGCCGGCATTGGCGAAAACGCCCATCTGGCATTCAACGACCCACCCGCCGACTTCGAGGTCGATGATCCCTATGTGGCCGTGAACCTCAATGAGGCCTGCCGGCGCCAGCAATCCGGCGAAGGCTGGTTTGCCACGCTCGACGATGTCCCCCGTCGCGCCATCTCCATGTCGATTCGCCAGATCATGCGCAGCGGCTGCCTGCTGTTGACCGCACCGGAACAGCGCAAGGCGGCCGCCGTACGTTGCGCGGTCGAAGGGCCGGTGAGCCCCGCGTGCCCGGCCTCCATCATCCAGCGCCACCCCGACTGCACGGTGTTCCTCGATGCCGCGGCGGCCAGTGGGCTGAGTCGTGCGCCATCGATGGGCACCGAAGCATGAAGCCAACGGGCGTACCGCGCGTCGCCGCTGATCGGCTCCAGCGGAGCGAGCCGGTATGACGGTGGCAATTTTCTTGAGCACGGCGTCGCTCGCAACGGCAGCGGCGCGCGGCGCCAGCGTGCCGGCCTACCCGCGCCACGGCCTGGTGCCGGGCGTCGTTCACCTGGGCCTGGGCGCCTTCCATCGGGCGCACCAGGCACTGGTCTTCGATGCCCTGCTGCAGTCGGGGGATAGGCGCTGGGGCGTCCACGGTGTGGCGATGCACAACCCGCAACTGGCGGACGGCCTGGCGGCGCAGGACGGCCTGTACGCGGTGCAGATCGCCAGCCGCGAGGGCATCCGCTGGCAGGTCTGCGGTGCCCTGCTGCGCACCTGCGTGGCAGCGCGCGAGCGCACCCAGGTGGTGGACGCGATCGCCGCCCCCGCGACACGCTGGGTGACCCTGACCGTCACCGAAAAAGGCTACGGCCCGGAACTCGCCGCCCTGCTGCTCGACGGCCTGGCGCAGCGGTATCGCAGCGGACTGGATGGGCTGACGCTGGCCTCGTGCGACAACCTGGGCAACAACGGCCGGCGGCTGCAGGCCCTGTGCACGGACGCCGCGCAACAGCGTGGTGACGACACGCTCGCGCAATGGATCGCCCACCGCTGCGCCTTTCCCAACAGCATGGTCGACCGCATCGTGCCGGCCAGCAGCCCGGCGCGGCGCCAGGCGGTGCAGGAGGTGCTGGGCGTGGACGATGTCGGCGTGCTGGGCACGGAGGCATTCACGGAATGGGTGATCGAGCGGCGCTTCGCCGACCCGCGGGACGGCGACGTGCTGGCCGGCGCCGGCGTGAGCGTGGTGGACGATGTATCCCGCTTCGAAGAAGCCAAGCTCGGCCTGCTCAACGGCAGCCACTCGGCCATGGCCTATGTCGGCGCAGTGGCCGGCCTGGCGGTGATCTGCGACTGTGTCTGCGAACCGGCCGTCCACCGCTTCGTGCATGACCTGATGACCCTGGAGGTCGCCCCGCACCTGCGCCGCCCTGACTGGGCGGCCTACCGCGACGCCCTGCTGGCGCGTTTTGCCAACCCCGAACTGCAGCACAGCGTGCACCAGATCGCCAACGATGGTTCGCAGAAGATCCCTCAGCGCTGGGTCCCCGCGGCCGAGGCACAACGCCGGGCCGGGAAAAGCATCGAACATCTGGCATTCTGTGCCGCGGCATGGATGCGTTTCCTGCAGGGCGTGGACGAACAGGGCCGCACCTATACCGTCAACGACCCGCAGGCGGGCTCGCTGCAGGAACTGGCGCGCCGAAACCCGGGCAACGTTGCGGTCACCGCCCAGGCCCTGTGCGCGCGCAGCGACGTCTGGGGCACGGCCCTGCCGGCCGATGCGCAGTGGCGCGGGCGCGTGGCCCATTGGCTGGGCGCCATCCAGTCGCACGGGATGCTGGGCGCGATGCACCAGCTCAACCAGGGTCCGACCTGACGCCGGTGCGCGATACGGGGTCTGGATGCGGCGCCCTCGGCGCACCGTGGGTGCCCCGGCGAAGCACTTCCCTCATGCCGCGCGCTCGAGCACCGGCCGACCGGCCTGCACCACAAATTCCGCCAGTGTCGAGATGCCGGCATCCCGCCGCGCGACGTCATCGACGACCCGCAGGCTGGTCCGCACCTGGCTCGGCGTGAATTCCGCCACGCCGTAACCGTGCTCCTTCGCGTCGGCGAAGACGAAATGCGGGTTCTCGGCCAGTCGCTCGGGCAGGCTGGCGTTGCCGCCGCCGCGCGAGGTGATGCTGGTGCCGCAGAACTCGACCCCGACGGTCTCGCTGGCGGCGCGGCCGTAGTCGGCCTTCACGTGCCCGACCCAGTTGGCATGCACGTCACCCCCCAGCAGCACCGGATTGGGCACGCGGTGCTGGCGCAGCCTGTCGGTCAGGCGCCGGCGCGCCGCAGCGTAGCCATCCCAGCCATCGTTGGACAGGACCTCTCCCGGCCCCGGCTTGAAATCACGCTGGCCGAAGACGGTCTGCTGGCCCAGCACGCTCCAGATGCGCTCCGCGGTGTCGCGCCGTGCCAGCGACTGCTCCAGCCAGCGCTCCTGGTCGGCACCCAACAGGCTGCGCCGCGGGTCGGCCCATGCCGGGCACGATGCCGGGTTGACCGGACTGGCGCCGAGCGCGCCATGGCGCGTGCACACCGGTGGATCGCGAAACTGGCGCCCATCGAGCAGGTGCAGGCTCGCCAGGCGCCCCAGGTCGAACCGCTGGTACATGCGCAACGAGGCGGCGCCCGACGGCGCGGCCATGGCACGCGAAAAAGCGGCGGCACGCAGGGGCATGTGTTCGTAGTAGGCCTGGTAGGCGGCGCTTCGCCGTGCCGCGAAATCGGCCGGATGGGAGGGGTCGTTCGGGCCGCTGTTGCCCGCCTGCAGGCCCGCGTAGTCGTTCTGCACCTCGTGGTCGTCCCAGCACAACAGCCAGGGACAGGCCTGGTGCATGGCCTGCAGGTCCGGGTCGCCCTTGTACACGGCATACCGCCGCCGGTAATCCCCCAGCGTGATCACCCAGCCGCCGCCCGGCTGGCGGATCCGGCCCGAGGTACCCGGGTATTCGTAGATGTAGTCGCCCAGGAACAGCACCGCATCCAGGGCCTCGGCGCGCATATGGCGCCAGGCCGAGAAGTAGCCATCCTCCCACTTCTGGCAGGAGGCATAGGCCATGCGCCAGCGGTCCACCGGCGCGTCCGGTGCCGGCAGCGTGCGCGTGCGGCCGATGACGCTCACCGCCACGCCGGCCGTGAAACGGTAAAAATACCAGCGGCCCGGCTCCAGACCGCCGACTTCGGCATGCACCGAATGGGCCAGCACGGGCTCGGCCTGCGCCTGCCCGCTGCGCACGATGCGCTGGAAGAGCTCGTCATGGGCCACCTCCCACGACACGGTGACCGCGGCAGTGCCCGTGACCACCATCAGCCGCGTCCAGAGCACCACCGAATCGGAAGCCGGCGAGCCACTGGCCACCCCCAGCGCGAACGGGTTCTCGCCCAGCCGGGCCTGGCTGCGGGCACTGCGCGGCAGCCACAGGGTGGAGGCGCTGGCACCTGCCAGGCGGACCAGGTCGCGGCGCGTGATCACCGCTGGCTCCGGCGCACCTGCAGCAACAGAAACACCACGACCGACAGATTGACCAGGTTCCAGGCGATGCCGTTCAGGAACGCCGCGCGGTAAGAGCCTGTCCAGTCGAAGACGGCGCCCGACATCCAGCCGCCCAGCGCCATGCCGACCATCGTCGCCAGCAGGATCGTGCCCATGCGCGCACCGGCCTGCGACGGACTGAAATACTCGCGCACGATCAGGCCGTAACTCGGCACGATGCCACCCTGGAACAGGCCGAACAGTCCCGACACGACATACAGCGGCACCAGCCCGTCGAACGGCAGGAACATCAGCAGCGCCAGGCCTTGCAGCACCGAGCCCAGCAACAGCGTACGCAAGCCGCCGATGTGGTCCGAGATCCAGCCCGAGACCAGCCGGCTGACGATGCCCAGGCCCATCATCAGTGACAGCATCTGCGCCCCACGCGCTGCACCGAAACCCAGGTCGGTGCAATACGCGACGATATGCACCTGCGGCATGGCCATCGCCACACAGCAGCCGAGGCCAGCGACTGAAAGGAGCAATTGCAGCCGCCCGGGGGTCTGACCCAGCGGCTGGCGCGGGTCCGACACCCCCAAAAAACGGGCCGATCGCAGCGGTGGTGCCGCGGCCGCGACGGCGTCGCTGATGGCGATCGGCGCCGGTCGCCGGAAGGCGAGCGACAACAGGGCCAGACTGAGCAGGCAAAACACACCGATCCAGAAATAGGTCTGGCGCCAGCCGACGGTCTCGACGAAATGCTGCATGACGGGCGGCCAGATGGTGCCCGCCACATAGTTGCCGCTCATGCAGATGCCCAGCGCGATGCCACGGTTGCGCGAGAACCACTGCGAGGTGTCCGCCATCAGCGGCGCCAT
>Ga0105047_10011122_pt1 | contig 14639 bp, 11 predicted proteins | sample MAT04_FD_78384 | JGI IMG/M metagenome (GOLD analysis project Ga0105047, IMG submission 78384) | Freshwater microbial communities from Lake Fryxell liftoff mats and glacier meltwater in Antarctica - MAT-04 (megahit assembly) | ecosystem: Environmental > Aquatic > Freshwater > Ice > Liftoff... | reverse complement strand
TGGGCCAAGTCACGGTTTCGCCAGCCCGGCCTTCACCAGCAGCGGCTTCACGTTGTTGAAGTAGTTCTCGGCGAAGGCGCGGTACTCGGCAGGGTTGCGATTCCAGGGCACCTGGATGTAGCGGTCCAGCAGGGCCAGGGTGGCGGGGTCGGCATTGGCCTCGGTGAAGGCCTCGTACAGGCTTTGCACAATGGCCGGCGGCAGGTCCTTCGGGCCGACCAGGCCGTAGGGGCTCTGGCCCACGGCGTCCACGCCGCGCTCACGCAGCGTCGGCACGTTGGGGTACTTGGGCAGGCGCTGCTCGGTCACCATCGCCAGGATGCGGCAGCGGCCGTCGTCGACGAACGGGCCCCACTGCGACGCATCGGCCAGGAAGTCGATCTGCCCGGCCAGCAGCGCCTGCATCCATTCGGCGCCGCCCTTGTACGGGATGTGGGTGAACTTCGAGTTGAGCTTCTGCTCGATCTCGATCATCATCAAGTGGCCCGAGCTGCCCATGCCGCTGGTGCCGAAGGTGTGCTTCTCGGGGTTGGCCTTGCCGGCGGCAAACAGGTCTTCCACCGTCTTCCACGGTGAATCGGCCCGCACCACCAGCGCGAAGGTGTACGACGACAGCCCGGTGATGAACGTGAAGTCGCGCAGCGGATGCCAGCTGACGGGCTGGTAGTGCGGGTAGCGCAGGCTGTTGATGGTGTAGCAGGCGAGGGTGTGGCCGTCGGGCTTGGCGCTCACCAGCGCAGCCGGGGCCGGCGGGCCGGCCGCGCCGGCGCGGGCCTCCACCAGCACCTGCTGGCCCAGGGTGCGGCCCACCCGCTCGCCCAAAATACGCAGGTGCAAATCGGTGATGCCCCCCACCGCGAACGGGTTGTAGATGGTGATGGGGCGCTCGGGTTTCCAGCGCGTTGCCTGGGCGCTGGCCAGCCCGGGCGCGGCCAGCAGCGTGCCCAGACCGGCGGCAAGGGCGCGGCGGCGGGGATTGAAGGGCACAGTGGTCATGGCAGCTTGTCCGGGTGGAGTGATGAGTTGGCCATCTGACCAGCCCGGCCGCGGGTCGGCCATTCGGGATAGCGCGCAATCGTGCGCGGAGTGTCGCCTTGGGGTCAGGCGGTCAGCCCCTGGCCCGGGCTGGGCTGGCTCAATACCGGCCGCCGGGCAGGCCTGCGGCGATCGGGGCGCGGCGCCCTCGCCCACAGGTCGGCTGGGTGCCCACCATCGAGTTGACGGTGCACCTGCGGCGCCAGCAGGTGCCCGTCGGTTGGCCGGCCCGCGGTGGCTGGCGTGGCAGGCCTCAAACGGCATCCATCAAACGGCAGGCCTCGAACGGCAGCCGTCGAACGCCCTGCGCCTGTCACCCAGGCGCACGCCGGCCCGCCGGCAACTGACCACACTGCGGGGGCTGCCCGCACACCCATGGCCCCAACGCCCCCTGCCCCTGACCACACCGCCATCGCCGCCCGGCAGGCGCTGCTGGTCGGCACGGCGGGCTACCTGTGTGCCAGCCTGCTGTGGGGCCTTAACCTGCCGCTGTCGGCCGCGCTGTTGCGGCACTTCGACCCGTTCTGGGTGTCGCCGCTGCGGTATGTGGTGGCCACGGTGCTGCTGGGTGGGCTGTTGGCGCTGTCGCTGGGCCCGGCGCAGTTGCGCTCGCCGATTGCCTGGTGGCGAGTGGCCGTGCTCAGCCTGTGCGTGGCGGGTTTTCTGGTGCTCTACAACCTGGGCCTGTACCGAACACACCCGATGACCGTGGCCGCCCTGTCGGCCGGCTCGCCGGTGTATGTGGCGGTGGTCTCGCGGCTGATGACCGGCGCCCGCCTGGAGCGCGGCTTCTGGGGCGCCACGGCCCTCACGCTGCTGGGCGCCGGCATCGCGATCAGTGGCCGCTCGCGGGCCGGCGCGGCCATCGCCGGCACGCCGTCCGGCCTGCTGGGCGGCGAGTTGCTGGTGGTGCTGGGCATCTGCAGCTGGACGGCCTACTCGATCCTGGCGCAGCGCTGGTTCACACCGGGCACGCCGCAGTTGCGGCGCACTTACCTCACCACGATCGGCGCGCTGCCCTGGCTGTTGCTGTTTTGGGCGGTGGCACGGGCGGCGGGCATGGTGGGCGCACCCAACTTGGCGCCGGCACCCGGCGCCGCGGCCCAGTTGGTGGCGGCGGCGGTGTTCTGCACGGCGTTGGCCACCGTGGCCTGGAACACCGGCGTCGCCAACCTGGGGATCCAGACCGGCGGCATGTGGCAGAACATGGTGCCGGTGTTCGCGGTGCTGATCTCGCTGCTGTTCTTCGGCGTTGTGCCGCTGGCTGAGCAGTGGGTTGGCGGCGCGGTGGTGCTGGCCGGCGTGCTGTACATGCAGTGGCAGCGCAGCCGCACTGCGGCCATGCTGCCACCGACTTGACCTGTTCGGCCTGTCGGGCCTGTGGGCTACTTTTTAACCAACGAAAGACACAAGCATGAGCACCCAACCCACGCTGTACGGCACCTCGGGATCACGCGCGCTGCGCGCCATCTGGGGCATCGAGGAAACCGGCATCGCCTACACGCATGTGCCCACCAGCTACGGGGCCGATTCCAAGGCCGCCGACTACCTGGCCGTCAACCCCAACGGCCGCATCCCGGCGCTGATCGACGGCGACTTGCGGCTGTTCGAGTCGATGGCGATCAACCTGTACCTGGCCAAGCGCTACGGCAGCGCGCTCTACCCCGCCGATGCGAACGACGAAGCGCGTGCCTGGCAGTGGAGCGTGTGGGCCATCAGCGAGATCGAGCCGCTGCAGATGCAGATCGTGGTGCAAAAACTGTTCACGCCCGAAGAGAAACGCAACCCCAAGGTGGTGGAAGGTGCCAGCAAGGGCCTGCAGCGCCCGCTGCGCGTGCTGGACGCCGCACTGGCGGGCCGCCAATGGTTGCTGGGCGATCAGTTCAGCGTGGCCGACCTGAACGTGGCGGGTGTCATGCACCTGATGAAGGCGGTGGACATCGGCTATGCCGAGCATGCCAACGTGCAGCGCTGGGCCGATGCCTGCCATGCCCGGCCCGCACTGGCCCGCGCGCTGGCGCGGGCTTGACGGCGGCGCCGGGTGGCCTGCGGCGGTGCGCGGCCGCCCAGCCGGTTGCCGCCGCGGCCGGCGTGCCGCCAGCGGCTGCGGGCACCCCGAACTAACACGCCGCAATCGCCTTTTTAATGGATGCAATGGCGTTATGATAAGTTTACTTATCGTGCCGTGGTATTAAATAGACCATCGCAGCATCCGTCAGAGGCCATGGCCGCCAAGCCGGCCTGTTCACCATGCAAAACAAGCACTTGCACCTTGACTGTCGGGCCGTGGGCTGGCTTCTGCAGGCGTCATGAATTCGGGCAATCAACGGCCCGCCACCCGGCCAATCGTGACCGACCTGTTACCCAGGCGCGCCCGCGGTCGCCCAAAGGGCTCCAAGACGCGCCTACTCAGCCCCGCTGGCGCGCTGGGGGTGCACCACTTCGCCTTTTTGCGCAGCTGGTTCTTGCGCCTGGACCTGCGCGACGCCTGGCAGCGTTACCTGTCGTTTGCCGAGCTGGGCGCTGACCTGCGCCGCATCGAGCACCGGCGTGCCGAGTTGCTGCGGCAAGTCTTGCAGCTGGGGCACCAGCTGAATCTGTCGCTGCCGGCCGCGCAACAAATCACCGCTCAGCTTGAACTGCTGGCGCAAGAGCCCTTCCGTTTGGCCACCACGCCACTGCCGTCGCTCGATGACTTCGTCGATGCCATGGCCCTGGACCGGGAGTTCTATTCCGAGGCCGATCTGCTGCAGGAGTACCGCACCTTCTACCATCTGGACACCGTGCCCGATGACCGAGCCGGCAACCCTGCAGGCAGCTCCGCCGACGTGAACGCCCAGGTGCGGGCGCTCAACCAGGTGGAGGCCCTGATGGCCCGCCAACCCGTGGCGGCCGACCGGCTGGCGCTGTGGCTGTCCCCTGCCCTGGCCCGGCGACTGCAGGCGGCGGGCATCGCCACGCTGGGCGCCCTGGCCGATACCGTGCGGGTGTACGGCCACAACTGGTTCACCCGCGCGCCGGGCCTGGGCGCCGTGCGTGCGCAAACCCTTGTCGGCTGGCTGGCCCCGCTGGCAGGGGCATTTGGGAATCCGATCCCGGACCAAGCCCGCCAGCCCCCGCAGCGCCAGCGGGCGTTGCGGGCGTCAAGCCTGCACCGGCTGGTGATGCCAGCCCGCTTCGGCATCGTGCCGCTGGACTTGTTGGCGGTGCCGCGCCACCTGGCCGGCGGGCAACATCTACCAGGCGGCTTCACCACCGGGCTGCCAAACCAACTGGGCGCTGGCAACGACCTGCAGGCGCTGCAGGGCTGGCTGAAGGGATACCAGGGCTCCAAGGCCACCCACCGGGCTTATCTGAAGGAGACCGAACGCTTCTACCTGTGGTGCCTGCACCTGCGGGGCAAGCCGCTGGCGATGATCGATACAGTGGATTGCCGGGCCTACCAGGCATTTCTGGCTGCGCTGCCGGCCGAGTGGATCAACCCGGTGCCCACGCCAAGGAAGGACCCGGCATGGCGGCCTTTCCGGGGGCCACTGGGGGCCAACTCGCAAAAGTATGCGTTGGTGGTGGTGCGGGCGCTGTTCGACGGCCTGCGGGGGGTGAGCTACCTGGCGGCCAACCCGATGGATGCCGTCAACAGGGCGGTCAATGTCCCGCAAGGCGGCATCAACGCCGACCGCTCGTTCACCGACCAGGAGTGGGTTTTTGTACGGGGGCAGTTGGCCGCCGCGCGATTGGCCGCTGGGCACTTTGCCGTTGCACATTTGGCCGCAGGGGATATGGCCGCAGGGGATATGGCCGCAGGGCCGCCCGGGCTGGTTAGCGCCACCGCCACGGCCCGCCGCCGGCAGGCCGAAGCGCTGCGCCTCCGGTTGATCCTGGAACTGCTGGTGAGCACCGGGCTGAGGCTGGCCGAGATCGCCAACGCAACCCTGGCCCACATCACCGAGGTGGCCGTGGCCGGCGAGCCCACCGCGGTGCGGGTCATCCAGGTGCACGGCCAGGGCGACACGCCGCGCGAAGTGCCGATTGGCGACGACATCATGGCGCTGATCGCACAGCACCATGCGGACGCCGCCGCCATCGCCGCCCTGCCCTGCCCGGCGCCCGTGCTGTGCACCCTGGCCGAGCGGCCGCGGCAGTGGGTTGACAGCGCCAACGGCTCGGCAGCGCTGGAATTGCAGGCTGCGCCCACCGTGCGCGCCCTCAGCGCTGCCGGCATTTACCTGACGCTGAAACGCTTTTTCAAGCGCATCAGCAAGCAAGCCCACGCGGTGGATGGCCTGTCATCGGCGCGCTTTCTGGCGGCGTCCACCCATTGGCTGCGGCACACGTTTGGGCGGCAGGGCGCTGCTGCGGGGGTGCCGGTGGAGGTGCTGAGGCTGGCCTGTGGGCATGCCAGCCTGAACACCACCAGCGCTTACCTCGGCACCGAGCGCGCCGGGGTGATCACTGAGTTGCGCAAGGCCCGGCGGCCACCGGCCGCGGATTGAGCCAGGGGCCACCACGGGCAGCGGCCCAGGGTGTTTGACGGTCAAACACTCTGGGCAAGAAACGCTTCGACCAGCTCGGCAAACGCCTGGTGGCGAGCCCCCGGCAGGGCGCCGGGCTCAAACTCGACCACCACCCTGCCCTGTCGGCCGGCCTTGATCGTGGCCGCCGGCTTGCCCGCAACGGCCACCACCGTTACGGCCGCCACCGGGCGCGCTGCCGCGCCGATCAAACTGTCGAAGATCTGGCCAGACGTCAGATCGCCCCGTTTTCGGGCCAAGGCGCGCGCCCGGCCAAGCACCGTGTCCGGGTCTTTTTGCAAGGCATCGGCCAGCGGTTTGGCCCAGCGCACCTGCAGATCCAGCGGCGAGGCAAAGGCCGCCACCACATCGGCGGGCAGCTTGGCCAACTGCACGGTGCGCGAGGCGTCGGACAGGTTGACGCCCAGGGACTCAGACAGCCGGCGCAGGCTGGTGAACAGGCCGCCCTTCAGCGCATCGCTGTACATGCGCCCCTGCTCCCAGGCGCTGAGGTTCTTGCGGCCGCGGTTCTCACGGTCCATGGCCGCAAACAGCTCCTGATCGCTCATCACCTGGGCCACCACCGCGTTGACCGGCATGCCCAGTTCCAGGCAGGCTTGGTGGCGCCGATGGCCATAAACGATTTCATAGCCCGGTGTTTGACCGTCAAACACCCCGGCCGCGGCATCGCTGGCCGCACCTGCCGCCACATCCCCGGCCGCATCTCCGGCAACACCCTTCTCAGCACCGCCGGGCACGGGCAAGACCCGCACCTTGATCGGCTGCACGTTGCCGCCGGCATGTTCGATCTCTGCCTTCAAGGCCTGAAATTCAACGGTTGCAAACTCGGCGGGGTTGCGGTTGGCCCAGCGGCTGCGCCGGATGCTGGCCGGGTTCAGCGCCATCACCAGCGCCGCGTCCTTGAAGCCGTCGAGTTGTCGGCGCGCCTCGCCCAACTCAGCTTGCACACCCACCAACTCTTGCGACACCTCGGCCTCGCGTGTGATGGCGGCCATCACGCTGCCCACGCCGGTGTAGGGCCGGTCACGGGGCCGGTCGTGGGGCCGGTCGTAGGGCCGATCAGCAGCCGGCGGTCTGTTGGCATCACCCGGCCCGGCGGATGTTTGACCGTCAAACACCAGAGGCCTGGCATGGAAGCCGTCCATCGAGATGCCGGCGGTGCGGGCAGCTACCTTTTTGACCATCACAGTCTCCCTGTCCGTCGATCGATCAGCTGGCGATGTGCCGCCGCCAGGTGGCGCGGATGATTTCTTCCAGCAACTCCGACACCTTGTCGTAGGCATCGAGCGCCCGCTTGTAGGTGCGCTGATTGCCCTCGTAGCGGCCGATGTCGTAGACCGTGCCGAACTCGGCCGAGCTGGACGAGGCCACCGCGGTTTTCGGTATCTCCGCTGCCAGCACCTTGCCCTCATAGGCCTTGCCGATCCAGTCGCGCACCACCGCGGCAGTAGCGTCCTGGCTGTCGACGCGGGTCAGCAGGACGCGCACGAAGTCGAACTCCTTCGACACCCCGCGGTGCAGCACCAGGTCACTGGTCAGGTCTGAGAACAGCCGCCAGAACTGGGCCGCCGAGGCCGCGTCCAGCGCATTGGGGGGCAGGGGCATCAGGATGCCGTCGCTGGCCATCAAGGCGTTGATGGTCACGTAGGACAAGGCCGGCGGCGTGTCGATCAAGATCACGTCGTAGTCGTCGCGCACATCGTCGATGCCGAGGTTCAGCACATTCCAGAACTCGAACCCGGCCTCGCGCATCTGCCGGGCGGGCAGGCCAAACTCGGCAGCAAACAGCAAAGGCGCCGCACACACCAGGTCGATGCCGTTCCAATAGGTTTGCTGAATGGCCGGCGCAATGCTGGCCTGCTGACCGAGACACACCGGCAGGATGGTTTGTTCATCCGACACCTCCGTGTCGGGCAGGATGCCGAACAGGGTAGTCAGCGAGCCCTGCGGGTCACAGTCGAGCAGCAGCACACGGTGTCCCTTCAGGGAAAGGCCTTGGGCCAGCGTCATTGCAGTGGTGGTCTTGCCCACGCCACCCTTGAAGTTGGCCACCGAGATGCACACTGCGCCTGCACCTGGCGGCCGCAGCCTGGCCGCCCGGTATTCACGCACCCAGACCCGCGCTTCTTCCAGCGAAAATTCACGCCGGTTGCCGCTGTCATTGATCTTGCCGGTTGGCAGGTCGCCCTTGCTGATGCGGTAGACGATCTGGCTGCGGTCCACCTCGCACAGTGCCGACAACTGGGTTGCATTGAAGGTGGGGGCGGTCTTGCGCCGCTCGGGCGACAGCACTGCGCCGCGCACCTCTGACATCAGGTAGCTTGCGCGGTCCGCCTGCACCATGATGTCTGACAGCGATTGCGGTTCGAGCAGTAGTTCTTTGGTGGTCAAGACAGAAGCCCTCGGTGGCATTGCAACAGCTTGATTGTCCTGCAGTTTTCCGGCATAGCAAAGAAAACCAGGATTCACTGAAGAAATGCGCCGTAGAGTGGCTGCTGACGGCCCCAAGCTGTCGTCTGGCCAACGTGTTGCCTGAGGTGTGGTGTCAGGTTGTGTAGATCCAGCCCGCGGTTTGCTTTCAATTCTTTATCAGTCTTCAAACCCTTCAAAACCTTTTGCAACCGGGATTTCCTTTTAACGACAATGGTTTACGGCAAGGTGCGTGAGCGCATTTGGGGCTCGACGTGAGCCGCGCTGGGGGCCGATGTGAGCCGCGTTGGGTGGCAACGTGAGCCCGGTTGGGTGCCAACGTGAGTGCACAAGGGGGCCGGCCCGCCTTTGCAAAAGTGCTGCGTTCATGCCCAAATCCACTCACGTGGGCGCCGGTGCAGCCCTCGGGCGGGCGGTTCAAGCCCCGCCAGCCATGGGGTTGACGGCTTGGGCGCCCCAGCTGGCCGGGCGGCAGCTTCCGCAGCAGCCCTCGACACATCGAAGGCCGGCGGCCAGGTGAGACGATTTGGGGCTCAGATGCCGCCAGCTGAGTCGAACGTGAGTGCCGTTGGGGCAGGCTGTGCGCGACAGGACGTGAGAGATCATTGCTCATCTCGTTCACGTTCGGTATAAAGTAAGTCATGTCCGACCAAGCACGATTGTTCACGGCGGAGCAGGACGACGAGTTCCTGCTCAAGCACGTCAACGCGGTGGCCTTGATGCCGGTGCCCGGCGGGCGCCGCATCAGCCTGCTGGGCCGGCGGCTGTTCAACGTGTTGCTGCACCGGGCGCAAGGGGAGGGCGAGCGCGACGAGTATGAAGCCCGCCTGCACGAGGTCATCAGCGATGCGGCCTACAACAGCAACAACACCGCCAGCATCCGCAAGGTGCTGCGCGAGCTGATGTCCACCACGGTGGAATGGCAAAGCCCGACCGGCGGCGAGGTCGAGACCTGGGATGCCTGCAACCTGTTGAGCGGCGCCGGCACCACCAAGGACAAGCGCACCGGGGCGGTGACCATCCGCTGGCGCTACGACCAGAAGGTGCGCGAGCAGTTGCTCAGCCCCGACCGCTACGCCAGGCTGTCGCTGGAGGCGATCACCCAGCTGTCCACGCATTCGTCGATGGCGCTGTACGAGATCTGCGCCCGCTATGTCGACAACCCCGGGCACCGCACGGCGCGCCAGCATTGGCGCTGGTGGCGCCCGGTGCTGACCGGCGCGGCCACCGACGACAGCAAGGCCGAATACCGCTTCTTCAAGCGCGATGTGCTCAAACCGGCCATTGCGGAGATCAACGCCAATACCAACATCGAGGTGCGCGGGCCGATCGAACACAAGGAGCGCGACAACCACACGATTGCCGAGATCCAGTTCGAGGTCTACCTCAAGGCCGTGGTGGGCGAACCCGCCCAGGCGCTGGCCCGGATCGTGGTCGATGACCTGCCGGCCATCGGCCGGGCCATCAACCTGGGCCTGCGCCAAAGCGAGGCCGAAGCGCTGATCCAGCGCCACGGCGCGTCGGCGTTTGCTGCGGCACTCGACGAGCTGGAGCGGCGCCTGAAGATGCCCATCGACAAAGTGGGCGCCGTCTTCAAGCCCGGCGGCTGGCTGCGGGCGCACATGCTGCGCGACACCCGCGCCACCGCCCCCGCAGCAGCGCCGCTGCCCGACGGCATCACCGCGCTGGAAGTGACAGCGCACCGCGCCGCGTGGACCGACGAATGGCTGCGCCGTCGCAAGGCACGCCTGCAGGCCGGGTTTGCCGAGTTGCCGGCCGCTGCCCAGCAAACTTTGCTGGAGGCCTTCAAGGATGAGCTGGTGCGCACTGCCCAGACCCAGGTACTCAAACGCTTCGAGCTCTCGGGTTGGCAGCACCGCATGGTGATTGCCGCCTTCATCCGCTTTTATGCCGCCGCCACCTTGGGCGAGCAATGGGACAAGCCGGCCATCGACGACATCCTGGCGATCGCCGCCGAGTTTGCCAAGGGCGGCACGGCCCAGGCCCGCGCGACGGTTTAGCGGGCGGGGCGGGCAGGGCAGGGCAGGGCAGGGCGCCCGGCCCGCCCACGGCGGCGGTGGCAAGCCCGCGCCCTGCCGCATGCCGCCGTGCTAGCGACAAAATGGCATCTGGATTGGGGGGAGAAGATGACCAGTTGTCGATCAATGTTGTCCGGCGTGCTGCTGGGCTTGGCCCTGGCGCTTGGCACTGGCGCCCATACGGGCGCTGCGCTGGCCGCTGAGCCGGCCGATGCACCCGACGCGGTGGCATCCGCCAGCCCGGCGCCCATGGCCAAGGCGGCCGCGGTCAACCAGGCCACCGCGGCCGCCGAGCCCGCCACGCTGCGTTTACTCAACCGCGAGGTGGTGACCTTGCGCACGCACCTGGGCGGTTTGACACCGCAGCTGCGGGTTCAGCGGGTGGCCGAGCGCCTGCGCGAAATGCCGCCGGCAGCGGCCACTGACCCGCTGAATGTCGTGTCTGTCAGCCTCGACGGCCGCAAGGGCGTGCAGTTCATGCTGGGTGATCGCCTGTTGTTCGCGGTGCTGGAGGCTGACGTCGATGTCGAATCGCAGCAGACCTTCGAGGCCCTGGTCAAGACCACCCAGACCCGGCTGCAAGAAGTAAAAGTCGCGTACCACGAGATGAGTGACAAGCGCCTGCTGCTGCAGGGCGGGCTGCGCACCGGCGGCGCCACCCTGGTGCTGGCCCTGCTGATCTGGGCCACCTACCGTGCCAGCCGACTGCTGGTGCAGTGGATGGAGCAGCGGCGTGACCGGGTGGCGGCGCACTATCCCTACATCGATATCCGCGAGTTTGTGGCCCGCCTCGCGGTGACCAGCGTGCGCCTGGTGCAGTTGTTCGTGCTGCTGACGCTGGGCTACTTCTGGTTCTTCTTCGTGCTGGGCAGCTTTATCGTCACCGCGCCGCTTGCGCAGCGCATGGGCACTTGGCTGTGGGACAAGCTGATCTGGATCGCCGACGGCGCACTGACCAGCCTGCCTGGGCTGGCCACCGTGGCGATCGTGCTGGTGCTGACACGCGCCATCGTGGATGGACTGGGCTACTTCTTCGACGCGGTTCAAAAAGACCGGTTGCGGCTGCCCTGGTTTCACCGCGAGACGGCCAACGCCACACGGCGCATCTTCTCGCTGGTGGTCTGGGCGCTGGGCCTGGCCGTTGCCTACCCCTTCCTGCCGGGGTCCAGCAGCGAGGCCTTCAAGGGCGTGTCGGTGCTGATCGGCCTGATGCTCACGCTGGGCTCCACCGGGCTGATCACCCAGGCCATGAGCGGCCTGGTGGTGGTGTATTCGCGCTCGCTGCACAAGGGTGATTTTGTCGACGTCAATGGCGTGCAGGGTGTGGTGACCGAGGTGGCCTCATTGGCCACCAAGATCGTCAACCTGCGCAACGAGGAGATCACGATCCCGAACGCGGTGCTGATCGCCAACCCGATCCACAACTACTCCAAGCCCGCTGGCACCCAGGGCACGCTGCTGACCACCCAGGTCACCATCGGCTACGACGCGCCGTGGCGCCAGGTGCATGAGCTGCTGATCGGTGCGGCCCGGGCCACCGCAGGGGTGCGTGAATCGCCTGCGCCCTATGTCTACCAGCGTGCGCTGTCGGACTTCTACGTCGAGTACGAGTTGTTCGTCAGTATCGACAAGCCGCTGGAGCGGGTGCCCATCCTGTCGGCGCTGCTCGCCAGTATCCAGGACGGCTTCAATGAACACGGCGTGCAGATCATGTCGCCGCATTTCCATGCGCAGCCCGAGCAGGCGGTGCTGGTGCCCAAGGCCCAGTGGTACGCGGCGCCGGCCAAGCGGCCTTGACCGTGGGCGCGCCGCCGGCCCACTGCCACCAGATCGTTCCGGCCAACGGATTTTCGGTGCCTGAACCCTTCAAGACCTTTGCAGTGCGCAGCGAGGAGCCGCGCCATGCCGCGGTGGCGCGGGCGCCCTACGGCCGTGTGCACCGGGTGCGCGCCGGTGGTCTTGAACCCACCACGCTGGCCAGCCTGGCAGCTGGTGGCCACCGCCGCATGCAGGTCAGTGATTTTTCCGACATCGCCTATGCCCACGTCACGTTAGACGAGCTGGCCGCTGCCGCACCGCGCGTGCCCGACCTGGTGGGCGAGATTGCCGCCGCGTTGCAACTGACCGGCGTGCTGGGCGGTGACGCTGCCGCCTATCGGCACAGCGTGGCAGCTCGGATCGACTACCTGGCCTCGTGCGGCGCGGGCTTTCACAACGACGTCAGCGGCCACTGGACCAGCTGCCTGTTCTGGAACCTGGCCCTGGCCGCTGCCGACGTGGAGTTCGTCATGCCGCATGCCGCCGTGCGCCTGGCCCTGGCGCCGGGCGATGTGATCGTGTTCGACCAGACGATGGCCCACGGCCTGTGCCGGCCGCGTGACCGGGCGCAGGCGGTGGCAGCATCCTTCGAGTCAGGCGATCACTGCCGCCAGGTTTTTTTGAGCGGTGAGCTGCCGCTCACCGATGCGCAATGGGCGGCGCTCGGCTCACCCTGGCTGCCGGTGGAGGTGCACCAGCAGCGCGCTGCGCTGGACCTGGTGGCGGCAGAGTTCGATGAACGCAGCGGCGCCATCAAGCGTGTGCGCTCGCTGCTGCACTGCCTGTCGCCCAGCACCTGCTACGTGGATACCAGGAACGGCCCCCAAGAAGGATGACTCGGCGCCACCAAGCGGCCGCCGTGGATCCGGCTTAGCCGGGCCACCGGCGGTGCCCCCTTGAGGGGGAGCGCCGCAGGCGCTTCGGGGGTGGGTCATTCTTCGAATCGCCCCAACCGAACCGCCGTGCCGCCTGGCTTGAGGTTGCGCATGCCGGGCATCACCAGCACGGCGTTGTCGTAGGGCGTGGTCCAGGTGTGGTCGCCATCCTGCGCGATCGGCGTGCCGGCCGCAGCAATCACCGACAGACCCACGGTGGGCACCAGAAAGTGGAAGCCGGCACTGCGTGCCACCACCGCCTCGGTCACGCGAACCAGGCGCTGCGTCTGCGGTAGCGCCAGCTTTGCATGGGCCTGCAGCCAGTCCGGCCCGGCCAGCCCCGCCAGGCACAAAAACCGCACCAGCGTATCGATGGCCACCGTGGCCGCGGCCTGCTCCCAATGCTGGCCGCATTCAATCAGCAGTGCCCGCTTCGGGCTGTGCGGCTCGCCAAACGCGCCCCGGTCCACCATGCGCAGCCCCGCCGGGTGGCCAGTGTCGATCAGCAAGTGGCCGGGCATGCCCAAGGCCCGTGCGCAGGCCACGTTCTTGTCGACCATGCCGCACACCATCAGCGGGCTGCAGGGCTCGCTCATGCTGTGGATGTCCAGCAGCAGGTCGGCGGCATCGACGAAGGGCCGCAACTGGCGGGCACGGCGCAGCTCCTTTGAATCCCGCGGACCGAACAGCGATTCATCGGACCAGACCCGGTTGTAGTCCTCGTCGATGCAGCGCGACGGGAAGGGGTCGGCCGGGTCGAACCGGGCATAGGCCTCCACATTGGCAAAGGCCAACGTCAGGCGGCCGCAGCGCGGCAAGAAGCGCTGCTGCAGCAGCCAATCCAGTGCAATCGCGCCACAGATTTCGTTGCCATGCGTCAGCGCCTGCACCATCACCTGCAGGCCCGGGCGGCCCGAGTCGATGACATGCACCCAATCAACGCCGGTGCCGCCGTCACGCCAGCGGGCGATGTCGGGGGCCAACAATTCAATGGCGGGCAGTTCAGTCATCGAAGCCGACAAACACCGCCGCCTCGTCCACCGACTTGCGGTGTGACACCACCGCGTTGGCCGGGAAGCCGTCGTCCGGCCAGCCCATCGCGACGCAGGTCTGGATCACCTGGTCGTCTGGGATGCCCGCCTCGGCGCGCACCACGGGTGACTGCATGATGCCCTGGCTGTTGATGACGCAGCCCAACCCGCGCGCCCAGGCGGCGTTGACAAGGCAGTTGACCACGCCGCCGCAGTCGAAGGGGGCAATGTCGCTGCCCTGGATCGCGCGGTCATAGGTGACCACGATCGACACCGGCGCATCAAACTGGCGGAAGCCGCGCAGCACCCAGTCCTGCCGCTTGTCCTTGTCGTCCCGCGCGATGCCCATCGCGGCAAACAGCTGTTTGGCCACGCCGATCTGGCGCTCGCGGTGCGCACCGCCATAGCCCGGGCCCATGCGGAACTCACGCGAATCCGGCACACCGGCCAGGTTGCGCGCCACGTTGCCGGCGCGGATGCGGTCGAGCACTGCGCCAGTGACCACATAGAAGTTCCAGGGCTGGGTATTGAGCGATGTCGGCGCACGCATCGCCAGCGCGAGAACTTCACGGATCAGTGCCCTCGGAACCGGTTTTTTCAAGAAACCCCGGATGCTGCGTCGCCCTTGCACCACCTCTTCAAAATCCATCGTTGCCTCGCACACTGGGTTGTGATCATCCGGGGAAACAGCCCGCGCCCGAGGGTATGAACTGCCGCTGTCTCAATTCTCGCTGCTCGTTCGTGTCGCCTGTCGCCTGTCGCTTGTCGCCTGTCGCCTGTCGCCTGTCGTCTGTCAGTTGCGCGCTGCACACCTGGCTGCCGACCCGCCCGCGTGCGCCTACCCAGCCGGCTAGACTGGCCCGAATCAACCTGGGCCGA
>Ga0105047_10011121_pt1 | contig 14639 bp, 10 predicted proteins | sample MAT04_FD_78384 | JGI IMG/M metagenome (GOLD analysis project Ga0105047, IMG submission 78384) | Freshwater microbial communities from Lake Fryxell liftoff mats and glacier meltwater in Antarctica - MAT-04 (megahit assembly) | ecosystem: Environmental > Aquatic > Freshwater > Ice > Liftoff... | reverse complement strand
GCCCGGGCTCGACGGCTACGAGACGACGCGCGCGCTGCGGGTCCTCGAGCGCGGCACCGGCCGCCACGTCCCGGTCGTCGCCGCGACCGCCAACGCGATGCGCGGGGATCGCGAGGTCTGCATCGAGGCCGGGATGGACGACTACATCGCGAAGCCCCTTGCGTTCGAGGAGCTGCGCCGCATCGTGACCGCGTGGGGACCAACGTAGTGCACGCCCGTGCACTAATCGACGGGATCTAGCGCCCCGCACGCTGGCCGCGCTCTTGCTCTATGTCTCGAGCATGGGAGCAAAGACCAACGGAGCCATGATCGGACTCGGCGCGGCCGTCGCGACGGGAGGGGCCGCGCTGCCGGTGATGGCGATCGGCATGGGCATCGGCGCCCTGTTCGGCGGCCGTAACAAGAACAAGAAGTTCGCGAAGAAGGCGATGCAGGATCCCGCGGTCCAGGCCTTCGTCGCGCAGAAGTACCCGCAGGCGGGCCCGATCCTCGCGAAGCTCGCTTCGGGCGGAAAGCTCAGCCAGCAGGAGAAGGCGCTGGTGGGCCAGATCCGCGAGGACTTCGACAAGACGCAGAAGGCGGTGAAGTGATGGAAGAGCTCCATCGCATCGAGAAGCTCTGCCAGTCGCTGATGCGCGACGGGAAGAAGGGCCAGGAGCCGGCGGTGTTCGTGCCGAAGGCGGCCGAGGCGATCGCGTCGGAGGTCGACAAGTATCTGCCCTCGGTCGAGCTGATCGAGATCGTCGACACCCTCACCGATCTCGCCGAGGACATCGAAGAGCAGATGAGCTCGCCGTGTGCTGCGCAGGTGCTGCGCAAGGTGCTCGAGCGGGGCGTGGTGGTCACCTCGCTCCAGAAGCTCAACGAGGATCTGCACTCGTCCAGCGCATCGCGGGCGCGATTCCTCGCGTTCACCGGCGGGCCGAAGCGTCTTCCGCCTGTTCTCACCCCCGCCCGCATCCCCACTGCCACCATCGTACGAGCCGGGTTCTTCGGTCTCGCCAAGCGCGTCTAGGAGTCACGTATGAAGATGATCATCTGTTTGCTCGCTCTCGCCCCGCTCTCGGCGCTCGCCGACGAGACCATCGCCCAGAAGGAAGCCTGGGCCAGCTACGACAAGATGCTCGAGGAGAAGGTCGCGAAGGTGAACAGCGCCTGCGGGTCGAAGCTCACGGCGGCGTTCGACAAGGCCAGCTACACCGCCTTCGATCCGATGAAGGACCGCAGCCAGGCCGCCTGTCGCGACGTGATGAACACTCTGGTGGCGGTCTGTGCGAGCCCGGCCGGGAAGGAGGGCGTCCAGAAGGTCGCGCGCGTGACCTGCCGATCGAACGAGGCGCGCACCGGGCTGGTGAAGTCGGGCAGCGAGCTGATCGTGGACATCTCGCAGACCAAGACGGGGATCGTCGGGAAAGAGAAGGGCAGCTACAGCTGGCAGAGCGCGATCAAGGAGCTGCTCTGACGAAACCACATCGCGGGTCGGTTCTGTGGTGTAGGCGTTTCGACGCTTGCGGGCTGTGACGAAGCCGTGATGGAGGACGGCTAGAGTTTCCTCGATCGTGACTGACTCTATCGCCGCCCCGATCCACATCCAGCCGGATACGGTCCGCACCGTCGGCCCCGACGCCGTGGTCGAGGGACCGATCGGCGTGCCGGAGACGCTGATCCGGCTGCTGCTCGGCCTGATCTGGGTCGGCCTCGCGTCGGGCGGGTTCCTGTTCGCGCTGATCATCTGCCTCCCTTCGCGCGCGACCCGCATCAAGATCGGCAACATCTACGGCTCGGTCGCCGGCCGCGGCGCCGCCTGGCTCACCGGCAGCCGCTTCGTGATCAAAGGCGAGCAGCACGCCGATCGCCACACGCCCACGCTCTACGTCTGCAACCACGCCTCGATCCTCGACATCTTCGTCGGCATCTGGATGTCGCGCGTGGGCACCTGCGGCGTCGCCAAGAAGGAGATCGTCTACTATCCCTTCTTCGGCCAGTTCTTCTGGCTCGCCGGGCACCTCACCCTCGACCGCTCGAACAACAAGCGCGCCGTCGGCGCCCTCGAGAAGCTGGTCGGCTTCGTCGCGCGCCACAAGCTCTCGGTCTACATCTGGCCCGAAGGCACCCGCAGCCGCGACGGCCGCCTGCTCCCGTTCAAGCGTGGCGCGTTCCATCTGGCGCTGGCGACCAAGCTCCCGATCGTTCCGATCGTCCTCACCGGCACGCAGCGCGCCTGGCCCAACCGCACTCTGACGCTCTATAAGACGACGGTGAACATCCAGTTCCTGCCACCCATCCCGACGGCGCACTGGACCAAGGACAACCTCGACGAGCACATCGAGGAGATCCGGCAGGTGTATTTGAAGCATCTGCCGGAGGATCAGAAGCCCGTGCCGTTGCCGGTCGCAGCCTGATGTCGCTCTTCATGGACCGGGCGCTCGCGCGCCGCGTGGAGCGTTGCGAGGGGGCGATCAACGCGTCCTTCGTGGAGACCCACGCGCGCGTCGCGCCGGATTTCGGGGCGCGGTGGATCGAGGTCGCCGGGGCCTACGCGATGTACGACGGACCCGAGTCCCCGATGACGCAGACCTTCGGACTGGGCGTGTTCGACGCTGTCAGCGCCGAGGATCTGAGCCGCATCGAAGCGTTCTACTTCGAGCGCGGATCCAGCGTGCACCACGAGCTGAGCCCGCTGGCCGGGGTCGCCCTCGTCGCGACGCTCGTCCAGCGCGGGTACCAGCCCATCGAGCAGAGCACGGTGCTGGTGCAGGCGCTGGCCGACGTCACCGCGCCTGCCGTGGCGAGCCGCGCGCGGATCGCGGCGCCCGACGAGATCGAGGCGTGGGTCGCCTGTTCGATCGCGGGGTGGGCGGCCGAGTCGGGGATGGCGGCGCAGATGGAGCCCATCGCGCGGCTCGCGTTCATGAACCCGGCGATGACCAGCTTCTGCGTCGAGCGCGATGGCGCCCTCATCGCGACCGGCTCGCTGGGCGCGCACGAAGGGGTGGCCTTGCTCGCCGGCGCCAGCACCGAGCCCGCGCATCGGGGCGCGGGCGCGCAAGCGGCGCTGCTCGCGGCCCGCCTGGAGGTCGCGCGCGCACGAGGCTGCGACCTCGCCTTGATGTGCACGGAGCCGGGGAGCACGTCGCAGCGGAATGCGGAGCGCAATGGGTTTCGGGTGGCGTACACGCGGACGAAGTGGCGGCTCGACGCGCGGAGGGCGTGAAACTGTTGATCGAGCTCCGGGCGGGGCCCTATCGATGACGGCCACGGCCACGTTTCTCGATTACGGCCACGGCCACGATCACGGCCACGGCCACGTCCCACGATCACGATCACGATCACGATCGGACGGAATGATTGTCGGAGCTGTTGCGCGGCACGGGTGCGCGCGGATGCCGATACAGCTCGCATGCTCACATACAAGAAGCTCGATGTTTACCGGCGCGCGATCGAATTGCTCGCGCTCAATGCGGCCGTCCTCGACGACTTGTCGAAGACCAAGGGCAACGGGGTGCTCGCGGACCAGCTCAAGCGCGCCGGCTTCTCTATCCCGCTGAACATCGCGGAGGGCGCCGGCAAGTCGACGCCGGCCGATCAATCGAGGCACTACGTCATCGCGCGCGGCTCGGCCATGGAGTGCGGCGCGGTCTTCGATGTCGCTTTGGTCCTCAATCTCGTGACCAAGGAGACGCGTCCCTTGGCGAAGAGCTCGTCACCCGCATCGTCGAGATGCTCACCAAAATGTGCCACTTCAGCGAGCTCCGTGATCGTGATCGGGGAACGTAGGGGTGGCCGTGATCGTGGCCGTGGCCGTAATCGAGAAACGTGGCCGTGGCCGTAATCGACGGGTGCCCGCTCGAAGCTCGACCAAATGCCAGGACGCACCGCTGACGTGTTCCGCTCCTTCCCCGCTCGACTGAAGACTACTTACGCATCCGAGAGATCTTCCGCCCGCCTCGGTCGTTGGGTATGCCGATGTGCATGCAACGCCTGATCTGGTTGGTGGCTACCCTCTCTCTCGCGATCGCTTGCGAGAAGGGGGCGACCGAGACCACGCCACCCGAACCGAACCCCAGCCCTGTCTCCAGCGCCCCGCCCGAAGGTGAGGCGCCGCGCGCCAAGACCATCGTGCCACCGGTGGATGCCGAAAAGGCGCCCGACGCCTCGCCGCGCCTCCCCGGGCTGCCCTCGCTCGAGAAGCTGACCAAGGCCACCGAGACGTACTTCGGTGGGCACATCGGCCGCCGCATCTACGTCCAGGTCGACAAGCCGCTCTATCAGCCGGGCGAGACGATCTGGTTCCGCAGCTGGGACCTGCGCATCAAGGAAGCGTCCGGCGATGCCGTCGCCGGCGGCGTCATCTACGAGCTCATCAACCCGAAGGGCGCGGCCATCCTCACCAAGCGGGTCACGGTCTCGCGGGGCATGGCCACCAACGACTTCACGCTGCCCGAGGGCATCGAGGGCGGTGAGTACACGCTGCGCGCCACCTCGATGGATCGGCAGGCCACCGAGGACCGTCCGATCATCGTCAGCGTCTACCAGGCGCCGCGGCTCAAGAAGAAGCTCGAGTTCGTGCGCAAGGCGTACGGCGCGGGCGACGACGTCACCGCGACGATCGAGATCAAGCGCCCGACCGGCGAGCCGGTCGCCAATCACCCGCTGCGCGGCACCGTCTGGCTCGACGGCGAGTCCCTCGCGCCCGTGGCGCTCACCACCAACAGCGACGGCGGCGGGCTGGTCCGCTTCAAGCTGCCCTCGCGCATCGAGAAGGGCGACGGCCTCCTCACCGTGCTGGTCGACGACGGCGGCATCACCGAGAGCATCAGCAAGCGCGTCCCGATCATCATGAAGAAGGTCGACATCGCGTTCTTCCCCGAGGGCGGCAACATGATCGCCGGGCTCCCGACGCGCCTCTATTTCGAGGCCAAAACGCCGCTCGGAAAGCCGGCCGACGTCGAGGGTCGCATCATCGATGATCACGGCCAGGCGGTCGCGTCGTTCTCGAGCTATCACGACGGCCTCGGCCGCTTCGCGTTCACGCCCGGCACCGGCCGCACTTACAGCGCCGAGATCACCAAGCCGGTCGGCGTCACCGAGAAGTACGCGCTCCCGCTCCCCAGCGCCGAAGGCTGCGTGCTCCGCGCCTACGACGATCTCGACGGCAAGACGAGCGCGCTGCGCGTCGGCGTGCGCTGCACCAGCGCCCGGAAGGTGATCGTCACCGGGATGCTGCGCGAGAACCTCCTCGACGCCGCCGCGGTCGACGTCGCCGATGGCGCCGAGACGGTCGTCTATCTCGAGCCGAAGGACGCCGCGCTGTCGAAGGCGCAGGGCACCGCGCGGGTCACCGTGCTGACCGAGGAGCTGCAGCCGCTCCCCGAGCGCCTCGTCTATCGCAACCGCCGCCACCTCCTGAACGTGAAGATCACGCCCGATCGCGCCACCTACGCGCCGCGCGAGCAGGTCGCGCTGACGCTCGAGACCAGCGACGAGACGGGCGCGCCCACAGCCGCCGAGCTCGCGATCGCGGTGGTCGACGACACGGTGCTCTCGTTCGCCGACGACAAGACCGGTCACATGCTCTCCCGCGTGTATCTCGAGCAAGAGATCCCGGGGAAGGTCGAAGAGCCGCGTCCTTACTTCGATCTCACCGAGCCGAAGTCGGCGCTGGCGATGGATCTGTTGATGGGCTCGCGCGGCTGGAGACGGTTCGAGTGGCAGCAGGTCTTCTCGCCGCCGCCGATGCCTACGGTCGCGACGAAGGGTGGCCTCGGCGGGCTCGATGGAGATGCGCTGGCCGACGCCTTTGGGGGCCTCGAGGGCGCGGAGTTCGGCGACGCCGACGGCATCGGCGGGCTCGGAATGCGCGGCGCGGGCGCCGGGGGTGGTGGCAAGAAAGGCGGCGCGAGGCCCATGGGCAACGTGATCGCCCAGGCCGGGCCTGCGGCCGCCGCGCCTCCGCCGGCAGCACCTCCGCCTCCGCCCGCAGATCCGGCCGCGCCTGCGGTAGAGCTGGCCGGCAAGGCCAAGGACATGAAGAAGCCGGCGGAGGAGCCCAAGCCCAACAAGCAGCTCGGCGCCGACAAGCTGGAGGCCAAGCTCGAGCGCGCCAAGGTCGCCGACGATCGGATGGCCGGCGAGAAGATGGAGGAGGCCGACGAGGCGAAGCCGCAGGCCGAGGCGCCCGCGTTCCGCGAGGAGGCGCAGGGGCGTCGCGCGCGCGCACAGCAGGGTCGCATCGCTCAGCAAGGCTGGGCGCCGGTGCGCGTGTTCCCGGCCCCCACCTATCGCGGTGACGAGCCGTCGATCCGGTCCGACTTCCGCGAGACCATCCACTGGGTCCCCAGCATCACCACCGGAAAGGCCGGCCGCGCCACGGTGACGTTCTACCTCTCCGACGCCGTGACCTCGTTCCGCGCGGTCGCCGAGGGCGCCGGTGGCGGCCGCCTCGGTCGCGAAGAGAAGGTCGTGCGCTCGAGCCTGCCGTTCTCGATGGACGTGAAGCTGCCGCTCGAAGTCAGCGCTGGCGACGTGATCAAGGCGCCGCTCACCCTCTCGAACGAGCGTGAAAAGGCCCTCAGCGTGAACCTCACCGCCTCGTTCGGTGATCTCGTGAAGGTCGACCAGAGCGCCACGCTGTCGGGCGGCGCGCTCGCCGCGAACAAGCGGGAGAGCATGTTCTACGGGCTCACCGTCGGCAGCGTGGCCGGCAAGAGCATCGTGAAGATCGCCGCCGACGCCGGCGGACTATCGGATGAGTTCACCCGCGAGCTCACCGTGGTCCCGCTCGGCTTTCCGCAGGCCGGCTCGGCGAGCGGTACGCTCAAGGAGAAGGCAACTCATACCTTCGATCTCGGTCAGGCCATCGAGGGCAGCGGTGAAATCACCTTGAAGCTCTATCCCTCGCCGGTCGCGACGATGCTCTCCGGCATGGAGGGACTCCTGCGCGAGCCGGGTGGCTGCTTCGAGCAGACCTCCAGCAGCAACTATCCCAACATCATGGTGCTCGACTATCTGCGCACCAACGACGTGGCGGATCCGGCGCTGATCGAGCGCGCCTCGGCGATGCTCGATCGCGGCTATACCAAGCTGGTCGGCTTCGAGACCAAGGAGAAGGGCTACGAGTGGTTCGGTACGGTGCCGGCGCACGAGGCGCTCACCGCCTACGGGCTGGTCGAGTTCACCGACATGAAGCGCGTCACCGGCACCGTCGACGAGGCGATGCTCGTCCGCACCGCAAAGTATCTCGAGTCCCGCCGCGACGGAAAAGGCGGATACATGCGCGACGGAAAGGCGCTCGATAGCTTCGGGCGCGCGAGCCCCGAGGTCACCGACGCGTACATCACGTGGTCGGTGAGCGAGGCGGGCATGGCCACCACGTTCGGGCCGGAGATCCAGAAGAGCGCTTCCATGGCGGCGTCCACGAAGGATGAGTACCTCCTCGCGCTGACGTCGCTCACGCTGCTCAACGTGCCGGCGATGAAGAGCGCCGGGACCGAGGCGGCGCGCCGCCTGGCCGGGATGCAGGGCAGCGACGGGGCCTGGACCAAGGCCGATCACAGCATCACCCGCTCGACCGGCGTGAACCTGCACATCGAGACCACCTCGCTCGCGCTCCTCGCGCTGATGAAGGCGGGCGGCAGCGATGATCAGGTGCGCAAGGGCGTCGAGTGGCTCACCAAGAATCGCGGTGGCTACGGTGAATGGGGCGCCACCCAGGCGACGGTGCTCGCGCTGCGCGCGATGACCACCTACGCGAACGTCTCGCGGCGCATGCCGACCCCCGGCATGGTGATCGTGAAGATCAACGGCAAGGAGGCCGGACGGCAGGACTATGCGGCGGGCCGGCGCGAGCCGCTGGTGTTCACCGGGCTGGGCAAGCTGCTGACCGCGGGCGCGAACACCATCGAGCTCTCGCACGACGGCAAGGGCGAGCTGCCCTACTCGATCGCGATGGACTATCGCTCGGTGAAGCCGGCCACCGCGCCGGACGTGGTGGTCGATCTCTCCACCAAGCTGGAGCGCACGACGCTGAAGATGGGCGAGACCGTCCGCCTCACCGCGACGATCACCAACAAGACGAGCAACGGCCAGCCGATGACGATGGCGCGCATCGGCCTCCCCGGCGGCCTCACGTTCCAGACGTGGCAGCTGAAGGAGCTGCGCGAGAAGGGTGACGTCGCGTTCTGGGAGACGCGGGCGCGCGAGGTCATCCTGTACTTCCGCGAGATGAAGCCGAGCGAAGTGAAGACGATCGGGATCGATCTCGTAGCGCAGGTCCCGGGTGAGTACACCGGTCCGGCCTCGAGCGCGTACTTGTACTATTCGAACGACAAGAAGATGTGGGCCGACCCGATCAAGGTCTCGATCGCCCAGCCTTAAAAGTACGCGAGCCAGCCGCGGGGGCACCAGATCCCGTGCCCCTGCAGCGTGATCCTCGCCTCGTTCTCCTCGGTCACCGTGAAGGGCGCGATCTGGTGCATGGAGTGCCCGTCGTGCACGACCATCCTCCCCGGCGCGTACGGGTGCAGCACCGGCTCGAGCCCCTTCACCTGCAAAGCGCCCGGCGGACCGTTGATCGCGATATCCGGCGCGATCTGCGGCCACACGTTCAGGCCCGCGCCCCCGCGCGGGAGCTGCAGCGCGAGCGTGAACGACATCGTGCGCGTGCTATCGACCTCCTCGTAGGGGCGCCAGTCGATCTCGCGGTAGGGCAGATCGACGTGGATCGAGCAGATCGGTGACGCGAACGCCTTGTCGGCGAGAAATATCTGGAACCCCGGCAGCGCGAGGCGAGGGTGATACTCGACCGGCTCGCCGAGCGTCTTCACCAGCGCTGCGAGCACGCGATCGTAGAGATCGCCGAAGAACCCGCGCAGGAGTGGGTTCTGGCGCTTCGCCGCGAGTGTGTACGCGATGATCCCCTTGTCGTGCGCCTCGAGATAGGCGGACACGCCGAGCGTGTAGAACTCGGTGGGGCCGCCGGCGCGGTTCCAGTACTGACGACAGGAGCGGATCTTCGCGACGATCGCCGGGCACTCGTCCGGGGAGAGGACGTCGATTGCGGTCGCCTTCACCGGCGACGACGTACCATGAAGAGCGCGAGCGCGCCGAGCACCCACAGCGCGTCGCCGCGCGCGGTGGAGCCGCAGTGGCAGCCTTCGCTCACCGGCGCGATCGCCTCGGCGGCGTCGGGAGAGACGACGACGGCGGCGTCGGCACCAGAGACGACCGCCGCAGCGTCGGCAACGGAGACGACCGCCGCAGCATCGGGCAAAGTCGCTGCGTCCATCGGGCTGGCCACCGCCGCGTCGCTCGCTGGCGTGGCGGCAGCGTCATCGGCGAGCGCCGCATCGCTCGGCCCCGCGTCCTGCTGCGGCGTGCATAGGTTCGTCGTGAACTCACACTGCGAATCGACGCAGGCCCACGTCCCGGTGCACCCGGCGATCGGCGTCGGGCGGTTGGCGCAGTCCGACGTCATCGTGCAGTCCGGCGGCAGCTCGCAGTTGCAGTACCAGCTCAGCGGGTTGATCGAGGGATGCACGCACGACACGGTGCCGGCGCAATTCGCGCCGATCTGGCGGGTGCATGCGCTGTCGGTCACGCAGCTCACCATCGAGCCTGACCCCGCCGCGCAGCTGTACTGGCAGGCCGATCGCCGGCACTCCCATCCGCCGCCCGGGCAGCCGAACCGCGGCGCGGCGCCGCAATCGGCGGGCTGGCTGCACTCTGGCGCGGCCGCGTCGCCGTAGGTGAACGTGTCGACCAGCTCGCCGCCGATGCCCTTGATCTCGACGGTCGCCTTGGGCCCATCGATCTTCACGATCGCGTATCCGAGCCGCGTCTCGCCGTACATGATGGTGTGATCGTTGGTCGAGCGCGGGCCGAGCGTGTTGTAGAGCGGCGCGCCGCCCCCGCCGTGGATCACGTAATACAGGCCCTGCTCGGTGAAGCCGCGCTCGGCGTAGTGATCGTGGCCGGAGAACACCACGTCGATGCCCGCGGTCTTGAAGTCGTCGAGCCACTGCCGCAGCCAGAAGTTGCCGTTTCGCCCCTGTTTGCTGCTGTACGGGCCCTGGTGGAGGAACACGAAGCGGTGCTGCGCGCCGGCCAGCGGCTGCGCGAGCACTTCCTTCAGCCAGTCTTCCTGCGCCCCGGCCAACAGGGCGAGCGTGAACAGCGAGTCGACCTCGACGTTCACGATGATCATCTCCACGTTGCCGTACAGGAAGCGATAGTACGTCTCGTCGTTGGCCGCCGGAGTGCCGCCGGTCGGCAGCGCGAAGATGCGCCGCGTGACGCTGATGTTGTTGCCGAGCGAGGCCTCGTGGTTGCCGATCGCCACGTAGAACGGCATCGAGGCCAGAAACGGCGCGGCGACCGGGAAGAAGGCGTCCCAGTCGGACTCGCTCTGTCCGCTCGACACCATGTCACCCGTGTTGATCGCGAAGTGCAGGCCCGGCATCTCGCGCAGGAGCGCATCGACCACCACGCGGTGCTGATCGGGTGAAGAGCGGTTGTCGCCGTACACCACGAAGCCGAACGGCGCGCCCGCGGCCGGCGCGGTGCGGAAGCGGCCGGGATACACGGTGCCGCCGGTGTCGAGCTCGTACTCGATCTCTCCGCCCGGAGGCGTCAGGCCGGTGAGGCGCACCTCCTGGTGGCGAGCCGCGGCGCCGCTCTGCATCGTCTGCCACTGCGCGGCGCCGACCGAGCGATAGCGGACGGTGCCGGTGCTCGCCGCCGGCGACTCCCACAGCACGGTGATCGCGTCGCCGGTGACGTCGTTGAGGTACGGGCCGCGAAATACGCCCTGCGCCTCGGCGGAGCCGGCGGTGACCAGGAGCGCGATGACGGCGAGCCTCTGCATCGAGGCCACATAGAACCGCCTTTCAGGAAGCAACCATCGGACAAGGGACGAGAATACGCCGGCCCCGACATTGACCCGCGGACCGGCGCACGGTTTATGAGGGTCTCGCGCGGTGTCGCGCGATCTCCGTTATGCAAGGGCGCGATCTCCTCCGGCAGTTCAAGGATACGCCCTGGACTGCACCCGCGCAGGTGGAGCAGTTCGTCGGCGCCGCCGAGGACGTCACGGCGGCAGACCTGCTGCGGCTGTTCGAGGTGCTCGGCACGAAGGCGGTGCTCTCCGACCCGGTCGGGCTGCGGCTGCGCTCGGCCGCTTTCATGAAGCTGGTCGAGGCCACCCCGGATCTCTCGCTTTTCGTGCCTTTTGCGCGCGCGCTGAAGAGCGCGGAGGGGCCGATCAGGATGCTGATCGTGACGCTCCTCCCCAAGGTCAACAACCCCGCCGGACACGGGGAGCTCTGCGCGGTCTTGCGCTCACCCGAGCCCGGTCTGCGCAAGGCGGCGAGCGCGGCGCTCAACCAGGTCGGCAGCAAGACGGTCGTCGAGACACTCTGCGCCTTCGTCCGCGAGCCTTCTTTTCCGGGTCGGATCGAGGCCATCGACACGCTGGTGCAGCTCGAGAAGCACCGCGCGCTGGGCGCGCTCGGCGACGTGATGAAGTTCGGCTCGCCGGGCGAGAAGAGCCACGCGCTGAAGTACCTCGCCGATCTGCGCATCTCCGGGCGCGAGCCGCACATCGCGCTCCGGGCGATCGCGCCCGCGCTCGAGGACCCCGACGTGCGGCTGGTGATCCAGGCCATCCAGGCCGCGGGGGTGGTGGCGACCGAGGACGAGTGGCACACGCTGATCGCCCCGCACCTCGAGTCGAAGCAGCCCGCGGTGGTGAAGGCGACCATCGACAGCATGCGCCGCTACGTCACGCCGCGCTCGATCCGCACCCTCGATCGCGCGTTTCGCATGGGATCGAGCCCGATCAAGCTGGCGGTCCTCGAGACCGCGGAGGCGATGGGCAGCGAGCTCGGGCTGCCGCTCCTGGTCGAGGGGCTCAATCACAAGAGCGTCGCCATCCGCACTCGCGCCGGCGCCGCGATCACCCAGCTCAGCGCCAACGCCAAGATCGACGTCAGCCGCACCGTCGTGTGGCTCCTGCGCAGCACGGACGCGTCGGTGCGCCGCATGGCCATCGACATCGCCGGCAAGGTGAAGGATCCGCGCGGCGAGCTGTGGCCGCAGCTCCTGGAGTTCCTGCGCGACGAGGACTGGTGGGTGCGCGAGCGGGTGAGCGACGCGCTGATCGAGATGGCGGGAAAGGATCTCACCCGCCTGATGGTCGGATACCTCGCCGACAAATCGGAGGTCGTGCGCCGGTACGCAGTGGGTGTGCTCGGTCGCCTCAAGGACTCCGCGGCGATCGGCGCGCTGGTGCGGTCGGCCCGGGAAGACAGCGACTGGTGGGTGCGCGAGAGCGCGATCGAGGCGATCGCCAACCTGAAGGACGAGCGCGCGATACCGTATCTCGTCGACATCATGGGCCGCGAAGTGCAGCTGCGCCGGGCGTGTGTGAACGCGCTCGCGACGCTCGATGCGAAGCCCGCCGCGGCCCACGTCGCCGCGCTGATCCCGCACGAGCAGGACCTCGACGTCCTGCTCGCGATCCTCGAGTGCCTCGCGAAGATCGGTGATCAAACGCTGGCCGAGCGCCTCACGCCGCTGGCCAACGACCCGGAGCACCGCGTGCGCAGCGCGGCGCGCGAGTTGCTCACGGTGTGGCAGTTCCAGCCGTCGAAGTGGCAGAACCAGACGCAGGGGGGCCTCAACCTCGGCCTGCTCGACACGCTGCTGATGGCCGCGGTGCGCGCCGAAGCGGACGATCTGATCGTCGAGGCCAACCGGCCCCCGTACATCAAGAAGCGCGGCAAGGTGCAGAAGCTCTCCGAGCATCTCCTCAGCGCCGACGATCTGCGATCGGTGGTCTATCCGCAGCTCTCGCCGACGCAGATGCAGGCGCTCACCGCGCTGAAGGACGTCGATCTCTCGTACGAGGTGAAGGCGCAAGGCCAGCGCTTCCGCGTGAGCGTGTTCCAGCAGATGTCCGGGCTCGCGGCGGTGTTTCGCGTGGTGAAGGACGAGATCCCGGACATCCGGAAGCTCGGCCTGCCCGAGGTCGTGCTGCGCTTCGGCGATCTCAAGAACGGCCTCGTTCTGGTGGGCGGCCCGTCGGGCTCTGGCAAGTCGACGACGCTCGCGGCGGTCGTCGACGACATCAATCGACGGCTCGCGCGCCACATCGTCACGCTCGAAGATCCGATCGAGATCGTGCACAAGGAGAAGAAGAGCCACATCACCCAGCGCGAGGTCGGCAACCACAGCAAGTCGTTCGCCAACGCTCTGCGCGCGACGCTGCGCCAGGACCCCGATGTGATCCTGGTCGGCGAGATGCGCGATCTTCCGACGATCAGCCTGGCCGTCACCGCCGCCGAGACCGGCCACCTCGTGCTCGGCACCCTGCACACGGTCTCGGCCGATACGAGCGTCGATCGCCTCATCAACGCGTTCCCCGCCGGGCAACAGCCACAGGTGCGATCGATGCTCGCGTCCAGCTTGCGCGCGGTGCTGTGCCAGTACTTGATCCCGCGTGTCGACGGGAAGGGGCGGGTGCTGGCGGTCGAGGTGATGATCAACAACGACGCGATCGCCAACCTCATCCGCAAGGGCAAGACGTTCCAGATCGCCTCGATCATCGCCACGGCGCGCGAGCTGGGGATGCAGTCGATGGACATCGAGCTCCAGCGCCTCTTCAAGGAGGGCGTGATCTCGGCGGAGGAGGCGTACTCGAAGGCCACCGGCAAGAAGGAGTTCGAGGTCGCGCTGAAGAACGAAGCTCAGGCGTCGCGTGCGCCGGCTCCGCCCGTCGTGGCGCCGATGATGCACACCGGGACCGCCGCGACACCGCCGCCGCCGCTGCGCAGCGCGACCATCCGGCCGGTCCCCGGGCAGCCGATCGTCGGGACACCCGATCCCAAGGGAGGCCGTGGGTAGCATGGCGCGCATCGATTCGTTCCTCAAGCTGGTCGCCGATCAGCACGCCAGCGACCTGCACTTCACGTCGGGCGCGGTGCCGCTCATCCGGCACGACGGCGAGCTGGTGCGCCTGCCGTTTCGTGTGCTCAGCGAGGCCGACGCGAAGAGCTTCCTGCTCGAGATCCTCACCCCCGAGCAGTCGGAGATGCTGCGCGATCGGCAGGAGATCGACTTCGTCTACGCGATCGACGGTCTCGCGCGCTACCGCGTGAACGTGTTCCACAAGGTCGGCGGGCCGGGCGCGGTGTTCCGTGTCATCGCGAACAAGGTCCCGACGATGGAGGAGCTCAACCTCCCGCCCAGCGTGCGGCGGTTCGCGGAGCTGCAAAACGGCCTCGTTTTGGTCTGCGGTCCGACTGGATCGGGCAAGACCAGCACGCTCGCCGCGCTGATCCATGCGATCAACCACGACGCCGCGCGCCCGCGACACATCATCACCGTCGAGGATCCGATCGAGTTCATCCACGAGCCGGTGCACGGCGTGATCTCCCAGCGCCAGCTGGGGCTGCACACCGAGGGCTTCGCGAGCGCGATCCGCTCCTCGCTGCGCGAGTCACCGGACGTGCTGGTGGTCGGCGAGATGCGCGACTACGAGACGATCAGCCTGGCGCTGAGCGCGGCCGAGACCGGCGTCCTGGTGTTCGGGACCCTCCACACCAACTCGGCCGCGAAGGCGGTGGATCGCATGATCGACG
>Ga0105047_10011120_pt1 | contig 14639 bp, 11 predicted proteins | sample MAT04_FD_78384 | JGI IMG/M metagenome (GOLD analysis project Ga0105047, IMG submission 78384) | Freshwater microbial communities from Lake Fryxell liftoff mats and glacier meltwater in Antarctica - MAT-04 (megahit assembly) | ecosystem: Environmental > Aquatic > Freshwater > Ice > Liftoff... | reverse complement strand
GTCCCCGCCGGTGGCGGCGTGTTTCCCGGTGACCCCGGCTTGTAAACAACTGCATTACCTCCGACCGCGGTGACGTTGCCCCCGGACAGCGGAGCGGCATCGTCCGCGTGCGCGACCGATGGGCTCATCAGGACAAGGCTTGTCGCCCCGAGGACGACAGCTACTGAGCGGCGCACGTCGCTTGGCCCTTCTCGACCGACCGTGGGACTCGCCCGGTCACTTTCCACACTCCGTCGAACTGACGCAGTTCTGCATCGACGATGGATGTTGAGACATCATCGTTCGTCACCACCCCGTCAGCGATTCGATACTGGACGCGATCATCGACTTCGCACGATTCGAGTCGGGCGGAGTCTTCACGAACGGTCACGGATCGGACCATCATCGACAAGAGGTTCTGCGGACCCGGTCTCGCAGCGATTCCATCCGCTCGGCGCCTGTCGAGGATGGCGCTCCAATCGGTCAGCATCCCCTCAGCGAGCGTTGCTTCCAGTGCCAACCGCTGATCCTCCATTGGGTTGGTCGTGGCTGCAGTAATCGCGTCCATCGCCGCTCGGTAGGAGTTTTGAATAGCGAGGATCTCTTGGGCGGCGTCATCGACGCTGGGCGTCGTAGTGGCGGTCGCGGGCGCGGCGGTGTCGGGAACGGTGGTGGCGCCCAGCGTGTTGGGCGGCATTGTGGTGGCGACGGAGATCGTTGTGGTAGCGAGGCGAGGGGGCACGGTGGTGGAGCTCGGCGACCCGGCGTTCGCGCCACTCTCGCCGCAGCCGACTGTCGCCACGGCGAAGACGACGATTGTGACGGCCACCGCTGCGGTCCTGGACCTCAAACGCGATCGAAGGGATCGGCCATCCATCAACGCCCTCCAACCTTGGGATCAGCGAAGCGGCGACCCCGCTCGGTGTCAACCGCGACTGCAGAAGCGACAGGTTCGCGCCGTGCAGTCTGCGCATCGATTGTTTCAGTGGTCGCGCCGCCACCTTCGCGTCGTTCGTCGGTGTCGAACACAACTGATGGCGCACCAATGCCCGTGAAGGCATGGCGGCCACCGACACCGCGCAAACCGGGGCTGTGCGATCCACGGGCAACGGAGGTCGCGCATTCGCTGGTACCTACCGCGTCGCGAGCTGTGGCGATGTACCTCAATCGTTTGGCACTGTCCGGACGACGACCGGTGGTGTGGGTGTTCCGGGTGCTTGGCTGGCACATGTCTGAAACCATATGCAATGCGGTGAAGACACGTCAAGTGGCAGAAAAGACACTCTCCGTGGTCGCCCGACCACGGAGCGCGCGAACCAATGCAACGTCTGTCACACCCAGCGCCGCCCAATGCGGGCGGGAGCAGGAGTCGAAGCCGCCGCACGTTCCCGCGGCCACAACCCCCTCGCAGCAGGCTCATCCAGACCGAACCGGGACAGGAGCCACGCTGCTCCCGAACGGATGCAGTCCACCGGGTCACCCTGGCCGTCCACCGGGCAATCTCCCGAGCCGCGCCCGGGCCGCCCGGACGCCGTCCACCGGGCCGCCCTTGCCGGAACCGGGCCACCATGGCCAGACCAGGGCAATCTCCCGAGCCGCGACGCATTCCGCCCGACAGGATCGGTGGGTTCAACCGGCCTCGGCCGGACAACACTCTCTCGGAATCACCAACTCGCTTGACGAGCACTTCAACCGTGCACAGTCGGTCCGGCACGCCACCGGACCGACCCCCGCCGTGGCGGGGGCCAGGCCCGACCGTCGCGAGAAGGTGGGCGGGGTCCGCTTCGTGCACCGGACCGACCCCCGCCGTGGCGGGGGGCCAGGCCCGACCGTCGCGAGGGCTCCGAAGTCAGTCAGGTGCTGTGGCCCGTCCCCTGCTTCGTCGCGCTTGCCTGCACACGTCGGTTGCTCGTGCTCTTGGAACGTCAACCGGGTTTCGACGGAGGTCGAACGCCATCGACGGACCCCGCTCGGACTCGCTACTCAGACTCCATCTCGGTGCCACAGAAGCGGTTGCACCGCGTGCATCACTGGTTGGGAGGTGCCGGCGGCAGGAAAGGAGGAGTGCGGCCGCTGTCCTCGCAGTTGCGAATCGTGGCGTCCCGATCCGAGTAACACTGGTCGTTCCCCTCGCCACCGTCAAGGACCCCCGCGAGGGTCGATCCGGACAACTGATCGTCGCCGAGATAACCGTCGAGTTCCACATCGACCTCCGGCGTAACCCCGGGATGACTGCTGAGGATGTCGTTTCTCGCCGAGCCGCGCAACCGTTCGATCTGGTCGAAGGAAACCAGCGCGGGAGCAGCCGGGTTACAGGAAGAACTGAGCAAGAACGCGCTCGACCCATCGGCCGTTCGGGAGGCCGCCGAGCCACGCTCGAACGCCGCCTCGAAGCCGGTGGCGGTGGTGGTCTCGAAACTGAGGAGGTCGTTCCCCGCCCCGCCGTGCACCGTGATGCATGCCGGTGCGAACAAGCTCTGCCCGAAAGGGTCGGCGGATCCGCCGACGCCGGGCAAGCCCGGATCGTTCGGACTGCCGTTCGGACTGCCGTCGCCGTCGCCGTCCGGACCGGCAGCCGACATCGACAATGGCGGCATGATGATCGTGTCGTCGCCACCGAGCCCGCAGACGGTCTCGGCTTCCGAATTCCTCGCCACGACGATTTCATCAGGCCCGTCCGTTCCCACTTGCGTGCAGCGGGTGACCGTCCCGCGAAAGGTTCCGGTCACCGGCAAAGGGGCAATGGTCGACATCGGCACCTGGCTGGTGATCTCGCCGGAGCCGCCCACACGAGCGATTGGCGCGAGCCAGACGTTCAGGGCCTCGGCTGTGGTCACCGGCGTGATGAGTGTGGCCGTGTAGCGGCGGCGGGATTCGGACTTCGGCCCTTGATCGAACTCGGAGAGCATGTCGACACAAGATGCCCCGGACCCCATTCCGCATCTATCCGGCGCGGCAACCTCGATCCCGATTTCGGCAATCGCCTCCGGCGGCTGGGAGGGCCAGTTGATGTGCACCCAATCATTGGAAAGGTTCCGAAAGATGAGCTCGACGCCGAGCTTTGCGCCATCGTTTTCGGCAATGAGTCGGGTCTGGAGGGTGACGGGCGGGCTGGCGTTCACCGGCACCGCCGCTCCCTGGGCGACAAGCTTGACGCCCACGGCGGTAGGGGTGGTTCCTCCTCCCCCCTTCCCGATGATCTCCCCGTCGTTGGTGCGGGAACGGACAGCGAAACCGGCCCCGACCAAGCCGGCGAGAAGTACGACCACCAGCAGGCCGAGGACAAAGCTTCGAGGTTTGCGGCGCGGCCGATCGGCCGGGGCGGGGGGAGAAGCTGCACGGATGACCGTTGGGGCATCGACGATCTTCGGCGGGCTGGACGTCGCAGCCATTCCCGACGACGGGTTCGGGGCCGGGGGGAGTTTGACAAGGCCCGGTACGGTCATCTGCGTCTCCACTCCGCTGCCCGCTGCCATCGCCTGACCGAACGCAAGGCACAGATCCGCGGCCGAGGCGAACCGAAGAGCGGGGTCCTTCACCATTGCTCGGGCGACCACCTGATCAACGGCCTCGGGCACCCCGCTTCGCAATGAGGCGATCGGCGGCGGCGGATCTTGGAGGTGCGCGTAGATGACCGCGCCGTCGCTGGATCGCGGGAAGGGTCGAAGACCCGTGATCATCTCGAAGAGCACACATCCCAGCGAATAGATGTCGCTGGCCGACGTGACGGGCTCGTCCTGGAGTTGCTCGGGGGACGCGTAGGCCAGCGTTCCCACGATCTGGCCTGCTTGGGTGAGCCTCGAGCGCGTATCGGACCGAGTGAGCCCGAAGTCCGACAGGTACGCGTGCTCACGAGTGGTCGGGGGCGCCGAGGGGCTCACCAGGATGTTGCCGGGCTTGACGTCTCGGTGCACCATCCCCGCGGCGTGCACACGGTCGAGTGCTGCCGCGATCTGTCCGAGCAGGTCGCCGATCCGCTCGAGGGTCATGGGATGGTCGGCGGCGATGAGCTGGCGGAGGTCGACACCAGGGATCAACCGCATCGCGATGTAGAGCTTGCCGTCCTCCTCACCGAACGCATAGATGGGCACGACGTTGGGACGGTCGACCGACGCCGCCAGGCGGGCTTCTTCGCTGAACCGACGGCGGAACGACTCGTCCTCGGTGAGCTCCGCCGAAATCACCTTGATGGCGACGACACGGTCGAGCGACTCATCCTTCGCGCGGTAGAGCACGCTCATCCCGCCACGCCCCACGATGCCTTCAATCCGGAAACCGGCGAAGAGAGTCCCGGACCCATCTCGGTCACGGTTTGGGGTGTAGGCGGCGATCCGGCCCTGGCTTGCGAGATGGATGTCACCGGCCCACTGACGGATTCCCCGGTTGCCGCGGCGGCAACCCGACCCAGGTCGGCGAGTACCGTTCGGGGCGATGGCGCGAGACGGGAAGACGGTGACTTCCGGCAACGGGGTGAGCAATCCATCGCCAGCCGCCCTTCCACCGGCTGGATCCGCCACGCCTCCGCCGACCCGCCGGGCTGCACTCTGGGCGGAGGTCCGTTACCCCGTCACCCGCTATCTGCGCGTCGGATCGGTGCTGTGGCTCGTGTCGTGGCTGTCGATCGAATTGCTCAATCGGCACCCCACCTACAGCAAGTCGCCCGTCCCCTTCCGGGGCACCGCGTTCCTCGAAGGGTGGATGCGGTGGGACGGCAACTGGTATTTGGAGATCGCCACCAAGGGCTACGAGTACACGCCCGGCAAGCAGAGCAGCGTGGCCTTCTTCCCGGCCTACCCCACGGCGATGCGCCTCGGGGCCAAGATCACTGGCGATCCCGTGCTCGCCGGCATCCTCATCACCATCGTGTCGGGCCTCGTCGCCACCGTCCTGCTCCACCACTGGGTGCGCCGACGTCGACCGGATCAGCCCGCCCTCGCCCAGCTCACCGTCGTCACGTTCCTGCTTTGGCCCTACGCCTACTACCTCTTCGGCGCGGTCTACGCCGACGGGCTCTTCATCTGCGCCACGCTCGCCGCCTTCGTGCTGCTCGACCACGACCGCCCTCTCCTGGCGGGGCTCTGCGGCATCGTGGCCACCGCGGCGAGACCGGTCGGCGTGGGCGTGCTCATCGGTCTCGTGTGTGTGGTGCTCCAGCAACGCGGCGTGTTCGAAAACCGACGCCTCCATCTCCGTCGCATCCGTCCCCTCGATCCCACCGTGGCGTTCTCGATCCTTGGCCTGGCTGCGTGGTGTTTCTACCTCCAACGCAACTGGGGCAACCCGTTCCTGTTCTCGTCGATCCAAGGCGCGCCGGGTTGGGACCAAGAGGCAGGCCCGCACACGTGGTTCAAGCTCTCGTGGCTCGCCGAGGTGCGTTACATCCCCCAGTGGTGGCACGACTCGGTGTGGCCGCTCGACGTGCGCGGCTACCAACCCTGGACCCGCCTCCTCTACGTGCTCGGCTGCACACTGCAGGGAGCGATGGTCATCTCCATGGCCGCGCTGATCCCCAAAGTATGGAAGCGGCTGGGTTGGGGGTACGCGATCTATGTGGCTGCCGTGATCGGGATCCCCTTGCTCGGCTCAAAGGACTGGCAAGGCACCGGCCGTTACCTGCTCGCCGCCTTCCCTTGTTTCCCGATCCTGGCCGAGTTGCTCGCCGAACGATCGCCCCGCACCCGCAAGGTGTGGTTCGGCGTGAGCACCGCCCTTCTCATCCTGTGGACGTCGCTCTTCGCCCGCGGGTACTACGTGGCGTGAGGGAACGACGGGTACCGTTCCACCGCCCGTCCGCTCCCCCGCCGACCCGCTCTCCCGCCAAAGCCGACCCGTCGACCCCCTGATGCCTTCACCCAACTTCGCCAGCCTCACCATCTTCTTCCCGGCGTGGAATGAAGAGGACAGCATCGAACGAGCCGTCGACGCGGCGCGAGAAGCGTGCGATCGCCTCGTCACCACCGGCGAGATCGGCACCTACGAGATCCTGATCATCGACGACGCCTCTACCGATCGCACGCCCGAGATCACCGATCAACTCGCCACCGCCGATGCGCGGGTGCGAGTGGTCCACCACGCCACCAACCGCAAACTCGGCGGGAGCCTCAAGACCGGGTTCACCGAAGCCACCGGCGAGCTCGTGCTTTACACCGACTCCGACCTGCCGTTCGACATGGCCGAGCTCGACAAAGCCGTCCGCCTGCTCCGCATCTACGACGCCGACGTGGTGAGCGCCTACCGCTTCGATCGCACCGGCGAAGGACCGCGCCGCCTCGTCTACTCCTACGCCTACAACCAGCTCATCCAGATGCTCTTCGGGCTGCGCCTGCGCGACAAGAACTTCGCCTTCAAGTTGGTACGGCGAGTGGTGCTCCAGAACGTCGACCTGCAAAGCGAAGGCTCGTTCATCGACGTGGAACTGCTCGCCCGTGCCCAGCGGCTCGGCTTCCACATCGTGCAGTTCGGGGTCGACTACTTCCCACGCAGCCGGGGCGTGTCCACCTTGTCGAGCAACGCGGTGATCATGAAGATCGTGAAGGAAGCGATGACGTTGCGGCGGGAGTTGCTGGCCCTGTCCCCGCTGCCCCCGGAACAACGACGGTGACCAGCGCTCCCCGCGATCATCCGCTGCTGATCGTGAACGCCGACGACTACGGCCTCACCGAAGGCGTGTCCCGCGCCATCCTTCGGGCCCACACCGACGGCATCATCACGTCCACGTCGGTGCTCACGCTCGCTCCCGGCTTCGACCGTTCCGTGGGCTGGCTGGCCGACCATCCCTCGCTCGGAACGGGCGCGCACCTCGCCGCCGTGGGCGAGGATCCGCCGTTGCTCACGGCCCGAGAGGTGCCCACGCTGGTGGACCGGCGCGGCCGCATGCACTACTCGTGGCGACAGTTCCTCCCCCTCGCCGCCGCCCGGCGCATCGACCCGGACGATCTCCGCCGCGAGTTCAGCGCCCAGCTCGACCTCCTGCTCGGCGCTGGCGTCGCCGTCGATCATCTCGACACGCACCAGAACATCCACCTCTGGCCCATGGTGCGAGACGTGGTGCTGGAACTCGGCGAGGCCCGCGGCGTGAAGGTGATCCGCGTGACGAGGTCGACCGCCGCTTCGGTGGTTGGGCAGACCGTTCGCCGCCTCGCCGCACAACTCGAAGCCACGCTCGATCAGCGCGGGTGGGCGTACGCCGACGCTTCGACGGGGCTCGACGAGGCCGGCAACCTCGATACGCCCGCGATGGTGCGGGCGCTGGATCGGTTGGCCGGCACCGGTGCGAAGACCGCCGAACTGGCGAGCCATCCCGGCGGCCACAACGACCCCGTTCGGCACCGCTACCACTGGAACTATTCGTGGGGCGGCGAGCTCGACGCGCTGTGCTCCGTCGAGGTGCGCACTGCGATCGATCGGCAGGGCTGGCAGCTCGGCACCTTCGCCGACCTCGCCGACCGAATCGCCCGCAACGGTCCTGCCGAGACCAACCCTCCCGACCCAGTACCTGCCGGCCCCAAACTCGCACCGTCGAACGGCAGGGTCGCAAACCCCATGTCCACGAACCCCACCGATCCGACGCCCGCCCCGGGTCGGCCGGCCGTCGTCGCCGCAGCGACTCGCAATCCCCAAACAACCGTCCGCGACGACGACAACGGCAACACCTCCGACAGCAACACCTCCAACAACGCCGACACCGCCGACAACGCCCCGAAACCTGATGGCGCTGCTCGGCCAACGACGCCCGGAAAGCCGGCGTGATGCGCGGGCCACGATCTCGCGAAGCGCACGCCGCCATCAACGCGTTCCGAACGGCCGGTGCTCCCCGCGGCGATCGTTTCCACGTGGCGTTCCGCTGGTGGACATGCCCGTTCCCGGCCGTCGTGGAAGCGGTGCCCGTCACCGGCAAGGTGCTCGAAGTGGGCTGCGGCCACGGTTTGCTGTCCCTCTACCTCGCCTTGTCGGCCGACGGCCGACGGGTGACCGGGGTCGACATCGACCACGACAAGTTGGTGCTCGCCCGGGCCGCCGCTGAGCAACTCAAACCGGCCGACCGAGCCCGGGTCACGTTCGTAGACGGCAACGTCGGCGCATTCGTGGACGGCGAGTTCGATGCCATCGTGATCGCCGATGTGCTCTACCTCCTTCCGCTCGATGCCCGCCTCGCCCTGCTCGATGATTGCGCCCAGCACCTCGCGCCCGGTGGCCGCTTGGTGGTGAAGGAGGCCGACAACCGACCTCGGTGGAAGTCAGCCATCACCGTGGGGCAGGAACTGCTGTCGACCCGGGTGCTCCGCATCACTGAGGGGACCGAGGTGGACTTTGCCCCGCCCCGCCTGCTGGCCGACCGGCTGCGACGGGCCGGCCTGGTGGTGACCGAACGCCGCATCGACCGGGGCTACCTCCACCCGCATGTGCTGATCGTGGGGACCAAACCATGACCGCCAAACGTCCGCGGGCGCTCGCCCCCGAGTGAGAGATGAGGCCGAGATGAACGCTGATACCGAGACGAACACCCAGGCCGAGACCAGCGCGCCCACCAACGCCGACAACGAAGCAAACACCGAGGGCGGCCAGGAAGCGGCGATCGGGACCGTGGTCGGGGGACCGCACGGCAGCGACGCCGAACGACAAGACGCTGGTCCTCCGGGTCTTGCCTTCCAGCCCGACGACGCCTACTTCGACGTGATGGCCGACGCCGCCGCCAACCACTGGTGGTACCGAACCCGTCGAGCGTGGATTCGCCAACTGCTCGTGGGCCGCATCGAGCCCGGCACCGTCGCTATCGATGCCGGCACCGGAACCGCCGAGGTGGTGGACGTACTGCGGGAGCTCGGCGCCGCTCCCGCGGTGGGCACCGACTATTCGCTCCTTGCCCTCCACTACGCCCGTCGCCGAACGCCGACGCCGCCCGTGCTCCGGTCCACCGCTGAGCACCTGCCGTTCGCCGACGGTTCGGCCCACACCCTCGTGTCGCTCGAAGTCATCGAACACCTCGACGACGACCTCACCGCCCTCGCCGAATACAAACGTGTGCTCGCCCCCGGCGGCACCCTCCTCATCACCGTTCCCGCCTACCAATGGTTGTGGGGCGACCACGACGTCACCGCCGCTCACCGCCGCCGCTACAGCACCCGACAGCTCCGCAACGTGCTCACCGCCGCCGGATTCGACGTGGAGATCATCACCAGCTACTTCGCCTTCCTCGTGCCTCCGGCGTTCCTCGTGCGCCGTACCCCACTCGGTCGGCTCGTCGAGCAGTCCGAAGACGAAGCCAGCACGTTCGGCCCCACCATCGATCGCATCTTCGAAGGGCTGGGAGCCGCTGAACGTTGGATCGCCCGACGCCACCCGCTGCCGGTCGGGCTTTCCATCGCGTGCGTCGCCACCAAGCCCTTGTAACCCAATCGAGCAGGCCGGTTCCCGGAACCACGCAGTCACACCAGCACGCGATCCCCCACCGTGGTCGGCTCTCGTGCGCCACTCTCACCGGCTTGGACGCTCCCAGGCGGTGTTGTGGTCGGACTCCAACCCTCGGGCAGAGCCTGTCTGGCCGCGAAGCCGATCTACCGACCGTGAACGCCGCCAGTGTGGCCGGCGAGTGGGCGTCCGGCGGGACCGTCTATCGGTAGCCGCCGGCGCCTACCCGGCGGCATGTCGACCCAATCCGGCCGGGCACACCCACAAGGCCGCGCTCCATCGCAGTGGCCAGGCATGCGCCTCGCCGACCCGAGCCGACCCTCAGCTCGGTGAGCCGCCGCCGGTCAGCCGCCTTTGGCGGCTGGCGACTCGGGCCAGGGGGCGTAGACGGGCAGCGTTTCGAGCGGCGGGGTCTTGTCGAGGATGGCCTGGGCAATCCGGAAGTCGGGGATGCCGGCGGCCTTCAACTGCTCGTAGAGCGCACCGCCCGCACCCGAGAGCATCTCTTGGAAGAGGAAATCCTCCGTCACCTCCGGCGGGAACTGCGGTGACGACAACGGCAATCGCAAGCCCATGCCGGTGTACATCCACAACCCCGAAGCCTGCGTGCCGTTCTCGTCGGGGCCTTGCACCTTGCTGTTCCACCAGACCGTGGTGAAGTCGTCGACGGCCACGTAATCCACCGCGCCGTCCGCGCCGCCGCGACGCCCGAAACTGATCGCCGGGGTGGTGTCCCCGAGCAGGTAACCACCAGCGAACAGCTCAAGGGTGGACCTGCCGATGATCTGCGTGCCTCCCGTGGCGGGATAGGAGAACAGGCCGCCGGCGAAGGTCTTGGCCGAGAGGTTGGGGCCGGCGAGGTCGATGCCGAGGTACATCAGCTCGATGACCGGACCGAATGACAGCACCGTCTTGGGCGACGTGGGCGCCTCACCGAACCACCACTTCACGAGCTGCCAACTCTCCGAAACCTCCGGCGCCGTGCGCGCCGCCGTGCTCGAAGCCCCGAACGTGTGGGCCATTTGATCCTGGTCGTAGAGGCGGCCGACGGCGGAGGTGTCGGTGAGCGCGGTGCCCGTGAACATCCACTCGGGGTGGTAGTTCTGCTTGGTGGCCTGCTGCATCAACAAACGCGGCATCAACGGATCGCCGAGGAACACCACGGAGGTGACGTCTTCCCGCTTGAGCCGACCGATGATCGCCTGCGCCTGGGCGTTCAGGGTGTTGGGATCGAGGATGTACTGGATGATGGTGGACGCTTCCACCCCCTGACTGGAGAACCGAGCGATGGCTTCCTCTTTGAGCGGGCCGAAGATGGGCGGGTCCTGTTCGTAGTGCACCACGCCGATCTTGCGGGCCTTCGACGCAAAGGCTGGTTCGCCGGCGAACCTCGCCGGCTTGCCCTGCAACATGCCGGCGCCGAGGCCGAACACCCCGTAGAGCAACTGGTCGGGTGTCGCTTGATAGCCCCAGGCATACGGCGCCGTCGAGCCAAGCACATCGTCGGTGGACGCATACCCGCACTGAATGCACAACACCCCGCTCCGGGCCAGCTCCAACTGATAGGCCGTGGTTTGGCTCGGGCCGCCGATCGAGGCGAAGGCCCCCATCTCGACCACACGCACCGCATCGGCCCGAGCGGCCGACGGGCTGCAACCGTCACCCGATGCCCGGAACGGCACCACCTCCACCTTGCGGCCGTAGGTCTCGTAGAGGTTGTTGCTCATCTCGACGAGTTGCTGGACACCGGCGAGGGTGGCGTCGGCGCCGTCGAGCACACCGAAGTGTTCGAGCTGCTTGGCGATGTCCTGCTCGGCCGGGAGGTAGAACACCACACGAATGGAGGTGGCCGTGACACCGCTAGCGGTGGCGCCGCCGTTGTCGGTGAAGGTTCGGCCGCCCTTCGACACGCACGGCTTGGCCCCATTCCACTTCGGTACGCACGGCGGGGCATAGGTGGACGGGATGGCGAGCCGGGCCAGCTTCTGATCGGTGTCGTTGTAGCGGCGCTCGGTGTCGCAGCACGGTCCCCAGTCGTAGTTGTCGACAGTGCCGGCCTTCTTGGCGTCCTCGTAGGTGATCGGGAGATCGGGGTTCGACTCGTAGGTGAGCACTTCGCTGAGCGGCGGGCCGGCGATCACCTGCGTGGGCTTGGTCCGACCGGCGACGGTGGCGAAAAGGGTGGCGCCCACGAGCAGCACCACCAGCAGCACGGCCGGGCCGATGCGCAACGCGGTGGACAGCGACTCCCAGGGACGATGCCGATCGGCCGTCGACGTGATGGAGGAGGACGAGATCGGGGCGCTCATCGGGAAGCTCCTGTTGGCGTGGTCGGACCCGCCGAGGGTGGCGCTGCCGGTGCCGAGGTAGGAGGCCACCACCTCGGGATGGTCGAGCACCTCACCCGGCGGGCCTTGCGTGACGATGGCCCCCTGGTCGAGGGCGATGAGACGGTCCGAGATCGACGAGATGAGAGTGATGTCGTGCTCGATCACCAGCAGCGTGGCATCGAGGCGACCGCGCAGGCCGAGCAGCAACGGGCCGAGGGCCTCGGCCTCTCGTTGGGCGATGCCCGATGTTCCGGTTCTGTCGGTCCCATGGTTGAGACCGGTCGGCGGGCCACGAAGAAGGCGGAGACGCACGACGCGCTCCGCAATGCGGCCTTCAAGTTGTTCGCCGAGAAGGGGTTCGCCGCCACACGGGTGGCCGACATCGTCGCCATCTGCACCGTGTCCGAGCGCACGTTCTTCCGGTACTTCGCCTCCAAGGAGGACGTTGCCCTCGCCGGTGTGCAAGCTTGGCTCGACGAGCTGTTCCTGGCCATCGAGGCCCTCCCCGACACGTTCGACCCGATCGCGGCCATCGGTGCCGTGCTGCGTCAAGCCGACGGTGGACGGTTCGCCTTCGGGCCCGATCAGGCCCGTGACGTGGTGGCCTACCTCGGTGATCTCCGCCGGGCTGTTCGCCGTGATGGAGTCGTGGCTCTACGGCGGCAACGGCAACGACCCATGGACGCTGGTCCGCACCACCCTCACCCAAGTGGCCGGCGACCTCACCAACGCCCCCCCTCCTCTGATCCCGACTGCCCTTCCTCCGATACCTTCCTCCGATGCCCCCTCCGATGCCCCGTCGGTTGCCGGGGAGCCTGCATGCGCCAGACCATCAGGGTTGGGCCGAGGCGGGGCGACGGATTTCGGGCCCGCCGCCCCCAGGCGCGGAGCCCTACACGTAGTCGGGGAAACCTGTCGAGGCCGGGGGTGTCAGGTTCTCAGGTCTGCCGGCGCAGGGTAGATGACCCTTGCCAGTGCAATGCCAGCCAGAGGTCGCATCGTCGGCGTCAACCCAGAAGCTTCTCCCCCGGGGTTGACGCCGACGATGCCTACCCCTCGTCTCTCGCGGTACGGCACGTCCGCACATCATCAGCGAAAGAGATGCACATGACCCCAGATGCCGACCACGAAGTGATCACATGACGTCAACCGGCCTGCATGAAGATCCAAATGTCGTTCCCGCAGACGTGGTCGATCGACACCGCGCGATCCAATCGCTCATGGAGGAACTTGAGGCCATCGACTGGTACGACCAACGAGTCTCGGCCACGCAGGACCCAGAGCTGGCCCAGATCCTGGCCCACAACCGCGACGAAGAGAAGGAACACGCCGCAATGCTGATCGCTTGGCTCTGCCGGCACGACGCCATCCTCGACCAGCAGATCCGAGAGCGACTCTCGCCCGATTCACCGGAGAACGCCGCGGGTGAGATCGAACCGGCGGAGCCCGACGGGTTCCCCGCACCACCGGGCCGATAACAAGGCGCACTGCCACCGGCCCGACTCGTTGGCCAATCTCCGAGGCCCGGCCGCGTCGGAGGAACGCCGGCCGCATTGGCAGGACGCTCGAGCGGTTGGTGATGAGCGCCCCGTGAACTGGGGACGGTGCGGCCAGTTGTCGCCCGGTTGGGTGGCGACGGATTCCGGAACCGGGTTCGTGGCGGTGCGGGGTTTCGCGTCGGCGCTGGCGTGTTCCATGCGCGCGATACCCCCCTCGTCAGTCTTTGAACCAATCGGCCGACGGCCCCGTCCCATGCCGACACGAGTGGCTATGGTCCGCCGTCATACCGGAGGCCCGCTCGCACCGGGGCACTTGGCGTCGGGAAACGCGCCAGACCGTTGCCTCACCAGCACGCCGAGCCGAGCGACAGGCCAACGATCGTCGGGCACCCGAAGATCGGCGAGTCCGTGAGAGTGTCCGGGGTGAGAGTGTCCGGGGTGAGAGTGTCCGGGGTGCGCGGGCGGGTCCGAGGCGTTCGCCCGTCGTGCAGAAGCCGCGTCCTTGATCAGGTCGATAAGGAGTTGGACCGGGGAGTTCTGCGGGGATTCGTGAGGCGTGTTCGACCCTTCGCACGAGTCCGCCGGCGTCCATCTCTATCGCTTCGTGACGGGCGAGGGTGATGGGCGGCCCAGCCGCCCGCCGCTCCAGGTCGACCTCATCGGGACCGTGACCGATTTCGTCACCCAACGGGGCGGGCAGCCCGTGGCGGTCACGCGCTCCGGCGGTCAACGAACCCGGCGAGAAACGCGGCATCAGGCACACCCGACCCCCACAAGCTGGGCAGCGCACCCCGAGAACGATCGCCTCGTCACCAGGATCACTTACCCCTTCGAAGCGGTACACCCGCTCGAACTCGAGAGATACAACCGGCTGATCCCCCAGCGACGCCCGGGAGCCTCGGCTTGGTGGCCGCTTCCCCGCCGGGCTCAGGTCTCAGGCCGGCGAGTAGGCGTCGAAGGCTACGGTTGGCGGGCCGTCACGGTTTGGTCTCGCGGGCGCCGGTGTTCGGCCGGTCGGTAGACGGGTTCGCGGCCCAGACGCCGATTCACATGCCGGCATCCTGGCGCCGTGGCTCAGCGTCGGGCTACGACGGGGTGCCTGATGGCATTGCTGTCGGTGGTGGTCCCGTCACCGAGTTGCCCGAACCCGTTGTTCCCCCAGCAGGATGCGGTGTTGTCGGTGCGGGTGGCGCACGTGTGATAGAGGCGGGCGGTGATCGACGTGGCGTTGGTGAGCCCCGAAACAGCGACCGGCACGTTGCTGCTGGTGTTGGTGCCATCGCCGAGTTGCCCGTTTGCGTTGTGCCCCCAGCAGGATGCGGTGTTGTCGGTGCGGGTGGCGCAGGAATGCAAGGCGCCGGCGGTGATCGACGTGGCGTTGGTGAGCCCCGAAACAGCGACCGGCACGAGGCTGTCGGTGTTG
>Ga0105047_10011119_pt1 | contig 14640 bp, 8 predicted proteins | sample MAT04_FD_78384 | JGI IMG/M metagenome (GOLD analysis project Ga0105047, IMG submission 78384) | Freshwater microbial communities from Lake Fryxell liftoff mats and glacier meltwater in Antarctica - MAT-04 (megahit assembly) | ecosystem: Environmental > Aquatic > Freshwater > Ice > Liftoff... | reverse complement strand
GACGAACCCATCTTTCCTTCAAGTGCGCTCTTCGATTCCAGCGTCACGGCGACGAGTCCGAACTCCTTCCAGGGCGGGGTGCCCTGCGCCTTGGGCAGGGAATCGGCCGACACGCGGGTGCGCATGCCGAGAATCGTTCGCGAGGCCTCGAGCACGATGTTCGGCGCCGGATTCGTTGCTTGTCCGAAATCGGCATCGTACAACGAGATCTGTTCCGGGAACGGCGTCGTGCGACGGCCGAGATAGACCGTGTCCTGGAAGCGGCCGCGGAGCGTGTCGAACTTGACGGCGTACGCGGCGTAGTAGTAGCCAGCGGGCGGGCGTAGGTAGTTCGAGTCGTTCAGCACCATGACCGGTCCACGTACCTCGACCCGACCACGGGGATTGATCAACAGGTTCGCGTTGCCGGCGGTGGTCGTGACGGAGTACGCGAATTGCTGCGCAATCGACCGGCCGAAGGTACCGAACCGAACGAACGACGAGTCGTTGGCGCCGCCACCGGTTCCGCTGCGCTCACTGCGCCGCGCCCAGATGATCCGTCGGTTCGACGGCGCGGTGGCGGTGGCACTCGTTTCGATGGTGACGAGCGCGACGCCGATGGTGGTCGTCCCAACGCCCGTGATCGACGCGCGCGAGGTGGCAAAGCGGAGCGCCTCGCCAGATCCGCCGTTGCTGAAGCCGTTCACGCCATTCGATACGAACGTGGTCGGCAGGGCGAGCGGGTCACCGGCCGCGGTAAAGATCGTATCGGTGCGCACGGCGGTGAGGCGAGCGGCCGTGGCGCGGAACCACACCGTCGACGAGTCGTCGGCCACCCACACGGCGTAGCTGCTGCCGGCCGGAAGGGTATCGAGACCACGCAACACGACGACGAGAGAATCGTTGTTGGGCGTTGCGCTGGCGACCGCTGCGGGAAACCTGATGTATCCGCGCGGCAGGTTGGTGGCCTGCTTGGCGAGGTTGATGCCGAAGCCGAGATCACCGACCGGCTCGGTCGTGATCGAGCGCTCGTCGGCGCATGCCGCCGCCGTGATGCCCACAGCCGCGATGGCGGTGAGGAGGAGAATTCGCTTCATGTTCATATTCAGTTCTGCCCCGTGCTGCCCGGAACGTACCGGAAACCGAGTGTGAACATCGTGTTCAGCGCCGTGTTCTTGGCAGCCGGCGGAGGCGGAAAATCTTCGGGAAACGGCGTGTTCTGCTCAGCGCGATTACGCGCCGGATTCAGCAATGCGCGATCGTAGTTCTGGTACTGCGTGAGGCGCGCGTCGAACTGAATACCAGCCTTGTCGCTGAGCTTGAACGAGATACCGGCACCGCCGGTGTACATCAGTTCGTTGATCTTGGTGTTTCGACCGTTCAACTGCGGGTCGAGCGCCAGGAAGTACGTACCAACGCCACCCATGATGAAAGGCGTGACACGCTTACCCGGAATTCTCGCCGTGCCGAACGCCGACAGATGCACACGGTCGATGGCTTGGCCGAGATACTGATAGTACAGCGAGTCACCACCGCCCGTGGACGCCAAACCGTAGCGCAGCCGCGTGACGAAATCCTCGCGCACCGTGTTGCCACGCGCCACGTCGACCGACGTGCCGATGCCGAACCACTTGTTGAGCGAGTATTCGGTGTCGACACCGATCAGGGCCGACCGATCGAGGCTGGACGATCGCTCGGAGCTCTGACCGCCGATACGTGTCGTGACCGAGAACGCCTTGGCTTGCCACTGCGCCTGTGCCGCGGAGCTGGCCAGGGCGACGAGCGCACATGCACTGAAGAAGCGTCTCATCGACCCACCTCGAACGAGAAGATCTGGATGTTCTGCAGCGCGCCGGCCCCTTCGAATGAGTAGTCGAACTTGACGGGACGGCCGAGCACCGGGACGCGAAGACCGAAGCCACCGGTGAGACCCACGCTCGAATAGCCACCACGGTCGCGGTCATCGTTGTACATGCGCTTGCCACCGCGCACGAACAGCACGTTGCGGAACGCGTATTCCATACCGATCGCCGCCTGCGTGGAGTAGTCGGTCGCATCAGTGACGGAGAGCTCGCCGATGAGGGCGTGCTTGCCACCCGCCCCGCCGAACACGGAATTGGCGGAGCCGAGAATATCCGAGCCCACCGAGAGTCGGAACTCGATCGGGATTTCCGTTTGGCGCGTGAACAGGTCCACGCGGCGATTTTCCGCGAACGTAGAACGGTCGGCCGTGGAGACCAGGCGCGAAATGAGCGCACCCGACGCGCGTGCGGTGCCGCCGATATTCTGAATGGCGCCGCCCACGATCAGGCCGAACAGCCCCGTGTTGAACTGCGTGCCGATATCGGCCGCGACCCACGAGGTGCCGGCATCCGGGATGCCTTCGGTGATGTACTTGCCCTGCACACCAACGGAGAGGCGATCGGTGAGCCGTTTGGCATACCCGATGCCGACCACCGACGAGGTCCACTGGAACACGTTACCACCGAGGCGCTCACCGAACGGATTCAGCTCGCTGGTGCGCTTGATGTCACCGGAGTTGAGTGTATTCAGATTCACGCCGATGACACCGCCAAGCAGCGGCATGGAGAGAGCCGCGTAGGTCTGGCCTACGCCAAGATCGCCGTAGAGCTCCTGGCGACCAGCCACGGCATGGAACGACTCACTGGTGGCCGCGCCGGCTGGGTTCCAGTACCAGCTGAGCGGTCCACTCACAGTGGCCCCCACCGCGCCGGCCATGGCACCACCACGGGCACCGATACCGATGTGCAGGAAGTTCGCGCCGCGCGTACCCTGACGATTGGGCGTGTCTTGCGGCGTGGGGAGAATTCCACCCGGGCCCTGAGCGCCCAGAGGCGCTCCAAGGACCAAGGCAGCAGCGCCAACGGCGCCGAGAGTGCGTAGGATCTGCATCGTCGCTCCGTTAGCGGATGATCACGAACTTGCCACGCTGGACCTGATTCTTGCCATTCGGTCCGGTCGCGGTAAGCACGTAGAAGAAGAGTCCCGACGAGAGATTCAAGCCCTCGCGCGAGCGCAGGTTATAGGGCAGGTCGCCCGACGGTGCGTCGTTGCCTTGATAGATCAGGTCCGACCGCGTCCAGGTGATCTCCTGCAGCCACTGACCGGAGGCCGAATACACGCGCAGCACGCCTTCCTCGGGCACGCCCGTGAAGAAGATGCGCGGGGTCGCGTCTCGGCCAGCCAACTCGTCGATGCTGCTGCGCACGATGTACGGATTCGGCACCACCGACACCTTCGCCAGATCCTTCTTCGTAATGGCGTTGCCGGAGGAGAACGGCTTGGCCGTGAGCGCGAGCGAAGAACGCGGGTCGAACACGCGAGTGACTTCGAACGCCTGCTTCCATCCCGCGCCCACCGGGAGATAGCCGCCGATCGCATTGGCACCGCGCGTCAACAACGCCAGCGGGTTACAGGTCACGGCATCGTTGGCCGGACGAACGCCGGAGAAGGCTGCGCCCGTGTTGCAGGACACGAGGAAGCGATTCAGGCCAACCGAATCACGCAACGTGGGAATCGGGCGGAAACCCGCGGTACCGCCGATCGTTTCCGGTGCCACCACCGTGAACGCCGTGGCGCCCGTGCCGACCGTGCTGTCCAGTTCGACCCGGTGCAGGGCGTACAACGTATCGCCCGGCATCCACAGGGAATCGGGAGTCGCCACGCGAATGGTGTCGTTGCCGCTACCGATCAAGCGCGAGCTGCCAACCGGACGCGCCAGCATCGCAAAGCGCACGTTTTCAGCGCGACCGTCGGTGTCCCTGAAGGTCATCGAGAACGGCACGCGCACGCGGACCAGCGGACGCGCCACCGTGGCCCCGACCTGCGCGGCGACCGCCGCTGAGGTTTCGGTGATGGTGGTGGCCAAAGCCGCCACCGTCGCCAGCGAGGCGCTCACCGTAGCCTGCAGGCTCGTGACCGGATCGAGACGGAACGGCGCGCCCGGTCCCCACGGATCGGAGAGCCACGACAGCTCGTAGGCGCCACCGCGTGTCCGCTTGGTGCCGGCGATCAGGTTCAACGCACGCACCTGCGGGACGAAGTCACGCGCTTCGTTTCGCAGCGTGTCACCCGGTGCGCGAATCACGAAGTTGCGGTCACGCGCCGACGCGGCGGCGGTGGAGCCGAACGCCCGCACGAACTCTTCGCGGAAGCCGTTGGCACCCACGGAATCTCGCGGTGTCACGAGGTAGCCGGGGTACAGCGGCGAGGCGATCTGATCGCGCGTCTGGTTCAATCCGAGCTGATTGTTGATACCATAAATCGGCTTGTTGTCCGACGTCACCCAAAGGTATCCCACCTGTCCGGCAGCCGACGCGATCGTATCCTGGAACACGCGCGACGATCCACTGAAGCCGCGCAACGTCCCCGGAATCGGCGTCCCCGCGTTGCTGAAGGGAATGTTCGCGTTGGTGGTGAACGTCTGCTCACGGGCCACGAAGTTCACCGTGGGCGTTCCGGTGGGGCTGGTCGCGGCGCGCGGAATCACGTAGCGGGCCGAAATGGTCGTGGTGGTGGCGCTGGTCGTGGTGTCGACCGTCTTGCGGACGATGAACTGGTTGGCGAACACCAGCCGCGACACGCCGGTCACGTTGTTGCCGACGCTGTTGAAGGCGAGGGACTGCGTGGCCACACCGCTCGACGTGGCGGTATCCACCGAGGCGAAACTGCGGCCGGCGGCGTTGGAAATCGGCGCATACACCGTAATGGTGGACGGTCCGCTCACCGACAATGGTGAGTTGATGGTATCACGCGGAATACCGAGCGCCTCTTCCACGTTCGACGCCACGAAGCCGCTGCCGACGGAATCCACGATGTTGAAATCGCGGAAGCCACGAGTGCGCGTGACGAACGCGTAGAAGTACGTTTTGCCACCCTGCAAGAACTCGTTGACACCCGTGGAGGCCGGAATGCCATTGTTGTACGCGATCGTGCTCCACGGGCGCCACGAGAACGGACCGGGCGCCCCGTCGGAAGCATTGGCAGGAGCCGACACGCAGGTAGCCGTGTTACCGGTCGTGGTCACGAAGGTGTTGCCGAGATCGCACGACTTGAAGATGTAGATGCCCGAGAGATTGTCGTTGGCCCGCGCGCGAAGCCTCGCCAGCAGACCAGGATTGAGGCGCAAAATCGTGCGCACACGTCCCACGTTGTTGACGGAGTCGAGACGCACCTTTTCGACGGCACGCACCATGAAGGGGTCAACCGGGTTGATGCTGGGCACGCGGATCGTGATCTGCGGGCCCACACTGCCGTCGGCCGCACCGCTGCGCAGCGAGTCGATGAGCTCAGCCGACGCCACCGTGTACGTCTGACCGACTTGTGTGGCCGGGAACGGGACAGGCGACGGGCCTTCGTAGTTGGTCATGTAGCTGGTGATCGCGCCGCCGATGTTCTGACGTACGCTGATCGTATCGGTGCCGAACGAGTACGCCCACAGGAACTGGGTGGTGTCCCTGCGCGCAGCTTGAACGGACCGGCGGTGACGGTGTTCAGGATATTCCGATAATTGTTACGGTAGCCGCCGGCGATCGAGTCGCCGTACACGGCGGCGCAGCCCTGCACGCCGCAGGCCGGCACCGAGATCGTGTCCTGAATGCCGTCGTTGTTGTAGTCCCACTTGCCGTACGGCTGGCCCGTAAGCGGGTTCGTGGTGTTGCCCGGCACGAACTTGTTGAAGCGGGCTTCCGTGGCCGAGGGGAACGAGCCGGTCCACTGCTCAGGCGCGAACAGGAACAGGAAATCGGCAACTTCGGCCGGGGTGCGACCGTCGAGATAGTTGTCCTCGGTGGACGAGATCATGCCGAAGCCCGCACGCGAGCTGCGCCCGAGGTTCTGCGTAAAATTCCCGAAGCCGTTTGGCTTGGAATGATTGAACATGATCGTGTCGTCGGCCAGCGGACTGGTCGGATTGAAGTACGGATCGGTCGGGTTGGAGAAACGCTTGTTGCGCATGTCGCCCAGCGGCGACTTGAGCCACGTCCAGGTGAAAATGCCATTCCCGGCCGCGCCCGTACCGGCCGAACCCGGACACGCGCCCGTAGGCTGACCAGCGTAGGTACGCGGGAAGCCGGCGCCGCACCGCCCACTGATGCCGGCGCGCATGGCGTAGAACGTGTTGGTGCTGAAATCGAAGTACGTCGTGTGATTGTTCTGGGACGACCAGGCAAAGCCCGGCGCCGACCCGAAGTACAGCGAGTCGTAGTCCACACCCGTGCCGTACACGTCGGCGCTCTTGTTCACCAGCGTGACCTGATAGAACTGCACATTGCGCGTGGCCGGCGAGTTGAACGTCCACGCATCGGTGCGAATCTCGAGACCGAGCGGATAGCCGCCTTCGGTGGGCGCCCCAGCACCGCCGGGCACCACCGAGCCGTAGCGCAACTTCTGCTCACGATTGTAATCCGAGAGGAAGCCGTACGTGCTGGTCGTACCAAGGAAGTTCGACGCGTCGAGGCGGGACGGCGACAAGCGCCAATCGTCCCAGCGGAAGTCCGATTTGTTCTGCGCGAAACTGTTCAACCAGATCGAGTCGGGCACCACCAGCTTCCCGCGGAATCCCTGCGACCCGAACGTGGCCGGGCAGTCACGCATCGGCAACAGCGACACGCCTTCACGAAGAAACTCGGTGTCGTCTCGGCAGCCCTGTCCGAACGCCACGGCCAAACCTGAGAAGAGGTTACCGAACTGACCATCGGCGGCGCCGACGCGACGCACGTTCGGCGTGGAAACCGTATACCAGTACTGCACGGTGTAGCCCAACGTGCCCTGCATGTTGTTCACACCCTGATGCAGCGCACGAATCTTGCGGAACTCGCTGGGCGGCGCGCCGAACACAAAGCCATTCTCGAACATCAGCGTATTCACGCCACCGCCGATGATGCCAGCCTGCTGTCGAAGGATGCGTCCCGCGAGATTGGCTTCGCCGTTGGGGCCACCCTGATTCGACATGGCGCTGCGGTACGTGCCGGCGTCGCGCAAGGCGCCGACGGCGATGTCCGCCTCGGAGAACAGGCTGAAGCCGGCGCGCCTGAGCGGCACCTGCTTCACGGATCCGTCCGGCATCAAGCTGTCGATCGTGGTGAGCGGATTGGCCTCGACGCGCTGCGCGATTACCGCACTGGGTAAGCCAAGCCCCAACACGGCAAGGGCGGCTAGTGCCGGCCACGTGGACCTCCGCGCGCGGCGCGCGAGCGCCGCGTCGAGAGGACGGAAAAACGTCTGAGAAGTCATGGAGTGCGTCGTCAAGACTTAGAAGGAGACGCGGATGCCCGCGGCAAGTGAGCGGCGGGCGCCGATAAATTCAGGCTGGTCGAGTGCGGTCGACGTGGACGCGTCGCCGGTGTTGCCGACGGAGCGGTTGTTGAAGTCACGCAGACCGGCGTCGCAGGTACCGGTGTTCACGAACACCTGGTTACAGTTCTTGCGATCGAGCAGGTTGTCGACGCGCAGGAACGCGGCGTAGGCCACATTCGCCACGCGGAAATTCTTGTCCAGATTCAGATTGACTTGCTGGACGCTCGGCTGATTGGCGCTGTTGATGTCGCCCGCATTGGCATCGTTGCTCACGGCACCGAACGTGGCGCCGGTTACCGGCGTGTACGGCACGCCGGAGCGATACGTGTAGGTGAACGTCGCACGCGAATTGATGAGCGCCTTGCTGAGGCCGAGCGGCAGCTTGGGCGGATCCTGGCGGAACTGCAGGAACACCGTGGCCAGGAAGTTCTGCGGGATGTTGATGTCGGCCACCGTTTCCAGCAGCTGCGCACGACCCGCTTCGGCGGAGCGCTGGACTTCGTTGGCGCGCTCGGGCGGACGGGAGTTGGTGGTCGCCCGTGACAAGCCGTAGCTGATGTCGTAGCCCCAGTTGCCGGTCTGCCGGCGACGGAACTGCATTTCCACACCGCGCGACGTGAGGAAGTCACCGTTCACGAGAGCGGTGTACACCGGGAGCGACGCTTCGTAGGTGGTTCCGATGTCCTGCCGGGCGCGGCCCTCACGGATGCCGGACAGGCCGGTCTCCGAGCGATTGAACACGTTCACCTGGATGCTGTAGTCTTTGCCCAGTTCAGCCGAGTAGCCGATTTCGTACGACTTCGCTTCTTCGAGCAGCAAATTCGGATTGCCCACGAACTCGGGATTGTTCGTGCTGAGATTGGGCTGGCACTCGTTGGTGCCCGGCTTCACCAGGTTCGCCGCGCAGTAGCCATCCTGGCCGGCCACGGTGCCGATACCGGTGTTGCGGTACACGTTGCCGTACAGCGGAATCATCGTGTAACGACCGGCATTGAAGAACACCCCCGACCGCTCGGTGAGCGGGAAGGAAATGCCGATGCGCGGGCTGAACGACGTGCGGGCCCTCGCGTTGGTAAAGTCGTCGAGCTGCGCGATGGCGGTGGCGCTGTCCAACAGGAACGAGCGCTGCGAGGCGGGATTGATGCGACCCGACGAGCAACCCGCCAGGCCGACCGGCTGCCCCTGCGCATTGACGAGCGCGCGTCCACCGACCGACGTGCCCGTGCACACCTCGCGGGCGGTGGTGCTGTTGGTCGGATCGAACGGATCCGAGAAGCCCAGTCCTCGTGCGAGGCCGTAATCGAAGCGCGCACCGAGGTTGATCTTGATGAAGTCGTACTCGATGGTGCTCTGCACATACGCCGCAGCCTCGATCGGCTTGGCGTTGTACACCTGTGTGGTGAACGGCTGAATGCCCGAGTTCGTCCCGAAGCCCTGGATCTCCCTCAAGCCGAGATCATGCTGGGTGAACTGGACGCCGGTCTGGATGTTGTTGTGGTCGGTCAGCTGCGACTGGATATCCATGCGCGCCGTGCGGGTGGTCACCTGCTCACCACCGTAGCGCAGGCTCACGCCGCCGGCGTCGGGAATGCGATCACCACCGCCCACCGTGGGCGACGGATTCAGGAAGGTCTGGCGGAAGTTCGGCCGGAAAAACGGGCCGGGGAGGCATGTGCCGAGAAAGTTCGGGCACGTGACGCGCTCGAAGTCGGACTGCGCCACACGGATCTGCAGGTTCGTGCGACCGAAGCGCTGCTCGAGCGAGGCCACCACCATGCTGCCGTTGTTGCTGCCCGTGGACTGCACCATGTCGCGCGACAGGCGATTGTCCACTTGACTCAGGATGAAGAGTGAGTCGGCGCGGTTGTTGACCAACGCGAGCGGATCGCCGCGGTACTGGTAGTAGTAGCGACGATCGTAGCCGATGGTGGATCGATCGGAGCGAATACCGGTGACCTTGATCGTCGTGTTGTCGAACGGCAGGAAGGTGAGCTTGCCCACGAACGACGAGCTGCGGATACCACCGAAGGCTTGCCAGCCACCTGCGAGGTCGCGGGAATCGGCCGGGAGGGCATCGGTGAAGTTGGCCGGACGATTCGCCGAGAAGATGTCACGGTCGAAGTCGAGAACTGATTGGGCGGCGCTTTGCACTTCGCCGGACACCGCATAGCGGATCTTGGAATTCGTACCGGGAACCGGGCCGCTCAAGTACCCGCGCATCAGGTTCAGGCCAAGCAGTTTGTCCTGCTCGTTGCCAAAGATGGTGCCGGCCAGCGCCGAATTCTGGTAGTCGATGGAACCCGAGACTTCGGAGCCACCCTCGCGCACGGACTGGTTGATCACGCCCGAGAGCGCATTGCCGTACTGCGGGTCCATGTAGCCGCGATTGAACGACACCTGCTGCACCGCCAACGGACTCAGCGTCACTACCGCCGTACCGAACAGCGGGTTGTTGACGGGAATGCCGTCGATCATCGACAGCGTCGCACCGCCGCGGCTGCCGCGGACACGCGGGGCCGGAGCCGAACCTCGCTGCTCTTCCGCCACTGAAATGAGACCGGTGTTGTTGGGGACTTCCACGAAGCCCTGCTGCAACGCCAGTACGCCCGCGATGCTCGTGACCGGCAACGAGGCGATCTGTTCGGCCGTGATCACACTCACCGACCCGACCTGACCGCGCTCCACGAGTGGGGCGACGTCGGCCTGCACCGTGATGGCCGTCAGCGTCTGATTGGAAGACCGCAGCTTGAAGTTCTGTTCGCGCGTCACGTCGATGGTGATCGCGACGTTGGTGGCGGTCACGCTCTGGAAGCCGAGGCGACGGGCCTGAACCGAGTAGGATCCGGGTGGAACCTGAATGATGAAATAGCGGCCGGTGGCGTTCGTGTTCGAACCCAGCGTCGTCCCTTGAATGACCACCGAAACGCCCTCGACGGGCTTGCCTGTTTCCGCGTCGGTCACGATACCGGTCAACTTGCCGGTCTGTGCCTGGGCGGCGGTGATCGGCGCGGCAAGTGCCACGCCCAGGACCGTCGCGATAAACCACGTACGACGTCCGAAAGCCATCATCTGCTCCTCCGGGAGGCTAAAACTGCAGGACAACGTGTCGACCGGGGGGACCGCGCCGAAAACGTCTGCAACGCCATGCCGGCCACCGCGAGGAAACCTGCGCGAGGTTCACGGGTACTGACATGACACTGGAAAACGCCGGCGCAGGGGCGCGTCGGCGGGGAAACACGTGGGGAGGGTACAACGTGGTGGTAGCGGCACAGACGTCTGCTCAGTACTGAGGAGATGTGTGTGACGGAACCGTGACGGCAAGCTAGCCGCCGTCACGGAGCTGTCAATGCATTTGGTTGGGACCGTTGCGTGATGGCTGGGACGAACGGCGCCGATCAGCGCACGCGCGATCGGTAGGTCCGTGACAGCCGCAGGGTGGACCCGTCGCCAAGCAGTAGCAGGCCGTCGCCGCCAGGCAGGGGCGACATTTCCCGCACGCGATCCATGTTGACTACTACGCGACGGTGAATGCGCACGAACTGCCGCGGATCGAGCGCCGATTCGATCGACGTGATGGTGCCACGGGTGCGGTACTTCTCACCGGCGGCGTGCACCAGGATGTAATTGCCGTCGGCCTCGAACCAATCCACATCCGACAATGGCACGAAGCGCGTCCGACGCCCTTCTCGCACCAACACGCGGAGCGGACGGGCTGCGTCATGGCCTGACAGCGCACGCCCGCCGTCGTCTTGCGTGAGATCCAGCACCGGCTCTTCGGCGTCTTCACGCGTGAAGCGTGTACGCGAGGGGTCTGTGCTGCGCGTCGTACGCCATGGCGTGGACGGGATCAACGTCCCGGTGGATTGACCGCTCGCCCGTTTGCGCTTGCGCGCCTCGCCGCCGTCGTCCTGCTCCAACGAGGCCGGGTGCTCGTGGCCATGCTCGTGGCCATGCTCGTGGCCGTTCCCGTCACCGTTGCCCGACCCGCTGACGGAGGCGCGCGTGAAGAGCGCCCCGAGTTCGGCGTGCCCCGACGCATTCGCTTCGCCGATCAGGCGCTGTAACTCGTCGGCAGTGCGGAGCAGCGCCACCTGCAGCACCTGCTGACGCGCCCGCGTAAGGGCATCACACAGCCGCACGGCAGCGACCGGCACCGGCACGAAGTCGGTGGCCTGCAGCTCGAACGCCTGCACCGCATCCTCGTCGCGCGCCGACGCGAACACGATGGCGGTGGGCCGCTCCGACGACGCGAGCGACTGCACGAACGCGAAGCCGGACATATCGGTCAGCGCCGCACTCACCAGCGCGATGTCGGGCACGGGCGAGAGCGCGGCACGCGCCGAGGCGGAATCGACGTGATACCCGAGGACCGAAACATCGAGCGAGGCCGGCAGGTGGGCCAGCTGCTCGGGCAACGATGCCGGAACCTGACCGAGAACGACGACACGGAGAGCCATGAGAATTGGTGAAAACGCAAGCAGACACGGTGCGGTCACGACAACGGCGTCGCGAGCGGCCAGACGACAGTGCGCACCGACGTCGCCTCAGAGTGTACGGATCACCACGTCCAGACGTTGCGTCCGACATGCGAAACGCGGCACATGGAGTGATCCATGTGCCGCGTGCGGAGTCCAGGGCGGTCGAGTTACGCCGTATCAGGAGGTATCAGGCCGTAGCAGGCCGCCGTACTACGCCGTGATCGCGGTGGCGTGTTCGGTCACGACGCGGACCTGATCGTCGATGATCTGCAAAAAGCCACCCTCGATACCGAAGCGCTTTTCGCCGTTTTCGGTATCGAGACGCAGCGTGCCCTTGCCCAGCAGCGTCATGAGCGGCGCGTGCGCGGGAAGAATACCCATCTCGCCGTCGAACGCCGGCGCGATCACGCCCCGCGCGGTGCCCTCGAACAGCACGCGCTCGGGGGAAATCACCGACACCTTGAGTGAGTCGCTCACGCTCTCAGCCCTCGAGCTTCTTCGCGTTGGCGACCACGTCGTCCACGCCACCGGCCATGAAGAAGGCCTGCTCCGGCAGGTTGTCGAACTCACCGGCGCAGATGCGTTCGAACGAGGAGATCGTTTCCTCGAGCTTCACATACTTGCCGGGAATGCCCGTGAACTGCTCGGCCACGGCGAACGGCTGCGACATGAACCGCTGCAGACGGCGCGCACGACCCACGATCTTCTTGTCGTCTTCGGACAGTTCGTCCATACCAAGGATCGCGATGATGTCCTGCAACTCCTTGTAACGCTGCAAAATGCGCTGCGTGGTGGTGGCGGCCGTGTAGTGCCGCTCGCCGATGTACTGCGCGTCGAGAATGCGCGACGTGGAGTCGAGCGGATCCACGGCGGGATAGATGCCGAGTTCGGTAATCTTCCGGTTGAGCACGACCGTGGCGTCGAGGTGCGCGAACGCCGTAGCGGGCGCGGGGTCGGTCAAGTCGTCGGCCGGTACGTAGATGGCCTGTACCGATGTGATCGAACCGTTGCGCGTGGAGGTGATGCGCTCCTGCAACTCGCCCATTTCCGTGGCGAGTGTGGGCTGATATCCCACGGCGCTCGGCATACGACCCAGCAGCGCGGACACTTCCGAACCGGCCTGCGTAAAGCGGAAGATGTTGTCGACGAACACCAGCACGTCGGAATTCTCCACGTCGCGGAAGTACTCGGCCACGGTGAGACCCGCGAGTGCGACGCGGAGACGGGCTCCCGGCGGCTCGTTCATCTGGCCGTAGATCAACGCCACCTTATCGAGAATGCCAGCTTCCTGGAATTCGAGATAGAGGTCGTTGCCCTCGCGCGTGCGCTCACCGACGCCGCAGAACACGGACTTTCCACCGTGTCCCTTCGCGACGTTGTTGATGAGCTCCTGAATGATGACCGTCTTGCCGACACCGGCGCCGCCGAACAATCCGATCTTGCCACCCTTCACGAACGGGGCGACGAGGTCGACGACCTTGATGCCCGTCTCGAACACCTCCGTCTTCGGTTCGAGATCGACGAAATCAGGACGCTTGCGGTGAATGGGCCAACGCAGGGCGTCCTTCGGGATCGGCGCGCCTTCGTCCACCGGCTCACCGAGCACGTTCAGAATGCGGCCCAGCGCCGGGGCGCCGACCGGCACGGTGATCGCGCCACCCGTGTCGACCACGTCCATGCCCCGCGTCACACCGTCGGTGCTCGACATGGCGACGGCGCGCACCTGATTGCGACCGATATGCTGCTGCACTTCGGCAGTCACGGAGAGCACCTGACCGTCAGGCGCCGTGCCTTCTACACGCACCGCGTTGTAGAGCTCGGGCAAGTGACCGTTTTCGAAGGCCACGTCGATGACGGGACCGATGACCTGAATGATCTTGCCGACAATGGTCGGCGCGGCAGTGGTAGCCATGGGACTCTATGTGGAGATAAGGAAATCAGCCCTGCAGTGCCGATGCGCCGCCGACGATTTCGGCGATTTCCTGCGTAATCTGCGCCTGCCGTGCGGAGTTGTACGTGCGCTTGAGCAGTTGCAGAATTTCGGTCGCGTTGTCGGTGGCGTTCTTCATCGCCGTCCGACGCGCGCCCTGTTCACCCGCGGCCGTTTCGACCAGCGCGCGATACACCATGTTCCGCACGTACAGCGGCAACAACGCTTCGAGCAGCTCGTCGGCCGATGGTGCGAGAATGAAATCCCGCGCGACGCCGGCGCCGGTCTTGGCCGGCGCGGCCACGGGTAACACTTGCTCGGTCGCCGGCGGCGTGGACAGCGCCGACTTGTACTTCGCATACGTGAGATGCACGGCGTCGATGTCGCCCGTCGCAAAGCGCGTCATCAACGATTCGATCAGCGATGCGGCGTCAGCGGCCGTCGGCTTGTCGCTGATATCGGCGCGCTGTTCGGTGAGCGTGCGGCCCAGGTACTTGAAGAAGCCGATACCCTTCTTGCCGACCACATGCAGTTCGACCGTCGCACCCTGCTTTTCGAGCTCGGTAAGACGCGCGCGCGCCTCGCGCAGCAGATTGGTGTTGAAGCCGCCGCACAAACCGCGATTGGCGGTGAGCACGACCAACGCCACACGCTTGGTCTGCGCCGGACGACGGAGCAACGGGAAACGCTCTGCCAGCTCCGGCGTATACACGTGCGACAGCACCTCGCCGAGCGCCAGCGCGTAAGGACGCGCCGACGACACGCGATCTGCCGCGCGCTTCATCTTGGAGGTGGCCACCATTTCCATCGTGCGCGTAATCTTGCGCGTGTTTTCGACGGACTTGATGCGCCCCTTGAGTTCGCGGCCTTTCGCCATTTACAGGCTCTTGGCGTACTGCTCGATGCCGCGCTTCAGCTCCGCTTCCATCTCCTTCG
>Ga0105047_10011117_pt1 | contig 14642 bp, 11 predicted proteins | sample MAT04_FD_78384 | JGI IMG/M metagenome (GOLD analysis project Ga0105047, IMG submission 78384) | Freshwater microbial communities from Lake Fryxell liftoff mats and glacier meltwater in Antarctica - MAT-04 (megahit assembly) | ecosystem: Environmental > Aquatic > Freshwater > Ice > Liftoff... | reverse complement strand
GCGTCCAGCCGCTGCGTGGGGTAGCTGTCCCAGCTGAGGCAGCCCGGGCATTGCCAGAAATAGTGCTGGGCCTCGAAGCCGCAGGCGGCGCAGCGGTAGCGCTGCAGTGGGCCGACGCTGCGCTTCAAGGTCGCCTTGAGCACTTCCCAAGCTTCGGGCGTGAAGGCTTCTGGCGGCAGGTCCAGCAGGCGCAGCGCGCCGGACAGATTCGGTTGTTGTTTCAGCAGTGCCAGCAGCCGCGGCAGGCGTGCCGGGTCATCCGGGGCTTCCAGAATTTCCAGTGCCTGCACGAGCTCGAGCGCCGGCAGTTGCTGCAGGCTCGTGGCCAGCGCGGCATGGGCGTCTTGCGTGCGGCCCGCCGCGAGCGCAGCGCGCGCGTAGTCCGGCGCCACCAGCAGGAAGGCGGCCGGGTTCTGCTCGCGCAGGCTGTCCCAGGCTTCCACGGCACGCGCAGCTTCGCCCGCCCGCAACAAGCGATGACCGGTCAGCAGCGCCGGCCGCGGCGCTTTCGGGGCCGCAAGCCGGGCGCGCTGCAGGGCGGCTTCGGCGTCTTGGGGCAGGCCGGCTGCGTCGGCGGCCTCGGCCAGTTCACATTCGTAATGCGCGATGCGTGACGCAAACGAGCCTGTGCCTGCCGCTTCGAGCTGGCGCGCGACTGTCGCGGCACGTTTCCAGTCGCGGCTGCGTTCGTACAGCGACAACAGCGCCAGCCGCGCTTCACCGTCGAAGCTGCTGCCCTCCAGGGTCTGCCAGGAAGCCTCGGCGCGGTCGAAGAGGCCGGCCTTCATGTAGTCCTGCGCCAGCGCGCGCTGGGCACGTTCGCGGTCGCCGGCCTTCAGGTCGCTGCGGCCCAGCAGGTGCTGGTGCACGCGCACCGCGCGCTCGAACTCGCCGCGACGACGGAAAAGGTTTCCCAGGGCGAAGTGCAGCTCGGTGGTGTCGGGGTCGTTCTGCACCGCCTCGATGAAGGCATCGATGGCCTTGTCCTGCTGTTCGTTCAGCAGCAGGTTCAGGCCCTTGAAATAGGCGCGCGGTGCGTCTTGCCGTTCGCGCTTGAGCTGTCTCAGGTCGAAGCGCGAAGCCATCCAGCCCAGCGCGAAGGCCACGGGCAGGCCGATCAGCAGCCACTGCAGATCCAATTCCATGGCGGTGGCTACAGGCCTTCTCGTGGCGGGTGTTCAGGCCCGAACTCGCTGGGCATCAGGCTGCTCGGTGGTGTGCTGCCTGCTGTTGCCGGGGGCGGTGCGTCGCGACGCGCCACACGGCGCTGGTGCCACCAACTGGGCAGCATGGCCATCACGCCGATGGCACAGCCGGCCGCGAATGCGGTCAACACCACGATGACCATCGGCGTGCGCCATTCCACCCCGAAGAACCAGCGCACGGTGGCCAGTTGCTGGTTGTTCAGCGCGAAGGCGAACAACGTGAAGAAGACGAAGGCCCAGAACAGCCGGACGAAGAAGCGCATGCGGCGAGGATTCTAGGCGCGGCCTCTGGGTGTGGCGGGACTGGCGGGAGCGCGGCGGGCGCGAGGGCCGCTGCGACGTCAGGCGCTGTCGCTATCTGCCGGCGCCTGGGCATCGACGGCTTCACGCAAGGCCTTGCCCGGCTTGAAGTGCGGCACCAGTTTTTCTGGGATGACCACCTGCTCGCCGCTGCGCGGGTTGCGGCCCATGCGTGGCGGGCGGCGGTTGATGCTGAAGCTGCCGAAGCCACGAATCTCGATGCGGTGGCCCCGAGCCAATGCGTCGCTCATCGCGTCCAGGATGGTCTTCACCGCGAACTCGGTGTCGCGCTGCGTGAGCTGCGAAAAGCGCTCGGCCAGGCGGGTGACGAGATCGGATCGGGTCATGGATACGGCGGGCTGAGAGGACAGTGCCGGCCCCGCGTGACCGCGGGGCCGGCAGCCGCCGATTTACTCGGGGCGGTTGTCGAGCTTGGCGCGCAGCAGGGCGCCGAGGCTCGTGGTGCCGGCGTTCTCGCGCTCGCTGGTCTGGCGCAGCGCCTGCATGCCTTGCTGGGCATCGGCGTTGTCCTTCTGCTTGACGCTCAGCTGGATCGAACGCATCTTGCGGTCGACGTTGATCACCATCACCGTGACGTCGTCGCCTTCCTTCAGCAGGTTGCGCGCATCCTCGACGCGATCGGCGCTGATCTCTGACGCACGCAGATAACCGGTGACGTCTTCATTCAGCTGGATCTCGGCGCCGCGCGGGTCGACGCTCTTGACCTTGCCGTTGACGACCGCACCGCGATCATTCAGCGTGGTGAAGGTGGTGAACGGGTCGGTGTCCAGCTGCTTGATGCCCAGGCTGATGCGCTCGCGCTCCACGTCCACGGCCAGCACGATGGCGTCGACTTCCTGGCCCTTCTTGTAGTTGCGCACGGCGGTCTCGCCCGGCTCGTGCCAGGACAGGTCTGACAGATGCACCAGGCCGTCGATGCCGGCTGACAGGCCGATGAAGACGCCGAAGTCGGTGATGCTCTTGACGGGGCCCTTGACGCGGTCGCCGCGCTTGACCGTGGTGCTGAACTCTTCCCACGGGTTGGCCTTGCACTGCTTCATGCCCAGGCTGATGCGGCGCTTGTCTTCGTCGATCTCCAGGACCATGACTTCGACTTCCTCGCCCAGGGTGACCACCTTGGCGGGAGCGACGTTCTTGTTGGTCCAGTCCATCTCGGACACGTGCACCAGGCCTTCGATGCCCGGCTCGATTTCGACGAACGCACCGTAGTCGGCAATGTTCGTGATCTTGCCGAACAGGCGCGTGCTGTTCGGGTAGCGGCGGCTCACACCATGCCACGGGTCGTCGCCCAGCTGCTTCAGGCCGAGGGAAACGCGATTCTTCTCGGCGTCGAACTTCAGCACCTTGGCCGTCAGCTCCTGGCCGACCGTCACCACTTCCGACGGGTGACGCACGCGGCGCCAGGCCATGTCGGTGATGTGCAGCAGGCCGTCGATGCCGCCGAGGTCGACGAACGCACCGTATTCGGTGATGTTCTTGACCACGCCGTTGACGATGGCGCCTTCGGACAGGGTTTCCAGCAGCTTGGCGCGTTCTTCGCCCATCGAAGCCTCGACGACAGCGCGGCGCGACAACACGACGTTGTTGCGCTTGCGGTCGAGCTTGATGACCTTGAATTCCATGGTCTTGCCCTCGTAGGGCGTCATGTCCTTCACCGGGCGCGTGTCGAGCAGGCTGCCCGGCAGGAAGGCGCGGATGCCGTTGACCAGCACCGTCAGGCCGCCCTTGACCTTGCCACTGACCGTGCCAGTGACGAACTCGCCGCTTTCCAGCGAGTTTTCCAGGCTCATCCACGAGGCGAGGCGCTTGGCCTTGTCGCGGCTCAGGATGGTGTCGCCGTAGCCGTTTTCGACAGCGTCGATGGCCACCGACACGAAGTCGCCGACCTGAACTTCCAGTTCACCCTGGTCGTTCTTGAATTCTTCGATGGCCACGTAGCTTTCGCTCTTCAGGCCGGCGTTCACCACGACGTGGTTGAACTCGATGCGCACGACTTCGGCGGAGATGACTTCCCCGACGCGCATGTCGTTGGACTTCAGCGACTCTTCGAACAGAGCGGCGAACATGTCGGCGCCACCTGGGGCGGTGACGGTAGTGATAACGGTCATGTGTTTCCTGGCTGGCCCGGGTAGTTAAAAGCAGTGCGGGCGTGCTTGCGGCAGGTGCCGCGGGTTGGGGTTGAACACTTCAGCGCGCCCGAAAGCCTGACGGCTGCGGAGGGAGGCGCGCTGAACCTCTTTCGGCCCTGGCTGACGTGAAAGATCAGAAGGGCCTGCGCTGCTGCCACCAAGCCAGCACCTGCTGCACCGAGGCTTCGATGCTGAGGTCTGAGTTGTCGAGCAAGAGCGCGTCTTCCGCTGGTCTCAAGGGCGCCACGACCCGGTTTTTGTCTCGGGCGTCGCGTGCTTCCAAGTCTGCGCGAAGGTCGGAGATATTAGCCGGAATTCCCTTGGAAATCAATTGCTTATGCCGTCTTTCGGCCCTTGTCGCAGCGCTCGCGGTGAGGAAAACCTTGAGCTTGGCGCCCGGGAAGATGACGGTGCCCATGTCGCGGCCGTCAGCCACCAGGCCGGGTGCGCGTCGAAAGGCCAGTTGCAGGTCTTGCAGGGCATGGCGAACTGCGGGCAAGGCCGAAATCTGCGAGGCCAGAAGCCCTGAGGTCTCGGTGCGCAGCTCGTCGCTGACCTCACGGCCGCGCAGCCAGGCGCGGCTGCTGTGCACGTCTTCAAGTGGCCCATGACCGAAGCGCAGGTCGAGCAGGCCTGCCAGCCGCGCCAACCCGGCTTCGTCGTCGGCTGATACGCCGTCCCATACAGAAGCCAGGCCAGTGGCGCGATAGAGCGCGCCGGAATCGAGCAGGTGGTAGCCCAGCGCGTCGGCCACGGCGGCGGCCAGCGTGCCCTTGCCCGAGGCAGTGGGTCCGTCGATGCAGATCACCGGCACCTGGGCCGTGTCGGCGGTGGCGACGTCGAACAAGGCTTCGAAGTAGTCGGGGAAGGTCTTGGCGACGCAGCGCGGGTCCAGGATGCGCAGTGGCACGCCCACTGCGTGCGGGTCGTCGTCGGCCAGCGTGTTGAGGGCGCCGAGCGACAGGCACATCGCCATGCGGTGGTCGTCGTAGGTGTGGACCGCCGCAGCGCGCCAGTCGGCCGAGGCCAGCGGTTGCACCTCGATGAAGTCGGCGCCCTCAGCCACTTGAGCGCCCAGCTTGCGCAGCTCGGTGGCCATCGCGGCGATGCGGTCGGTTTCCTTCACGCGCCAGCTCGCGATGCCTTCCAGCCGGGTTGGGCTGTCGGCATACAGCGCCATCACGGCCAGCGTCATCGCGGCGTCGGGGATGTGGTTGCAGTTCAGCGTGATGCCGGCCAGCGGCCAGCGGCCGCGGTGCACTTCCAGCCAGCCGGGGCCGCTCTTGACCTGCGCACCCATCGCCACGGCGGCGTCGACGAAGCGGATGTCGCCCTGGATGCTGTCGCTGCCCACACCCTCGATGCGCAGCGGCGCACCTCCCTTGGCGGCGATGGCGCCCAGCGCGATGAAGTACGAGGCCGACGAGGCATCACCTTCGACGTGTATCGCGCCCGGTGTGCGGTAGGCCGAACCGTGCGGGATGACGAAACGCTGCCAGCCTTGCTGCGCAACTGCGATGCCGAAGCGCGCCAGCAGGTTCAGCGTGATGTGGATGTAGGGCCGGCTGATGAGTTCGCCCTCGACTTCGATGACGATCTCGCGAGCGGTGCTCACCAGCGGCAGAGCCAGCAGCAGGGCGGTGAGGAACTGGCTGGAAACATCGCCGCGCACGCGGATGGGCCCATCCGTGGCCAGTGCGCCACCGGCCCGGCCCGACAGGCGCAGCGGCGGGTAGCCTGGCGTGCCCAAGTCTTCGATGTGGCAGCCCAGCGGGCGCAGCGCATCCACCAGGTCGCCGATGGGGCGTTCGTGCATGCGCGGCACGCCGCGCAGTGTGAAGCTTCCGCCCTGCGTGGCGGCCAGCACCGCCAGTGCCGCAGCCAGCGGCCGCATGGCCGTGCCGGCGTTGCCGAGGAAGAGATCGGCTTCATGCACCGCAAGCCGCCCGCCCAGGCCGGTGATGTGCAGCACCCGCTGGCGGCCTTCACCTTGCCAGCGCTGCGCACAGCCCAGCGCCGCCAGTGCGTCCAGCATCACGCGCGTGTCGTCGCTGTCCAGCAGGTCGTGCACGGAAGTCGTGCCTTCGGCCAGACCAGCCAACAGCAACACGCGGTTGCTGATGCTCTTGCTGCCTGGCAGGCGCACAGTGCCCGAGGCGCCGTTCAGCGGCGGAAGGTCGAGGAAGCGGATGTCGTACATGGGGTCGGGGCGCAGCGCCCCTCTCGCGGCTGCAGCGCCGGTTCAGGAAGAATTCTTGTTCGCGCCAGAAACCCGAGGCGCGCCCATCTGCCAGCTTGCGCGGCCCTCTGCGGGGCCGCGGATCAAGCCTTCAAGGGCATCGCCATTGCCTTCGCGGATGACGTGTTCCAGCGCGTCGAGCGCCTGGCGGAAGCGTTGGCTCTGCTTCAACACTTCTTCGCGGTTGGCCACCAGGATGTCGCGCCATGTCTCGGGGTTGCTGGCAGCGATGCGCGTGAAGTCGCGAAACCCGGGGCCGGCCAGCGACAGAAAGTCGCGACCGGCGGGCTGGTTCACCACCGCGCTGAAATAGGCGAAAGCCAACAAGTGGGGAAGATGACTCACGGCGGCAAAGGCCGCGTCGTGGTTTTCGGGCGTCATCTTCAGCACCTGGGCGCCGATGCTGCACCAGACATCTGTCGCCTTCTGCACGAGTTCAGGCGCAGTTTGGGCCAGCGGCGTGAGGATGACCTGACGGCCGTTGTACAGCGCCGCATCGGCATGCTGGATGCCGGAAACCTCTTTTCCCGCGATGGGATGTGCCGGCACGAAGGAACCTATGCGTTCGCGCAGCACGCGGCGCGCCGCATCGACCACATCGCGTTTGGTGCTGCCCACATCCATGAACAGCACGCCAGGTTCCACGAGGTGGCGGATGGCCTTGAAGGTGGTCTCCGTGGCGGCCACGGGCACGGCGATGAGCACGATGTCGGAGCCTGAAACCGCCAGCAGCGCAGATTCCGCCGCCACATCGATGACGCCCAGGCGCTTGGCTCGTTCGGTGGTGCTCGGCGACTTGCTGTAACCCACCACCCGCTTGACGAGACCGGCACGCTTGAGCGCCAGCGCGAAGCTGCCACCCATCAAGCCGCATCCGATGAGACCGAGTTGCTGGAACATCGTCAATGCCCGCACGGCCGCCCGAAGGGCGCTGAGCGTTCCCTCCGGGTGCAGCAAGCGAAGTGAGCTTGGGGGTTCATCAGTGCACGTCGATCGGGTAGGTGCCGAGAATCTTGAAGTACGCGCAGGCCGAGCGAAGCTCTTTCAGCGCGGCGTCGACACGGGCCTCGTCGGGGTGGCCTTCGACGTCGATGTAGAAGTAGTACTCCCACTGCCCCGAGCGAGCCGGGCGCGATTCGAAGCGTGTCATCGACACGCCGTGGTTTTTCAGCGGCACCAGCATGTCGTGCACGGCGCCGGGCCGGTTCGTCACCGAAACCACGAGACTCGTGCAGTCGTGTCCAGACGCCTTGGGCGCGGGGTGCCGGCTGGGGTGCGTCACGATGGCGAAGCGTGTGCGGTTGTGCGGGTCGTCCTGAATGGCCGGAGCCACGATGTGCAGGCCGTACTCGCTGGCGGCGCGTTGGCTGGCGATGGCCGCCAGGCGAGCGTCTTGCCCGGCCAGCCGCGCACCTTCGGCATTGCTCGAAACAGGCCGGCGTTCGACGTCGGGCAGGTGATGGCTCAGCCAGCGATGGCATTGCGCCAGCGCCTGCGGGTGGGCGCAGACGGCGCTGATGTCAGCCAGGTGGTCGTCGCGCCGCAGCAGGTTGTGACGCACGATGAGACTCGTCTCGCCGATGATGAAAAGCGGCGTCGTCAGGAACAGATCGAGCGAGCGGGCGACCACGCCTTCGGTGCTGTTTTCCACCGGCACCACGCCGAAGTCGGCAGCGCCTGATGTCGTGGCGTGCATCACCTCGTCGATGCTGGCGCAGGGCAGCCGCACCAGGCTGCTGCCGAAAAATCCGAGTGCAGCTTCTTCGCTGAAGGTGCCCGCCGGGCCGAGATAGGCCACGCGCGTGGGTGTTTCCAGCGCGCGGCAGGCCGACATGATTTCGCGCCAGATCGGAGCCACGCTGTCGCTCTGCAGCGGCCCAGCGTTTTCCGCCTTGAGGCCGTCGATGACCTGGGCCTCGCGCTCGGGGCGGAAAACCACCGAACCTTCGCGCTTCTTGAGCTCGCCGACCTCCAGGGCCAGGCCGGCTCGCCGGTTCAGCAACTCCAGCAGGTCGCGGTCGACGCGGTCGATCTGTTGGCGCAAGGCCAACAGACCCGGGGCGACGGCCGTGGGTTCAGTCATGAAACGGGGCGTCAGCGAGCCGAGTCAGGGCTTTTTGGCTGGCGTGGCCGGCGCTGGCTGACGGGCGCCAGATGCGGCAGCAGCCGGTGGCGTGATGCCAAGGCGGCGCGCCACGACCTGATCTAGCGCTCGCACCTTGCCCTCGATGTCGCCGCGTGTCTCAGCGATCAGCTTTTCGCCGATGGCGCGCTGCATGTCGGCCGCCAGGCCCTGAAACTTGCGATTGGCGGGCGATTCCAGAATGCCGATGACCTCGCGCAGTTCATCTTCTGTCATTCGCTCCTCGAGCAACACGCCGATGGTGCTGGGTGCCAGGGCCACGGCCCGCGTGGCCACGATGGGCGCCGATTCTTCAAAGTACTTGCGCACGTCGGCTTCGATGTCGCGTGCCACCGCTTCGCGGCGCTCGGCCGGCAGGCGCTGCAGCACGGGGCCGGCCTGCTGCAGCATCTGGCGAGCCGGCTGCTCGACGAGTTGACGCGCCATCGCCTCGATGCCGGGTTGCTGCAGCTTCAGCACCTTGGCGACCAGTTCCTTCTTGGCGGGTGATGCCGGCGATGCCGGGGTTGCGGTGGCACCGGTCTGGGCATGGGCCAGACCTGCGGCCACCAGGACCGTACTCAACACAATCATCTTGAACATCAGTTTCCTTCCGCTCCGGCATCGCCGGTGGGGTTGTCTTCGCCTTCAGCGTTGTCGGCAATGTCGGCGCCAGAAGCGTCGTTCTCGACGATGCGTTGCAGGCCCGAGAGCTTCGCGCCGTTGTCCAGGGCAATCAGCGTCACACCTTGCGTGGCTCGGCCCAGCTCGCGAATCTCGCTGACACGGGTGCGCACCAGCACGCCCTTGTCGGTGATGAGCATGATCTCGTCGGGCTGGCGCACCAGCGTCGCGGCAACGACCTTGCCGTTGCGCTCGGTCTGCTGGATTGCAATCATGCCCTTGGTGCCACGCCCATGCCGCGTGTACTCGACGATGGACGTTCGCTTGCCATAGCCGTTTTCGGTGGCGGTCAGCACACTCTGGGTCTCGTCTTCGGCCACCAGCATCGCGATGACACGCTGCCCGTCTTCCAGCGCCATGCCGCGCACTCCGCGCGCGGTGCGGCTGAGCGGTCGCACCTCGTCTTCTGCAAAGCGCACGGCCTTGCCGCCGTCGCTGAACAACATCACGTCGTGGTGGCCGTCCGTCAGCGCGGCGCCGATCAGGTGGTCGCCGTCGTCCAGGTCCACCGCGATGATGCCGGCCTTGCGCGGGTTGCTGAATTCGTCGAGCGTCGTCTTCTTCACCGTGCCGAGTGCGGTGCTCATGAACACGAAGTGGTCTGCCGGGAAGCTGCGTGTGCTGCCGGTCAGCGGCAGTACCACGGTGATCTTCTCGCCTGGCTGCAGCGGGAACATGTTGACGATGGGCTTGCCGCGGCTGGCGCGGCTGCCTTGCGGCACTTCCCAGACCTTCAGCCAGTAGACGCGGCCGCGGTCGCTGAAGCACAGTATCCAGTCGTGCGTGTTGGCGATGAAGAGCTGGTCGACCCAGTCATCTTCCTTGGTCTGGGTGGCCTGCTTGCCGCGACCGCCGCGCTTCTGCGCGCGGTACTCGGTGAGTGGCTGGCTCTTGATGTACCCGGTGTGGCTGAGCGTGACCACCATGTCGGTCGGCGTGATCAGGTCTTCGGTGCCGAGCTCTTGCGCGTTGTGCACCACCACGCTGCGGCGCGCGCCCAGCTTGGTTTCGCCGAATTCGCGCTTCACATCGCCGAGTTCGGTGCTGATGATCGTCGTCACGCGATCGGGGCGGGCGAGGATGTCGAGCAGGTCGGCGATCTCGGTCATCACCTCTCGGTACTCGCCGATGATCTTGTCCTGTTCCAGGCCCGTCAGGCGCTGCAGGCGCATCTGCAGGATTTCCTGCGCCTGGTCGTCACTCAGGCGGTACAGGCCGTCAGGCTGCAGGCCGTAGTTGGCGGGCAGGCCCTCGGGGCGGTAGGCTGCGCGACCGCCGGGCGTGCTTTCTTCAGCCCGCGCCAGCATCTCGCGCACCATGCTGCTGTCCCAGGCCTTGGCCATCAGCGCCGCCTTGGCCACTGGCGGGGTGGGGCTCGTCTTGATGGTCTCGATGAAGTCGTCGATGTTGGCCAGCGCCACGGCCAGGCCTTCAAGCACATGGCCGCGTTCACGCGCCTTCTTGAGTTCGTACACCGTGCGGCGCGTGATGACCTCGCGCCGATGCTCCAGGAACACCTCGATCAGGTCTTTCAGGTTGCACAGCTTGGGCTGGCCGTCGATGAGGGCCACCATGTTCATGCCGAAGCTGTCCTGGAGCTGCGTCTGCTTGTAGAGGTTGTTCAGCACCACCTCGGGCACTTCACCGCGCTTGAGCTCGATGACCACGCGCATGCCGGACTTGTCGCTCTCGTCCTGGATGTGGCTGATGCCTTCAATCTTCTTCTCGTGCACCAGCTCGGCCATGCGCTCGAGCAGCGTCTTCTTGTTCACCTGGTAGGGGATTTCGTCGACGATGATCGCCTGGCGCTCGCCCTTGCCGATGTCTTCGAAGTGGCACTTGGCGCGCATCACCACCTTGCCGCGGCCGGTGCGATAGCCCTCGCGCACGCCATTCAGGCCGTAGATGATGCCGGCGGTGGGAAAATCGGGTGCCGGCACGATCTCCATCAACTCGTCGATCGTGGCGCCCGGGCTCTTCAGCAGGTGCAGGCAGGCGTCGACGACTTCGTTCAGGTTGTGCGGCGGGATGTTCGTGGCCATGCCCACCGCAATGCCCGAGCTGCCGTTGACCAGCAGGTTCGGCAGACGCGCCGGCAACACGGTGGGCTCATGCTCGGAGCCGTCGTAGTTGGGAGCGAAGTCGACGGTTTCCTTGTCGATGTCGGCCAGCATTTCGGCCGCAATTTTCGACAGGCGGATCTCGGTGTAGCGCATGGCTGCCGCGTTGTCGCCGTCCACGCTGCCGAAGTTGCCCTGGCCGTCCACCAGCATGTGGCGCAGCGAAAACGGTTGCGCCATCCGCACGATGGTTTCGTAGATCGCCGAATCGCCGTGCGGGTGGTACTTGCCCATCACATCGCCGACGATGCGAGCGCTCTTCTTGTAAGGACGGTTCCAGTGGTTGGACTGTTCATGCATCGCGAACAAGCAGCGACGGTGCACCGGCTTGAGCCCGTCACGCGCATCGGGCAGTGCGCGCCCTACGATCACGCTCATCGCGTAGTCGAGGTAGGAGCGGCGCATCTCTTCTTCGAGACTGATCGGGAGAGTTTCCTTGGCGAAGGAGGTCATGCGCTCACATCTTGTAGTTGGGCTGGGAGCCCGGTTTGCGGGGCAGCAAAGGACGGGATTCTAAAGCGCAGCGCATGTCGCGGAAGCGCAACAGCCGCCACAGGCAGGCCAGATGCAGAGCCCAAAATGCAGGCCAGCCGACGCCCTATGGCACAATGATCTGTCGGTGGTAAATACCCGTGAATGCGGGAATTTGCCCGGTAGGTATGCCAATCCGCGCTTGTCGTTTTGGACTTTACGCAGGCTCATCTGCGGCTTTCCTCGAGAGGAGAATCATGAAGAAATTGAACAAGGTGGCGATGTTGTTTGCATCTGCCGCACTTGCCGCCCCCATTGCCTCATTCGCAGCAGCGCATGGTGGCATGGCCCCGAAGTCGATCGACAACTGGCGCGCTTCCGACGGCACCGTGTGGAAGAACGGCACCAACGAATTGTGCTGGCGCAATTCTGCTTGGACGCCGGCAACGGCTGACGAAAAGTGTGACGGCGCCATCAAGCCGCCGCCGCCGCCCGCGCCTGCCCCGCCGGTCGCCCCGCCGCCCCCGCCGCCTGCTCCCGCAGCCGCCCCGGCACCTGTCGTCGTGGCGCCGGTCGTGCCTGTTGCGCCGCCGCCTGCGCCCGTTCAAGAAAAGGTCACGTTTGCCGCCGACGCCCTGTTCGACTTCGACAAGTCGGTGCTCAAGCCCGATGCGCAAGCCAAGCTGACAGACCTTGTCGAGAAGACCAAGGGTGTCGCATTGGAAGTCGTGATCGCTGTTGGCCACACCGACACAGTCGGCACCGACGGCTACAACCAGAAGCTGTCCATCCGTCGCGCCGAAGCCGTCAAGAATTTCCTGGTCGGCAAGGGTATCGAGCGGAACCGCGTCTACACCGAAGGCAAGGGCGAGAGCAACCCGGCCGCCGACAACAAGACGGCTGCTGGTCGCGCGAAGAACCGCCGCGTCGAAGTAGAAGTCGTCGGCACTCGAGCCAGGAAGTGACTTCTGCGGTCCTCTGGGCCGCGCTCATCGCGAACCCCGCCTCGGCGGGGTTTTCTTTTTTCGGGACTTTCCACAGCGGATACCATCTTCGGATGAACAATGTCGATGCCCAGGAACTGGCCAAGTTCAGCGAACTGGCCCACCGCTGGTGGGACCCGGAGAGCGAGTTTCGGCCGTTGCACCAGATCAATCCCTTGCGCCTGGAGTGGATCGATGAGCTGGCCAGCCTGCGGGGCAAGCAGGTGCTGGATGTCGGCTGCGGCGGCGGCATTCTGGCCGAGGCCATGGCGCGGCGGGCGTCTCATGTGACCGGCATCGATCTAGCGGCCAGACCGCTGGGCGTGGCGCGCCTGCATGCGCTGGAAGCGGGGGTCGGGAACGTCGACTACCGCGAGATCGCCACGGAGGCGCTGGCCGCTGAGCATCCAGGCTTCTTCGATGTGGTCACCTGCATGGAAATGCTCGAGCATGTGCCCGACCCGTCGGCCGTCGTGCGGGCTTGCGCCGCGCTGGTGAAGCCCGGGGGCTGGGTGTTTTTCTCGACGCTGAACCGCAACCCCAAGTCCTTCCTCTTCGCCATCGTGGGTGCTGAGTACGTTCTGCGCCTGCTGCCAAGAGGAACGCACGAGTACGCGCGCTTCATCCGCCCCAGCGAGCTGGCGCGTTGGTCGCGCGACGCGGGTCTGGGCCTGCACGGCAGCCGAGGCATGGAATACAACCCATTCACCCGGCGCTACTGGCTGTCGGACGACACGAGCGTGAATTACCTTATCGCCTGTCGCCGCCCGGCGTGATGCCGGCGCGAGTGAGCGCGGTGCTTTTCGACCTGGACGGCACGCTGGTCGACAGCGCCCCCGATCTGGCCGGCGCTGCCAATGATCTGCGCCAGCGACGCGGGATGAGCACGCTGCGATACGCAGATTTGCGGCCGCACGCGGGCTCGGGCGCGCGCGGGATGCTCGGCGTCGCCTTCGGCGTGGCGCCGGGCGATGCCGGCTATGACGCCCTGCGCGACGAGTTCCACGATCACTATTTGACGCGTCTTCTGCAGGAGACACGGACTTTCGACAGCGCGTTGCGGGTGCTGGACGCACTGGACCGCCATGGCCTGCCCTGGGGCATCGTCACCAACAAGGCGATGCGGTTTGCAGAGCCGGTGGTGCAGGGTCTGGGACTGCAGCGCAGCGCGGTGCTGGTCGCAGGCGACACCACGCCGCACGCCAAACCGCACCCGGCTCCGCTGCTGGAAGCGGCGCGGCGCCTGGGCTTTCGCCCGCAAGCCTGCGTGTACGTCGGCGACGATGCGCGCGATGTGTTGGCCGGTCGAGCAGCCGGCATGCGCACACTCGCCGCGGCCTGGGGCTACCTGGGCACAGAGCAACCGCCTCATGCCTGGGGCGCCGACGCGGTGCTGTCCGACGCCGACGCCCTCTTGCATTGGCTGGAATTGCCCTAAACTCCAAAGTTCGGGTCCGACCTGGCTTCGACGTGGGTACTGAGTCGACGCGGGGCATGCCGAGCACCAGTTCGCTCGTAAATCCACTGGAAACAAAGTAACTGCGAACGATACAACGTACGCCCTCGCCGCTTAAAACCGGTGAGCCTCGCAACAGTTGGCCGATGGGCTGGGTCTGACGGGTAACCGAAAGACTGCGAGGTCATACACATTGGCTCGTCCTGCAGCGTGTCATTCGTTGCGGGCCTAAAACCAAATGACTCGGGGCAAAGGTAGCGTGCTGCTGCGCGACCCGCGCTCTTAAATTCAAATCAGACAGCTACGCATGTAGAACCGTTCGGCAACGGCTTGCGGACGGGGGTTCGATTCCCCCCGGATCCACCAAGCACGGCATCAGGAAGTTTTTCCTCATGCCAAAAACAAACGGCAGGCCGCAGGGCCTGCCGTTTTTCTTTGAGCGCTTCTTTCAAGCGCTGCTTTCAGCAGCATTCAAGTTCGTGCGAAAAGAAGGGTGGCATTTGTGCCGCCGAATGCAAAGGAACTGCTGATCGCCGCTTGGAGTCGCGGCGCGCCTGCGCCAGCCTGGGGCACCAGGTTCAAGTTCATCGCCGAGTCCGGGCTCGCGCAGTTGGCATTGGGGGGCAGTTGTCGCCTGTGCACGGCCAGCACGGTGATGACGGCTTCCAGGGCGCCTGCGCTGCCCAGCAGATGGCCGTGCAGAGCCTTGGTGGAGCTGACCTGCAGATCACCTGCCGCTTCGCCCCACACCGCGCGCAGCGCATCGGCTTCGACCAAGTCGCCGATCTTCGTGGCAGTGCCGTGGGCGTTGCAGTAGCCCACGTCAGCGGGTTGCAACCCGGCTTGCCTCAGGGCGGCGCGCAAGGCACGCTGCTGGCCACCCACATCGGGCTTGGTGAGGTGGGTCGCATC